>ERZ1023666.639-NODE-639-length-13880-cov-28.177649_pt1 | contig 13880 bp, 11 predicted proteins | sample MGYA00380341_ERZ1023666 | MGnify/ENA primary metagenome ERZ1023666 (study PRJEB33179, sample SAMN07448983) | human gut metagenome | biome: Human-gut; feature: Human associated habitat; material: Faeces | host: Homo sapiens | place: India: Bhopal | collected...
CTAACATCCTGGTTAACGTACCAGAGTTGAACGCTTACTACCTCGGTCAGCTGATCTATTTCTTCGAGAAGGCTTGCGGTATCAGCGGTCTCTTGGAAGAGGTAAACCCATTCAACCAGCCAGGTGTTGAGGCTTACAAGAAGAACATGTTCGCATTGCTCAACAAGCCAGGTTATGAGGCAGAGAGCAAGGCTATTCAGGAGCGTTTGGCTAACGAAAAATAATAGATGAAAGATATTATTTCAAAATACTTAAAAGACCACGGCTTTGGGGAATTCAACCCTAAAGCCGTTCTTTTTGATATGGATGGCGTATTATATAATAGTATGCCTAATCATGCCGTAGCTTGGCAGGAATCGATGAAGCAGTTTGATATCCACATGACTGCAGCCGATGCCTACGCCACCGAGGGAGCCCGAGGCATCGACACCATCCAGATGATGGTGAAGAAGCAGAAGGGTATCGATATCTCTCTGGATGAAGCACAGAAAATGTATGATGTGAAGACCGATATCTTCCACTCGATGCCTACCGCCGAGATATTCCCTGGCGTGAAGGAAATCATGCAGAAAATCAAGAATGCCGGTATGCAGGTGGGAGTTGTAACGGGCAGCGGTCAGCGTCCGCTCATCATGCGATTACTCAACGACTTCGGCGACTTTCTGGACGAAGCACATATCGTAACCGCCTACGACGTGAAGCGTGGCAAGCCAAATCCTGATCCATATCTGATGGGCTTGCAGAAGGCAGGCAATCTGAAGCCTTGGGAAGGCATCGTGGTAGAGAATGCACCCCTGGGCGTTCGCGCCGGAGTAGCCGCCAACATCTTTACAGTTGCCATCAATTCCGGTCCACTTCCAGACAACGAGTTATCAGACAAGGGCAGCAACCTGCTCTATCATCAGATGACCGAGTTCTGTAATGACTTTGAAACCCTAATAGCTGCAACCGGAAGTATCAGTCACAACTGCGACACCAAATAAAGGAAAAAGAAACATAAAAAAGTATAAAGGAAGTGATAAGTATCAGGTTTTATCACTACCTTTGTGCTTGTATTATTGCATACAATGTACGCAGAAAATAATAACCTATAAAACTTAAAAGATAAAAATTATGAGTAACTACCCTAAAATCGGTATCCGTCCTACTATCGACGGACGTCAAGGAGGCGTACGTGAAAGCCTCGAGGAAAAAACCATGAACTTGGCTAAATCCGTAGCCAAACTCATTTCAGAGAACTTACGCAATGGCGATGGCTCACCAGTGGAGTGTGTGATTGCAGACAGTACAATTGGTCGTGTGGCAGAGAGTGCAGCTTGCGCTGAGAAGTTTGAGCGCGAGGGTGTTGGCTCTACCATCACCGTTACTTCCTGCTGGTGCTATGGTGCTGAGACTATGGATATGAATCCACATTGGCCTAAGGCTGTTTGGGGATTCAACGGTACAGAGCGTCCGGGTGCTGTTTATCTGGCAGCTGTTCTCGCAGCTCATGCCCAAAAGGGATTGCCAGCTTTCGGCATCTATGGCCATGACGTACAGGACTTGGAGGACGACTCTATCCCTGCTGATGTAGCAGAAAAGATCTTGCGCTTTGCTAGAGCTGCCCAGGCTGTAGCTACCATGCGCGGAAAATCATATCTTTCCATGGGTAGTGCCTGCATGGGTATTGCAGGTTCTATCGTTGACCCTAATTTCTTCCAGGAGTACCTCGGCATGCGCAACGAGAGTGTTGACCTTACAGAAATCATCCGCCGTATGACTGAGGGTATCTACGACCCTGTGGAGTACGAGAAGGCTATGGCATGGACCCGCGAGCACTGTATGTGCAATGAGGGTGAGGACATCGCCAACCATGAAAAGGCAAAGACACGTGAGCAGAAGGATGCTGACTGGGAGTTCATCGTGAAGATGACTATCATCATGCGCGACTTGATGCATGGTAACCCAAGATTGAAAGAATTAGGTTTCAAGGAGGAAGCATTGGGTCACAACGCCATCGCCGGTGGTTTCCAGGGACAGCGTCAGTGGACAGACTTCTATCCTAACGGCGACTATCCTGAGGCTCTCCTTAATACTTCATTCGACTGGAACGGTATTCGTGAAGCTATTATCCTCGCTACAGAGAATGATGCAGGCAATGGTGTAGCTATGTTGTTCAACCACCTGTTGACAGGTCGTGCTCAGATCTTCAGCGACGTTCGTACCTATTGGAGTCCAGAGGCAGTGAAGCGTGTTACCGGTAAGGAACTTACAGGTCAGGCAGCTGGTGGTATCATCCACTTGATCAACTCTGGTGCTACCACACTCGATGGCACAGGTCAGGCTACAGATGCAGAGGGCAACCCTATCATGAAGCAGCCTTGGGAGATGACTGAGGAGGATGTAGATAAGTGCTTGAAGGCAACTACCTGGTATCCTGCTAACCGTGACTATTTCCGTGGCGGCGGTTTCTCTTCCAGCTTCCTCAGCAAGGGCGGCATGCCTGTAACCATGGTTCGTCTGAACCACGTAAAGGGTCTTGGTCCTGTGCTCCAGTTGGCAGAAGGTTGGACCGTTGAGATTGATCCAGAGATTCACAAGGTTCTCGACAAGCGTACAGACCCAACATGGCCTACTACCTGGTTCGCACCACGCCTTTGCGACAAGGCTCCATTCAAGGATGTATATTCAGTGATGAACAACTGGGGCGCAAACCATGGGGCTATCAGCTACGGCCATATCGGTGCCGACCTCATCACCCTCTGCTCTATCCTTCGCATCCCAGTATGCATGCACAACGTAGAAGACGACAAGATCTTCCGTCCTGCATCTTGGAACGCATTCGGTATGGACAAGGAAGGTGCAGACTTCCGTGCTTGCAAGAACTACGGTCCTATATATAAATAAGGTGTAACACCATCAGTACGAATATCATTCAAATAGAAAGAAAAAGAAAATGATTACAGAAGAGCATATTCAGAAATTCCTGGAGCAGGCTCACCGCGTAGGCGACGCTGGTCTCACCATCTGCAGTAGTGGCAACCTTTCTTGGCGCATTGGCGACGAGGCACTTGTCTCTGGCACAGGTTCATGGGTTCCTAGCCTCCAGAAGGAGAAAGCATCTCAGTGCCTGGTAGCAACGGGCGAAGTACTCAATGGCGTTAAACCTTCTATGGAGAGCGGATTCCACCTCGGCGTACTCCGTGAGCGTCCAGATTGTGATGTGGTTCTCCACTTCCAGTCTCCTTTTGCAACAGCAGTAGCTTGCATGCAGAAAACTCCAAAAGACTTCAATGTAACCGCAGAGGTACCATGTCATGTAGGTAAGGAAATCCCGGTGATTCCATACTATCGCCCTGGTTCTCCTGAATTGGCAGCAGCCGTTATCGCTGCATTGAAAGACCACAATTCTGCACTCTTGCTGAAGCATGGTCAGGTGGTTTGCGGAAAGAATTTCGACGAGGTGTTCGAGCGTGCCATGTTCTTTGAGATGGCTTGTCGCATCATCGTTCAGAGTGGCGGCAAATACACCACACTGACACCAGAAGAAATCGACGATCTTGAAGTTTACGTTTTAGGCAAGAAACAATAAGCCTCTATCCTCTATATGAGAGAAGCGGTAGGAGAGAAAGCTGCCCGCTAACGGGGCACTCTCCTACCGCTTTTTACGAATTAACAGTTTATCTACCCTAACTTTTTAGAAATAACCATGATTTATCTAGCTATTGACTTCGGTGGAGGAAGCGGAAGAGTACTCGCCGGCAAATTGGAAAACGGCAAATTAGAAATGGAACTCATCCATCGTTTCCCTAACCGACAGGTAAGATTAGGCAATCACGTATATTGGGACTTCCTCGCCCTCTTCGAGGATATGAAGACGGGGCTGAAAATAGCAGGAGCCAAAGGTCTCAAGGTAGATGGCATCGCCATCGATACCTGGGGAGTAGATTTCGGACTCATCGACAAAGACGGTAACCTTTTGGGCAACCCAGTCTGCTATCGCGATGCCCGCACCAAGGGGATGCCGGAAGAAGTATTCAAGCAGATTGACCCATCGGCACATTATGCCATCAACGGCACGCAGGTAATGGAAATCAATACCCTCTTCCAACTCTACAGTATGAAGAAGGCCAACAGTCCGCAATTGGAAAAGGCTGCTCATCTGCTGTTCACCCCAGACCTCTTCAGCTATTATCTCACAGGCGAAGCCAACAATGAATATACCATCGCATCCACTTCAGAACTGCTGAATGCCAGCACCAAGGATTGGGATTGGGAAACCATCGACCAGCTGGACCTTCCACGCCACATCTTCGGTAAGATTGTGATGCCAGGCACCATAAGGGGAAAACTGCGCCGTGATATTGCAGAAGAAACCGGATTGGGCGAGGTGGATGTCATCGCAGTAGGCTCTCACGATACAGCTAGCGCCGTTGCTGCCGTACCAGCTACAGAAGATGAGAGCCCAGTAGCCTTCATCAGTTCAGGCACCTGGTCGCTCCTAGGCGTTGAGATAGAAAAGCCTATCCTCACCGAGGAAGCCCGAAAGGCTGAATTTACCAATGAGGGCGGCATCGCCGGTCGCATCACCTTCCTGCAGAACATCACAGGACTTTGGATTATGCAGAGACTGATGGCAGAATGGAAAGAGAATGGCGAGGAACAGCAGTTTGATGTCATCCTTCCTCTGGCAGATGAGACTCACATCAATGCCATCATCCCTGTGGATGACGCAGCTTTCCAAAATCCAGCATGCATGCAGCAGGCCATCATCGACTATTGCGCCACCCATCAGTTGCAGGTTCCTCAGACCAAGGCAGAAATCGTGCGCTGCGTACTCCAGTCACTGGCAGCCAAATATGCCGAGGCCACTGCTCACCTCGACGAGATGTTGCCACAACCTATCAAGAGTATGCACATCATCGGTGGCGGTTCACAGAATAAGTTACTCAACCGTCTCACCTCCGAAGCCCTGGGTGTACCAGTGGTTGCAGGACCTATCGAAGCCACAGGCATGGGCAATATCCTGACCCAGGCACTCGCCAAGGGTGAAATTAAGGATATGAACGAGCTGAGAGCCGTTGTAAGACAAAGCATCTAGTTTAAACAAAACAACAATACTTTTCCTAAAAACATGGAACAGAAAAAGAAAGAATCAATTCTCGTGAAGGATGGGGTTAGCTACCTCGTACCCTTCATCTTAATCACATCGTGCTTTGCACTTTGGGGATTTGCCAATGATATCACCAATCCGATGGTGAAGGCATTCTCCAAGATTTTCCGAATGTCTTCTACGGATGGTGCCCTGGTACAGGTAGCCTTCTACGGCGGTTACTTCGCCATGGCATTCCCTGCCGCCATCTTCATCCGCCGCTTCTCCTACAAGGCAGGCGTACTGCTGGGATTAGGACTCTATGCCTTCGGTGCATTCCTCTTCTATCCGGCAAAAATGATGGGCGAATACTATCCATTCCTCCTCGCCTACTTCATCCTTACCTGCGGACTCTCCTTTCTAGAGACATCGAGCAATCCTTACATTCTCTCGATGGGAACAGAGGAGACGGCTACACGCCGACTGAACCTGGCGCAATCGTTCAACCCGATGGGTTCGCTGCTGGGTATGTATGTGGCGATGAACTTTATCCAGGCCAAGCTCAACCCGCTTGATACGGCGGGGCGCACCAATCTCTCGGAGAGCGAGTTTGAAGCAATCAAGGAATATGACCTTTCGGTATTAATCAATCCATACCTGATTATCGGTCTGGTTATCCTCACCATCTTCTTCGTCATCCTGTTCACCAAGATGCCGAAGAACAGCGAGAAAGACAACAAGATTAACTTCATGCCTACCCTGCGCCGCATCTTCCGCATGCCACACTATCGTGAAGGCGTATTCACCCAGTTCTTCTATGTGGGTGCGCAGATTATGTGCTGGACCTTCATCATCCAGTATGGTACTCGCATCCTGATGCAGGAAGGCATGGCAGAGATTGATGCCGAGGTAACCTCGCAGAAGTTCAACATCGTGGCAATGGTACTGTTCTGCTGTTCACGCTTCATCTGCACCTTCATTCTCCGCTTCTTCAATGCAGGTCAGTTGCTGATGATTCTGGCGACAGCAGGTGGTTGCTTCACCGTGGGTGTCATCGCACTCCACAACATCTGGGGTCTCTACTGCCTGGTAGCAGTCAGTGCCTGCATGTCGCTGATGTTCCCTACCATCTATGGCATTGCCCTGAGGGGTCTTGGCGACGATGCCAAGTTTGGTGCAGCAGGTTTGATCATGGCTATCTTGGGTGGTAGTGTCTTGCCACCTTTGCAGGCATCCATCATCGATATGCATACCGTATTCGGCATGCCATCAACCAATGTATCGTTCATCCTCCCATTCATCTGTTTCGTGGTTATCGCCATCTACGGATACCGCACCAAGTTGCGTAGCATAGGAAAACTATTCGGATAAGTCCCTATATAAAAGAGAAGTTCCTATATAAAACAAGAAAAAGCTGTGTTCATCTACGGATCAACACAGCTTTTTTATTTCATGAAGCCTCCACGCTTGCTGGAGGCTCCACACCATTCTTATCTCTTCTTCTTCAGCGTTCGCATAGCATTCAATACCGCCAGCACCGTAACGCCCACATCAGCAAATACCGCCATCCACATGGTGCCCAAGCCGACGGTGGCAAGAATCAGCACGGCAACTTTCACACCAATGGCAAACACCACATTCTCGTGTGCCACATGAATGGTATGGCGAGCAATCTTCATCGCCAGTGCTATCTTTCTCGGGTCATCGTCCATCAATACCACATCGGCAGCATCAATGGCAGCATCACTTCCCAAAGCACCCATCGCTATTCCTACATCAGCACGCTTCAATACAGGGGCATCGTTGATACCATCACCCACGTATGCCAAGGTCTTGCCGGCAGGCTTCGTCTTCAACAGTTCTTCCAGATGAGTTACCTTATCAGCAGGCAGAAGTTCGGCATAATATTCATCAACGCCCACTTGTCCGGCCACCTTCTTTCCAATCTCCTCATGGTCGCCCGTCAACATCACAGTCTTCTTCACGCCAAGTGTCTTCAGGCATCTCACAGCCTCAGCACTTCCCTCCTTGATGCCATCGTTCACCACCACGGGTGCTCCTTCATCAGCCTGTACAAGCACCTCGCCATGCGTCAAGGTTCCCGTCTTGTCGAATACAACGGTTCCTATTTTGGCAAGCGCATCCATATAATTACTTCCCTTAATCAGAATACCATTTCTTGATGCGCCGCCAATTCCACCGAAGAAGGTGAGCGGCACACTAATTACCAGGGCGCAAGGACAGGATACCACCAGGAATATCAAGGCACGGTTCAACCACAGAGGGAAGTTTTCGCCAAAGGTTCCCCCACCCATCATGCTGGTGGCGATGCCCATCGCTCCCAATATAGGAGGAATGATAGCCAAAGCCAATGCGGCGAACACCACGATAGGCGTATAGATTCGGGCAAAACGAGTGATGAACGCCTCGCTCTTCGACTTGTTCTTATCAGCACTCTCCACCAAAGCGATAATCTTAGATGCCGTACTCTCGCCAAAACTCTTGGTGGTACGAACCTTGAGTTCGCCTTTCAGATTGATACAGCCCGAATAGATTTCTTCTCCTTCCTTGATAGCACGAGGCACGCTTTCGCCCGTCAACGCCACCGTATCCAACAAGGCAGACCCTTCTGTCACGATACCATCCAGCGGAATCTTCTCGCCTCTTTTAATCAGGATAGACTCTCCTATCTTTACCGTATCTGGAGCCACCGACTGTACTTCTTTATTCCTGATTACATTCGCCACATCCGGACGGATATCCATCAGATGCGAGATACTATCGCGGCTCTTTCCCTCGGCATATCCCTCGAAGAGTTCTCCCACCTGGAAGAAGAGCATCACGAAGACTGCTTCTGGAAATTCCGTTTCAGCCCCCGGGAAGAATCCGATGCAAAGAGCACCGATGGTAGCTATCGCCATCAGGAAATGCTCGTTAAACATATCACCCTTGGCGATGCCTTCTGCCGCCTCGCCCAAGGTCTCATGTCCTATTAATAAATAAGGTATCAGATAGACCAGGAGCAACTGCCAGGTGGCAAGGTCATAATGCTTCTCGATAAACACGGCGATTATCAAAAGGATGATGGTCACGCCGATGAGATAGAGCTTCGACTTCAGGCTCCCTTCTTCATGATGATGGTGATGATGATGATGTTTCATTTCTTCCATAATTTTACAATACTTTTAATTCTATATCATTCGAAACATAACGTTCCGTTCTTGTTTTCGGTTGCAAAATTACGAAAAGGCTTCTGCAACTCGGTTGCAAAAGTCCATTCATGGTGAGATAAAAGCACACTTTTATGAACTTTTGTGAGAAAAGCACCAAAATCTTTGGCGAAATTTCAAAATAAACTACCCTTTTCTTTGCTTATATCAAATATTAATGCTAACTTTGCGCACGCAATAAAGCATCTTTACGAGAAGAAAGTGACAAAAGGATTGTAATATGGAAAAGATTCTAATAGTTGAAGACGATATCGCATTTGGAACCATGATTCAGACATGGCTCAAAAAGAAGGGATTCGAAGTAGAGAAAGCTACTTCGGTAAAAGCGGCCATACAGATTTACGAGAAGACTGAAAGCGGATTTGATTTAGTTTTGTCCGATCTTCGCCTTCCCGACCACGATGGCATCTTCCTTTTGCAATGGATGAGAAAGCATGGTATGCTGGTTCCATTCATTGTAATGACCAGCTATGCCGAAATCCAAAATGTGGTACTCGCCATGAAGTCGGGTGCCACCGATTATGTGGCAAAACCTTTCCAACCTGATATTCTCCTGGATAAGATTAAAGAAGCCATCAAGGCTCAGAAGAAGACTCAAAATACAAGCACCACAGAAGACAAGAACACCAAGGTTGCAGCACCTGCCGGCGATGTTCCTAAATATCTGGAGGGCGAAAGCGAAGCTTCCCGTAAGCTCTATTGTTTCGTTTCTCTGGTGGCCCCTACCCCTATGTCGGTTCTCATTCTAGGAGCCAGCGGAACGGGAAAGGAGTATGTGGCTCGCAGAATCCACGAATTAAGTCAGCGGGCAGGAAAGCCATTCTTCGCCCTCGACTGTGGTGCCATCCCAAAGGATGTAGCAGCTTCTGAATTCTTCGGTCATGTGAAGGGAGCCTTTACGGGAGCCGAGCAGGATAAGAAGGGTGCGTTCGAGATGGCGAATGGCGGAACGCTCTTCCTCGACGAGATGGGAAACCTGAACTATGAGGTGCAGGTGCAACTGCTCCGTGCCCTACAGGAACGAAAAATCCGTCCGGTGGGAAGCACCAAGGAGATAGACATCGATATCCGACTGGTATGTGCCACCAATGAGAACCTGGCGCAGCGTGTGGCAGAAGGAAACTTCCGTGAAGACCTCTACCATCGCGTCAACGAGTTCACCATCTACATGCCCGAGCTGAAAGACCGTGGTGCCGACATCTTCCTCTTCGCCGACCTCTTTATCAAGCATGCCAACAAGGAGCTTAACAGAAATGTAGAAGGACTCGACAGCAAGGCGAAGGAGCGAATTGCCGCCTACAACTGGCCAGGCAACCTGCGCGAATTGAATAATGTAATGAAGCGCGCCACCCTTCTCGCCAGCGGCAAATACATCGGAGTAACCGAACTGGAACAGAGTATGGCACACATCCAGCCACAAGCCCCAACCACCCTGCACGATGAGGAAACAGAACTGCAGCGAATAGAGGCTGCGCTGAAAGCTGCAGGAGGCAACAAGAGCAAGGCTGCACAATTGCTCGCCGTGGATAGAAAGACACTGTATAACAAGATGAAGAAGTACGGCATCTGATGATGTGGGGAAGTGGGGAATCTGATGCCATTCCCCAACTTTTTGGGGAATAATTCCACACCAGTTCCCCAACTTCCACAAGTTTGAAAACTGGCACAAAGAGAAGCTCTTACTGATTATCAGAAACTTACACTTTTTCATCATCTTTTGGCACGCAGATTGTGATATTAGATAGTGAACTCGCAAACAAGCAGCAATGCAAGTAAGGCTGTTCATGAAAGAAGTAATAAACATAATATTCACAATTAAAAAAATAAAAGATTATGAAAAAGTTAGTATTCGCAGCTATCGCTGCTATGGTAATGGTATCAGTTAGCAACGTATTCGCCAGCAACAAGATGGCAAGTGTTTCATCAGTAGCTCCAGTTGACACAGTAGCTCCAGCAGAGGCTCCAGCTGACACAACAGTAAAGGCAACAGAGGATTCTGCAGAAGAGAAGGCAGCACCAGCAGAGACTCCAGTAGAGACTTCTGTAGCAGCAGATTCAACTGTAGCAGAGTAAATCACCTTTAAAAACAGTAATAAAAACAAAATTATTAAGGTAAAATAAAAAACAACAATTACGCGTCGCTTTCAATCAGGCAGGAGACAAATGATGAAATTCATTGGTCTCCTGACTTGTTTTTACCCCTTTCTTTTCTTGGAATCATTTTTTTGTCGTATCTTTGCAGAAGATATAAACAAGGTAATTAATTAAATAGATTTCTCATGCACAAGAATAACATTCCTATCAAGGTAGCCCTCGGATATAGCGCCATTGCCATCATCATGATCCTGGCCATCAGTCTGGTGTATAGCAACACCAAGAGCATCATCGCCGTCAATGAGGCATCGCGCGATTATATACAGAAAAGAAGTGCTGCCGATAGCACCATATCTTCTCTGCTCAAAGAGGAACAGAAAAATCTGAAGCAACTATCCGATGCCATGGCGGGGAAACCAAACAAAAATTATCTGCACGATAAGGTAAAGAGTCTGAATGCGGGCAAGGATTCCATCCTCGTCCACTCCAAGGCGCCACAAACCCACGAGGCGAAGAAGACAACGGTAGAGGTATTGAAAACCAGAAAGGGATTCTTCCGCCGACTTGCCGATGCCTTCAAGAAAGAACACGCTGAAACCCTGAGCGTAAAGCAGGACAGCAACCGGGCTGTCATCGATTCCGTCACCACCCCAGTGAACGTGGCAGGAAACGTGGCAAACATCCTCGAACAGATAGACAGAAAGGAGAAAGTGGAAACACAAGACCACAAGCAGAACATCAACAGAGAGATGGAAGAGCTGAAGATGGTGAGCGCCAAACTCGCCCTCCGCTCAGCCAAGCACCTGAGCGATGTACACCAGCGAGAGAAAGATGCCATGCAGGAATCCATCAGCAAGGCGATGGAAGCCAGGAAGCATCTGTTGTGGCAGATGGAATTACTCGCCATCGTAGCCTTCCTAGCCATCGTTGTCATGATCTGGCTCATCTGGCGCGATGCCAAGAAGGAGCGCATCTATCAGGAAAACCTAGAGGCTGCCAACGAGGAGATTCAGCGCATCATGAACCAGCGCGAGCGCCTGCTCCTTACCATCACCCACGACATCAAGGCACCAGCAGCCTCCATCTCGGGCTTCATCGACCTGATGAAAGACTACGTCAGCAATCCTCAGGGCATCGAATGCCTCCAGAACATCAAGAATTCTGCCGCACATCTATCTCATCTCGTTGCCTCCCTGCTCGATTATCATCAGTTGGAAAATGGCTTGATGAAGGTGCAACCAACCTGTTTCTCGCCAGCGCAACTGGTAGCAGAATCGGTAGAGGGAATGAGATTGCGGGCTGAAGAGAAAGGATTGGAGATTTCATTCGAATGCAAGATGAAGGGAATGGGAACTTCGGATTCTCCAATGAAGAAGGAATTCTTCCGTGCCGATGCCTTCCGCATTCGTCAGATTTTGGATAACCTGGTAAGCAATGCCATCAAATATACCGACCAGGGCAGCGTCACCATCCAGGCACAGGTTTCGAAAGTCATGGGCAAGCCAATGCTTACCCTGAGCGTAAAGGATACGGGCAAGGGAATGACCAGCGAGGAAAAACAGAAGGTGTTCCACGCTTTCACCAGATTGAAGAGTGCCCAAGGCATCGAAGGCACCGGTTTGGGATTGTCCATCACCCAGGAACTGGTTTCGCTGCTCGGCGGAGAAATCATTCTCCACTCTACCCAGGGAAAAGGGTCCACCTTCATCGTCACCATCCCTGTAGAGCCTGCGCCAAAGGAAGAGACACAGAATAAAAACCAGACTGGAGTTGGCGATGACAAGGCACTAGATTCCAATCCGGAAGAGAAAGAAAAAGATTCAGCAAGCCCTCAGGTTTCTGAAGAAAAGAAGAAACCGGAATTTGCCAACCACAAGATTCTGATTCTGGATGATGACAAGCTGCAGCTCCAGCTTCTCCAGGAAATGCTGCGCCGCATCGTAGGCGACACCTGGCAGGTATTCGCCTGCAATCATGTGATGGATGCCCTCACCACGCTGCATAACGAGCAGCCAGCCCTGATGCTGATGGATATCGAAATGCCCGAGATGAACGGCATGGATATGATTGCCCACATCAACCATACCCAGATGATGGTGGTGGCGATGACGGCTCACGACACAAGCATTCTGGAACAGCTCCAGAAAGCAGGCTTCGACGATTGCCTGTTCAAGCCATTCAGCATGGAGAAACTATCCGATATCCTGGGAATAGATTCCCAGCCTCAACTGGATGCCCAGACTGAAACTCCATCCCAGCCAGATTTATCATCCCAGCAGAAATCCAAGCCTCAGATTGATTCTCTCCTCGCTTTTGCCGGAGGCGACGAAGAGGCGGCAAAGGAGATTCTCGATACCGTGAAGCAGGAACTTGCCGCACACCTTGAGAACCTGAAAGAAGCCATAGAAGAGGAATCCTTATCTACCGACCACATAGGAAAGGCGGCACATAAGCTCCTCCCTATCGCCACCATGATGCAGATGGGATGTCTCGAAGAACTCAAGGCTCTCTCTCCAGAACACATCGGCGAGATTGAAGAAGCTGAAATCAGAGCAAAACTGCAGGTTGTGATTACGACCTTATCTGCTGCGGTGTCAGACCTGTATGCTTCTTGAAATATCGGCAGAAGAAACTGACGTCGGCAAAATGAAACTCCCAAGCCATCTCCTTGATGCTTTGCGTGCTTCGCTTAAGATGCAGCTTGAGCTGCAGAATCACGTATTGATCGATGATGGTCTTGGGGGGATGCCCCGTCACCTGGTTCACGATGTTGGTCAGATATTTCGAAGAGATATTCATCTTTTCGGCATAATAGTTCACATCTCTTGAAATCTTGTAATCCTTCTCCAGAAGCATCATAAACCGATTGAACAGTTCTCTTACGCGATACGATTTTACCTCATCTGGCCGGTATTGCGGATTGCGCTGAAGATACTCATGAAAACCGATGAAGAATGCCTTCAACTGGCATAATACCAACTGCGAGATGCAGGTACATTCCGACTGATCGAAATATACCTTCAATAAACCAAACATCCCATTGATGATGTTTGTCACTACAGGGGTATCCTGCCTGCAGCGGTCTTCCCGCAAGGAAGAATACACCGTCTGCTCCAGCTGCAAACTGGCTTCACGAAGCAAGGAAGGATTATACTTCAGGATTTCAACTTCAAAATCCCCATCAACCTTCAATTCCACCACATCATTCGGAAACAGCGTAATCACCGCCCCCTCATAAAGTTCCCAATCCTTATAATTCACATTCAGCATAGCCTTTCCTTTCCGGCAAATCAATATCGCTCCGTAAGTCAATACTTGCGGACCCTCCTGCCATTCCTCCAAACCAGAGCGAAAAAGGCTTGCTTCCTGATAACTGCTTAATTCTGATAATTCCATCTACACCTTATTATATATAGAGTTATTATGTCTTTTTATTCCTATTTCGGTTGCAAAATTACACAAAATATGTGATATAAAAGAACTAT
>ERZ1023666.640-NODE-640-length-13877-cov-42.848864_pt1 | contig 13877 bp, 8 predicted proteins | sample MGYA00380341_ERZ1023666 | MGnify/ENA primary metagenome ERZ1023666 (study PRJEB33179, sample SAMN07448983) | human gut metagenome | biome: Human-gut; feature: Human associated habitat; material: Faeces | host: Homo sapiens | place: India: Bhopal | collected...
CATAGCTTGAAAGATGCTTTACTTCTTACAGGGCGATTATCATCTACTGAGCCCATTTCAACAGAAGGCTCAGTTATGGATTCTATCCTTCAAATTACTTAGTCATCTCGAAACCTACGCGCATACCATCGTAGCTGTTGGCGATGGTACCCACTGCGCTGAGAGTAGAGCTGCCCTTGAAGGCGCTGAGCATCTTGATGAGGTTGAGAAGCTTCTTCTGGTCGAAGAGAAGACTGATGCCATTGGTGGTCTTGGTGGCATAGCCAGAAGCACTCAGCAGAAGTCCCTTCAGCTGGATGGCATGGGTCTTCTCATCAAAGGTATAGCTGCCCTGCCATGGCTTGCCGTCAATCTGCGCAGAGAAGTTGCCGTCGGTGGTGAAAGTGAACTGGGTATTTGAACTGCTGAAGCCAAACTTATTATAATAGGTGCTCAACTTCTCCTCCACCTTGCTGGCAGCAATCTCGCCGCCAGCCTTGGCAAGCAGGTTCTCTGAAGTGAAGGCGCAACCTGGCTTGCTGTACTTCCAGGTATGAGCACAGAGATCTTCCTTTGAAAATGTGCCCGAACCGATTACATTGTTCAAGAGGCCACTGATGATGCTACCAATAGATGTGGTGGTAGCAGCAGTGGCAGCAGTTGCCGAAGAAGTAGCACCAGTGGTTGCATCTACAGAAGTGGATGTAGATTTCTTGGTAGAAGTCTTGGTGGTTGACTTCTTGGTAGTCTTGGTGGTTGATTTCTTTGAAGAAGATTTCTTGGTTGATTTCTTTGTAGTCTTCTTCACTGGCATCAACTCCGATTTAGAGGCATTGAGCGCTGCCTCGTTCATGGCGCTAGCATTGCTGCCTGCTGTGCATGCGAGCACGAGGGCAGCCGTCAGAATTACCTTTTTCATTTTACTTTCCTTTTACTTTCTATATTATCTTATTCTTATACCATATATCTTATATCGATATCCACGCTTTCGGGGTGCAAAGTTCGGCATTTTTTGGGAAATAACAAAGAGAATCCCCTTTTTTTCTCTTCCAGCTTTCCTATTTTTCCTATTCATCCTCTGTTCATCTTCAGCATCCCTTCTAATTATCCTGCACGATTTATAGACGGATGGGGGTGCAGATGGTTTATTCAAATGCTGATTTTCGTGCAAAAGCTAGTGCAAATGATTCATCTTTTTGACTTAAATCAAAAAAGAATAATAATTACCCCAAAAATATCGTTTTGTGTACCGAAATGTTATCAGAATGTAATATCTTTGCAGCGTTAATAAAAATACAATAGGTTATGAATGATTTAATTAAGGTAAACACGAGTAATGAAAATCAGGCATTGAACAAGTGCCAGCAGATTCTTCAGGATCGCCGCGAGGCCCTTGCCTCTAAGGCAAAGAGAAGAGATTAAGTCCTTCACAGCAAAAAGAGAAGAGATGAATTTCTTCTAGGTTTATGAAGCAGACAAGGATTTGAATCCTTCGAAGAGAGATTTTTTCAGAATGACTCTTAATTTGAAAAAGTAGTTTTTGGGAAAAGAAAGAAAAAGTAAAAAACCCCGTTACCGGAACGTTTCGTCTGGCAACGGGGCTTTTTCATATCTTACTTCTTATTCAAGTTACTTATTCTTCTCCGCCTTCATGATTACCTCGAAGTGGTTGCCGCTCTTCAGCACCACGTTCTTCAGGAAGTTGGAAATCTGCTGGGCATCCACAGCCTTCACCAGCTCGCGGTAGTTGCTGTGGGTATCCACCTTGTGCAGATCATACATGCTCAATACCTGCATCCAGTAGCTGTTGGTCTTCTCGTCAACACCAGCCTGCTTCAAAAGGATTTCCTTCACCTTCTGCAAGTCCTTGGCATCAGGAGCTGCCACCGTCTCGTCCAAGCCCTTGAAGAAGCAAGGAACGGCTACATCTACCTTATCAGGATTCAGCTGTGCCATGGCGTTGAGGGTGAGAGCCACTTTGCCGTCGTAGTCGAAGAACAAGCCGCAGGATGCACCTGTGCTGTAAGCCGCACTCAGCTCCTCGCGGATGCTGCGCAGATACTTCATCTCCAACAGGCGGGCAGCAACATCTGCCAATACCGCTGTCTTAGGATTATAAGATGGCAACTTCACGAACCACATCTCGCGTGCCTGGCTCTGAGGGTTCTCCATCGCCTTGGTAAAGATGTTCTTCACCTCACCCTTGGCTGTAGGAATCTTCTGGTTCTTCAGCTTCATGCCCTTGTTTGGCAGGGAAGCGATATACTGCTCGATGAGCGGGAGGAGCACCTTCTCGTCGTAATTGCCCACAAAGTAGAAGGTGAAGTCCTTGGCGTTGCCATAGAGCTGCTTCTGCATGTCGAGCACACGGTCGTAGTTGATATTCTTGATATCCTCTGCTTCTGGGAGAAGCGCCAGCTTGTTGCCCATGTAGAGAGTGCTCTGGATGGAATCCTGATATACCATGTTAGGGTTGTTGCTCTTGTTGGAGAGCACGGTGGTATAAGTATTCTTCAGATTCTCGAAAGCCTTCTCATCCTTGGTAAGGTTAGTCATCGAGAGATAGAGCAGCTGCATCATCGTCTCCACATCCTTAGGAGTAGAAGTACCGGCGATGCCATGACGGAACGGACTCATGGTGAGACCTACACTCACCTGCTTGCCGGCAAGCATCTTCTGCAGGTCGTTGCCAGTGAAACCGGCCAATCCGCTTACTTCCCATACGGTAGAAGCATTGGCTGCGTTCACTGGGTCGTTCTGGAATGCGGAATAACCCACCTTGGCTGTTCCTGAGAATCGGATTTCATTATCCTTGAAGTCGGTCTTCTTCAATATCACCTTGGCTCCGTTAGAGAGGGTGAGCTTCTTGAAGCCGAGCTCCTTGTTCTCCTCAACCTTCTTGATGCTTCCTGCCTGAGGCAGCGTTGCCATCAGTGGCTCCTGCTTCACGTTGTCTACATAAGCCTCCAGCTTCTCGCCGCGCACCTGCTTCACAATCTGGGCAAGCTGCTGCTCGGTAGGATAGCTCACGCCCTCAGCCTCCTTCATGAACACCATGCTCACAAAGTTGGTGTCGGTTTCTGCTATCACCTGCTTCATGGCACCGTTGATGGCCTCGAGAGGGATGTTAGGAACCATCATCTGATAAATCTTATATTCATCTTCCAACGATGGAATTGGCTCATTGTCTGTGAAATGGTCTACATACTGGGTAGTGAACTGCTCGTTCTTCATCTTGTTGCGGTTCTCATACATGGTCTCCATACTGCTCATGAAGTTCTCCTTGGCACGGATATACTCCGTAGCTGTGAATCCGAAGTCGCGCACACGCTTAGCCTCACGCAGCATAGCGGCATAAGCCTCCTTCACCATTCCAGGCTTAGCCACTCCCGAGATGGAGAAGGCATCCTTAGTGCTCGAAATGAGATAGCTTCCCATGCCGGCACTTGCCTGCAGGAACGGACAGTTCTCTTCTCGTGCCAGCTCTGACAAGCGGGCATCGAACATAGAACTTACCACACCGCGCACATAGCCTTCTACCAGATAGTTCATATCGCCTTTCAGCGAATCAGGATAGGCTTCGCTCTTCATCATGATGTTGATCATGTCGAACTTCTGCTCCTTGTTCTTGTCAATTACGTAGATGGCTGTATCGTTGTCAGCCACTGGCACTGGCACTACCTTGGCAGCATTCTTAGGCACCTTGATGCCAGAGAATAGTTTCTTGATCTGTGCTTCTACATGATCTACATCGATATCACCCACAATGATGATTGCCTGGTTGTCCGGACGGTACCACTTGCGATAGTAAGCACGCAGGGTTTCAGGGTCGCATCCATCGACGACGCTCATCAAGCCGATAGGCATACGGTATCCGTACTTCTCGCCCTGGTAGAGCTTAGGCAGGTTGCGCTCCAACATGAGCTGCTGCCCCACCATGCGCAGACGATACTCATTGTGTACCACGTCGCGCTCATCGTTGATGGCCTCCTTGGTCAGCGAGATACCGTTGCTCCAATCCTTGAGGATGAGCATGCAGGAATCCACTGCTGAGGTGCGGGTAGTAGGAACATCGGTGAAATAATAAACGGTTTTGTCGATGCTGGTATAGGCATTCAGATTTCTGCCATACTCCACACCGATGCTCTGCAGGTAATCCTGCAGGGAATTGCCCTTGAAGTGGTCGGTACCGTTGAAGGCGAGGTGCTCCAGAAGGTGAGCCAAACCGCGCTGGTCGTCATTCTCATTGATAGAACCCACTTTCTGAGCGATGTAGAAACTAGCCACATGCTCAGGGAAAGCATTATGACGAATGTAGTAGGTCAAGCCATTCTCAAGATGACCGATCTTCACATTCTTGTCCACTGGGATAGGAGGCATCTGTGCCATCGCATTTCCCACAGAGAGCAGCAGCAGTGCCGCTGCGAAAATCTTTCTTAATCTCATTTTTTCTCTGCTGAATATTAATAAATATGCATTATCAGTTATTTCGACTGCAAAATTACTCAAAATAAAAATGATTTGCAAGTATTTGGGAGATTATCTTTCCAAATACCTGCAAATCTATCAACTTTTAACTATAAACTATCAACTCTGAAGCTCTTCAGCCATGAGCCTCTGAACAGGCGCACCAGGAAGAGGCATCCTCTCAGCGTAAGCTCCGTGGCCATGGCTATCCATACGCCCTCCAATCCGTAGCTCTTCGAAAGCCCGTAGGCAAGGGTGAGCCTCACCAGCCACATCGTTCCCAGATTGATGGCGGCAGGCTTCTTCGTATCGCCCGCTCCCACGCAGACACTATAGGTAACGATGCTCGCCGCAAAGAACGGTTCGGCGAATGCCTCGATGCGCAGGCAGATGGTGCCCAATTCGCGGATGCTTTCCACCGGCGACAGCACGCCTATCATCTCGGGTGCAAAGACGAACATCACCACACCCATCAATGCCATCACGCTCATGCCCAATCCCACGGTGAGATAGGCGAAGCTCTTGCAGAGGTCGATGCGCCCGGCTCCATGAGTCTGTCCCACCAGGGTGCTTGCCGCATCTCCGATGCCATAACCCGGCATATAGCAGAGGCTCTCGGCGGTGATGGCGAAGGAATGGGCAGCGATGGCGATATTGCCCAATGGCGCCACAATCATGGTGCTCACTATCTGCGCTCCGCTCATCAGGATATTCTGAATGGCCATCGGTATGCTGATCTGGCAGGCCTGATTCACATAACTCTTCACCCAGCGGAACGGCTCTTTATCCTGCCGCAGGTTCAGAATCCTGTTGCTGCATGCCGAAATCCAGAGATTGGGCAGCGAGATGCAGAAGTAGGCCATCGCCGTGCCGCAGGCGGCTCCCACCACGCCCATCTTCAGGATATAGATGAAGAGATAGTTGAAGACCACATCGCAGAGGCATATCAATACCGCCATCACGCTGGGCGTATGCATATTGCCTGCCGACTTGAGCATCATCTCGGAGATGTGATAGAGGAACACGAAGGGCAGCACGAGGCTATATATCAGGAAATACTTCGAGGAATAAGGAGCGATGTCGTCACCGCCACCCAGCCAATAGGGCAGATAGCCATGGATGCCCACACCCACCAGGGTGAGCATCAGGCTGAACGCCAAACCGCATATCAGGGCATGGCGATATACCTGGCGTGCCTTTCTGAAATCGTTGGCACCGATGAAATGAGCCACCTGCACCGAGAACCCCGTGGCAGCTGCCGAAAGCAAACTTCCGATGAGCCAAGTGGTTGACTCTATCAGTCCAATGCTAGCCGAGGCTTCAGCTCCCAGATGTCCCACCATCGATGCATCAATAAAGAACATCATCACGGTGGAAATCTGCGCCAGCATGGACGGCACGCTCAACCCCACGATGAGGTTGAGTTTCTCCCTTCGAGTCATCGCCCTTCCCTTGCGAATCGACTCCATCAGATAATCTGTCTTATTCTTGAATAACATATTTTTCTCTTTTAATGAAATGACACAAAAAGTGGCGATCCTCAAAAGAGGAACGCCACTTTCTATTTAAATTTAAAATTTGTCGTACCTTTGTTTTTCCCAAAACTTTACTTCCGCCGTAGCAGAACAGTACTGTTTTTGTCATCCTTGAATAAATCAATCTTTCTATACCTTAACTAACACCCATTTTTGAATAAACAATCTAATTTTACCTAAACTAAAAACCTAACCTATGAACAACAATCTTAACTTATTTTTTACCTAACAACTAAAACCTAATAAAATCTATTACCTAACTAAAAACCTAAAACTTATTTTTTCTGATGCAAAGGTACAACAAATTTCTGAAACCACAATACTTTTCCCGAAAAAAATGCATGAAACTAACATTTTTTGACGTAAGTCAGCAAATTGTGTGCGAACACAAACACTTGTTAACACTAACGAAATGCTTGTTAACACAAAGAGCGTTCCCAGGTTGCCTTGCCGGCATACCTGGGAACGCCCCATATATCTCCTTATATATATAATAAGGTGGAAAATCTCCTATATATAATAAGGTGAACACCTCCCCTATATATAATAAGGTGTAATCACACTGAATATCACTTGGAGAAGTAGCTATCCAGCACTATCTCGAAGCGAAGCATCGAATAGGCAGGAATCGTAGAACTGCTGCTGGTGCTCGAACCATAACCCAACTGGTATGGGATATAAACCATCCAGTGGTCGCCCGGATGCATGCGCATCAAGGCTGTGGCAGAGCCATCCACCACATTGCTCACGGCAAAGGTAGAAAGCATGGCGGTTTGCTTGTTGTAAGTACCCTCGAAGGTCTTATCAAACACGTATCCCGCATTCACGCTGCCATCCTTATCAGTAGTCTGAATCAGGCTGCCACGATAGCTCACCCTCACGGAGTCGGTGTACATCGGGCTTGCAGTACCCTCGCCCTTTTCGAGCACATGAACGATGATGTTATCGCAATCCTTGTAGGTCAGCGGCACATTCACGCCGTTGACATCCTTGTTTGGTGTCTGGTTCTCCAGGCTCCAGTTGCGGTACACATACCATCCCTGGCTCTCTCCCATCTTCTTTGCGTAAGCCAGCGTATCGGCAAAAGCCTGCTCGTTGCGCTCCTGCCAGTTGGCATACGCATCATAGGAGTCATCGTTCTCGCTGCATGATGACAGGGCGAACACTGCCATCACGAGCAAGAAGAGATATTTAGAAATTCTTAATTTCATTACCAAGTTTCTTTAATACGCTGGTGATACTTACGCGATCCTCGATGATGCCACGAAGGTCAGAGATAGCTACGCGCTCCTGCTCCATGGTATCACGATAACGCAAAGTTACCTTGTGATCCTTAGGAGTCTCGTGGTCAACGGTGATACAGAATGGAGTACCGATAGCATCCTGGCGACGGTAACGCTTACCGATGGAATCCTTAGGATCGCCATAGTGGGTATTGAAGTGGAACTTCAACTCATCCACAATCTCGTGAGCCAACTCTGGCAGGCCATCCTTCTTATCCAATGGGAACACGGCACACTTCACTGGTGCCAATGCCTCTGGCAGGCGCAATACTACACGTGTCTCACCATTCTCCAACTTCTCCTCGCAGTAAGAGTGGCACATCACGCTGAGGAACATACGGTCTACACCGATAGAGGTCTCCACATCGTAAGGTACATAGCTCTCGTTCTTCTCTGGATCGAAGTACTTGATAGAACGGCCGCTGTACTTCTCGTGCTGAGAAAGGTCAAAGTTGGTACGGCTGTGGATACCCTCCACCTCCTTAAAGCCGAATGGCATCTTGAACTCGATATCAGTAGCAGCATTAGCATAGTGAGCCAACTTCTCGTGGTCATGGTAACGATAGTTCTCGTTGCCCATGCCCAGAGCCTCGTGCCATGCCAAGCGAACCTTCTTCCAATACTCAAACCACTTCATCTCAGTGCCTGGCTGGCAGAAGAACTGCATCTCCATCTGCTCGAACTCACGCATACGGAATACGAACTGGCGGGCAACCACCTCGTTGCGGAATGCCTTACCAATCTGGCAGATACCGAATGGCAACTTCATACGACCGGTCTTCTGAACACTCAGATAATCTACGAAGATACCCTGAGCAGTCTCAGGACGCAGATATACCTTGCTTGTAGCATCGCTTGCCGCACCCATCTGGGTAGAGAACATCAGGTTGAACTGGCGAACGTCTGTCCAGTTCTTGGTACCGCTGATAGGGCAAACGATACCCTCGTCCTCGATAATCTGCTTCAGCATCTCGAGGTTAGGACCCTGCATAGCCTCAGTATAGCGGGCATGGAGGTCATCAAACTTCTTCTGGTTCTCCAGAACGCGAGGGTTGGTAGCGCGGAACTGAGCCTCATCGAAGCTATCTCCGAAGCGCTTCTGAGCCTTGGCAATCTCCTTGGCAATCTTCTCCTCATACTTAGCCATGTGATCCTCGATGAGCACATCGGCACGATAACGCTTCTTGGAGTCGCGGTTATCAATCAATGGGTCATTGAAGGCATCAACGTGACCGGAAGCCTTCCATACAGTAGGGTGCATGAAGATAGCTGCATCGAGACCTACAATGTTCTCGTGCAACAATACCATGCTCTGCCACCAGTACTGCTTGATATTGTTCTTGAGCTCAACACCGTTCTGACCATAGTCGTAAACGGCAGCCAAGCCATCATAAATTTCACTACTTGGGAACACGAAGCCATATTCCTTGCAATGGCTTACAATTTTCTTAAAAACATCTTCTTGTGCCATGATTAAATCTTATTTTTCTTAAATTTTCTGCAAAGATAAGCCTTTTTCTCGAAAAAATGTTGTATCTTTGCCATAAATTAGGAAAAATTATCGCTTTTCCACTTTGTTTCATTGTGGAATGCGAATAAATTCGTAACTTTGCAAAAAAATAAAAGATATGGAAGCTTTAATTATAACACTAGCAGGAACTGGAGCTATAGCTCTTATCCTCAACATTTGGTTAGGCACAAAATCTGGAAAAAAATGGCTGCAAAGCCTTTGATAAAAATCATATATGAGCGACGAAATTAAAGATAAAAACGAGCTGGAAGGCCAAAATCCGGATGATTTGGAGAATTCTGATGCTCAGGAGAAACATTCCGACTATAAGCCGGTGAACCGATTCGATGCATCCGCCGTACACCACCTCAGCGGCATGTATCAGAACTGGTTCCTCGACTATGCGTCGTATGTAATTCTGGAGCGAGCTGTGCCGCATATCGAAGACGGATTGAAACCTGTACAGCGACGCATCCTCCACTCCATGAAGCGCATGGACGACGGAAGATACAACAAGGTGGCCAATATCGTGGGACACACGATGCAGTTCCACCCGCATGGAGACGCTTCCATCGGCGACGCCTTGGTGCAGATGGGACAGAAAGACCTGCTCATCGACACGCAGGGAAACTGGGGAAATATCCTCACGGGCGACCGTGCGGCAGCACCCCGTTATATCGAGGCACGACTCTCGAAGTTTGCCCTCGACGTGGTGTTCAATCCGAAAACCACCGACTGGCAACTCTCTTACGACGGCCGCAACAAGGAGCCTATCACCCTGCCGGCTAAATTCCCGCTGCTCCTGGCACAGGGTGCCGAGGGTATCGCCGTGGGATTGAGCAGCAAGGTATTGCCACATAACTTCAACGACCTCTGCGATGCTGCCATCCACTACCTCAGGGGAGAGGACTTTGCCATCTACCCTGACTTCCCAACGGGTGGAGCCATCGACGTGAGCAAATACAACGACGGTCAGCGTGGCGGAGCCTTGAAGGTGAGAGCCAAGATAGATAAGCTCGACAGCAAGACCCTCGTCATCACCGAGATTCCATATAGCAAAACCACGGTGAGCCTCATCGAAAGCATCACCAAAGCGGTGGAAAAGGGAAAAATCAAGGCAAGAAAGATAGAAGACGTCACCTCTGCCAACGTAGAGATTCTCGTGCATCTGGCTCCAGGCACATCATCCGATAAGACCATGGATGCTCTCTATGCCTTCAGCGATTGCGAGATCAACATCTCGCCCAACTGCTGCGTCATCGAGGACAACAAGCCGAAGTTCCTTACCATCAGCGATGTTCTGCGCCACAGCGTAGATCGCACCATGGGATTGCTGCGCCGCGAACTGATGATTCGCAAGGGCGAACTGGAAGAGCAGCTCTTCTTCTCATCCTTGGAACGCATCTTCATAGAGGAGCGCATCTACAAGGAGCGCAAGTTCGAGCAGAGCAAGAACCAGGACGAGGTAGTGGCATTCATCGATTCCAAACTGGAGCCTTTCAAGGACAAGCTCTTCACCGCCGAAGTGGATGGCAAGGGTATGGTGGAATATGCCTTCCATCGCGAGATAACCAGGGAGGATATCCTCAAGCTGTTGGAAATCAAGATGCAGCGAATCCTTAAATATAATAAGGATAAGGCAGACGAGCTGCTGATGAAAATCAAGGCAGAGCTTGCAGAAATCGAGAACGACCTGGCTCACATGACCGATGTCACCATCAACTGGTTTGAATATCTGAAGGGAAAATACGGCAAGCAGCATCCTAGAAAGACGGAAATCCGCAACTTCGATACCATCGAGGTAACCAAGGTGGTGGAGGCTAACCAAAAACTCTACATCAACCGACAGGAAGGTTTCGTGGGAATGGGATTGAAGAAAGACGAGTTCGTATGCAACTGCTCCGACCTCGACGACATCATCATCTTCTACAAGGACGGAAAATTCAAGGTTACCAAGGTGGCCGACAAGATATTCGTGGGCAAGAACATCCTCCACGTGCAGGTGTTCAAGAAGAACGACAAGCGAACCATCTACAACTGTGTATATCGCGACGGCAAGCAGGGCGACTACTTCATCAAGCGATTCAACGTAACCGCCATGACGCGCGACAAGCTCTACGACATCACCCAGGGCACCCCTGGAAGCCGCATCATCTACTTCACAGCCAATCCTAACGGCGAGGCAGAAATCATCAAGGTGACGCTGGAACCAGACCTGAGCCGCAAGCGCCAGAGCATTTTCCTGGAGAAGGATTTCTCGGATATCCTCATCAAGGGCAGAGCTGCCAAGGGCAATCTGCTTACCAAGCGCACCATCCGCCGCATCGGCTTGAAGAGCCACGGCCACAGTACTTTGGGCGGAAGAAAGGTTTGGTTCGACCCGGATGTAAACCGCATCAACTACGATGAAAACGGAAGATTCCTGGGTGAATTCAACGACGATGATGCCATCCTGGTGGTATTGGACAACGGAGAGTTCTACATCACCAACTTTGATGTGAACAACCACTACGAGGACAACATCCTGAAATTGGAAAAATGGGACGAGCACAAGGTATGGACGGCGATTCTCTATGATGCCGACAACGAGGGTTATCCATACATCAAGCGATTTACGATGGATGCCACCAAGCGCCATCAGAACTGCCTGGGAGAGAACCCTAACAGTCAGCTCATCCTGCTTACAGATACCCCATTCCCTCGTCTTCAGGTTACCTATGGCGGAGCAGATGCCATGCGTCCTGCCGAGGAAATCGATGCCGAGCAGTTTATTGCGCAGAAGAGCTTCAAGGCAAAAGGCAAGCGACTCACCACCTGGAAGATAGAAAGCATCGAGGAACTGGAACCAACAAGATTTCCTGACCCAGAAGAGCCATCCAACGATGATGCCTCAGATGAGCAGGAAGGTCCAGAAGAGCCAAGAGAGAACCTGGATCCAGATGCCGGAAAGAGCGAGCAGCAAGTCATCGACGAGCTAACCGGCCAAACCAACCTCTTCTCTGACAAGGATTTCACAGAAGACGACAAGGATAGAGAATGGCTTTCAAAGCAATAATAAAAAAGGAGCTAAAGCATCGCTGCTTTAGCCCCTTTTTTATTTAAAGGCTTCTTTTTATCTTTTTACTTTTTTACCTTTTTTGCTTCATCCAGTTTTTTCAAGCAATACTCCTTGAAATCCTTCCAGTGGTAATAAGGCGCCATGTCGCTCTTGATAGGAAGCGTAGCCTCATCCTCGCAGAGCAGCACCTTCACCAGCACATCATTCGCCTTGTTTCTATAAAAAACAAACTGCAAATTCGTAGCCATCGGCGTAATCTTGTAATCCCACCATTGAGAAGCAATCTTCTCCGGGTCCTTAATCTCCTCGCCATACCCGTTCAAATCCAGCAGACAGGTGAGCGGAGTAACCATCGTATCATGGCCATATCTCAGGGTAGCACCCGGATGCGGCAAAGCGATGCAGCTATCCGCCTTCTGAATAATATCCCTCAGCAGATTGCGCTGCGAGAACGGCTGCACATTGCCCGTAAAAGGCGAATTACCATAAGCCATCTGCCACCAGATGTTGGCATTCAGCCAGTTCTGATACAGTTCTTCCTCGGTAAAGAGATCGTAGAGCGAAACCTTGCCCCTCAATTCCGTGCCCTGGATAGAGCTCGCCATCTCATAGAGTTTTCTGTTCAAGTCGCTCTGGTTGATATTCTGCTTCACCCAGGCAGGGTCGTTGAAAAGCTCCTTCATCAGGCGGCTGCAGTTAACGTGCTTCTGGGCAAACTCCTGCTGTGCCACCCTGATGCCCACGCTATTCTTCAAGCTATCCAGGTATCTGTCGCCCTGGTTCATATAATACATATCATGCTCGCTGGCATCGTGGAAGATATGAAGCTTAGGATTCATGCGGAGCATCTGCTGCAAACCGTTCTCCATAGAGAGGATGCATCGGATAACCAATGTGCTTCGAGCCTCGATATTCGTCTTACCGGCAAAAATCTCAGGGAATCTCTCCATCATTCGTTTGGTAATGCCCTGATGCTGCAGGGCACCGAGCGGAGTCAGTTCGCCATCACGCCCCTTCGCCTCCTCGCGAATCATCTTCACCTTAGCCAGGGTTTCCTCGCCCTTGGCAGTCAGTTTCCCCTCCTGCTTTGCCTTGAGCAGAGAGAAATAAGGCACATCATACGCCTTCTTGCCAATCATGAAGCGGGAGCCATGACGGCCATAGTGACTCAGATAAAAAGGCTTATACCCCTTAGGAGCAGGAGTCAACTGCTTCTGCGGTCCACGATAAGCCACATAGTTGCTACCCGAAAGGGTAATGTCGCGCTTGAAATCCTCCTGAGGAGTCTGCGCGGCGAGAGGCATCGTCAAAGCAAGAGATGCCCACAATAATAGATGTCTTGTGTTCATTATTATGTTATCTAAAGTTTATCTGCATATTACAGCTTGCCATAGCTTGCCTGCATATTATAGCTTGCCATAGCTTGCCTGCAAAAGTACCATTATTTCTCGTAAAAAACAAGCAATTCCGCTTTTTTTTTGCATATTTCTTCTTTTTATTCAGAAAAATATTGTATCTTTGCACTCGCAAATGCGCTTGTGGCGAAATTGGTAGACGCGCTAGACTTAGGATCTAGTGGTTTAGGCCGTGTAGGTTCGAGTCCTATCAGGCGCACCGAAGAAAATCCTAACTACTTGATAATAAGCAGTTAGGATTTTTTCTTTTCTATTTTTGCCAACATTTTGCCAACATAATTCCAAACTAAATTGAATCGGTTGGCAAAAGCAAGGCTTCATTTTACATACTTTCATACTATTTCTTGCGATTACACAAGACGCCTGGCGGAAGACTTGCTGGCTAGGACGCTGACGAATGGTTTGTAGATTGGAAGAAGCTTACACACGAAAGATATTTTTTCGCGGAAAAAGTATCAAAGTCTCATTTCAGACTTACAATTATAGGTTATAAAGCTAATACTCAACGCATTATCAAAATGATACTTTTCTCTTTCTTTTACAAGAAGTATCATTGAAGTATCATAAAAGCAGCATGAAGTATCATAAAAGCAGCATGAAGTATCATAAAAGCAGCATGAAGTATCATAA
>ERZ1023666.644-NODE-644-length-13803-cov-6.836485_pt1 | contig 13803 bp, 10 predicted proteins | sample MGYA00380341_ERZ1023666 | MGnify/ENA primary metagenome ERZ1023666 (study PRJEB33179, sample SAMN07448983) | human gut metagenome | biome: Human-gut; feature: Human associated habitat; material: Faeces | host: Homo sapiens | place: India: Bhopal | collected...
GATCCTTGCAAAGAAAGCGGGCAATGTTCTTAAAGGTTTCTCCCTTGTTCAGTTCGTTTTCGATATAGATACGGTCTTCAAGGGAAAGGTGCTTCTGGTTTCCTGGAATATATTTACTCATGGATATCCTTCTTTCTACTGCTGTCAGAAAGAAAGATAACCTTACCATTTTTATATGAAAGAGTAAACCTTTACTGTGCGGGAGTAAATTCCACCACCAAATGTGGTGGTGGAATTTAAAATTTCATTTTTGGTATCTGGAAAATTGATGATTCCGGCTTGACTTAATTTAACATCTCAAATATAATAATTGCATACATCAGAAAACGTTCACTCTTCACCGGATGAGTGGTTAAAGCGTCTGGGAGCAAATCGTAGGTGCAGTAATTTACACTGTAAGATTTGTTTCCGGGCGCTTATTTATTTTGGAGGATAGATGCAATATGAATAAGAAAAAAGAATTATTGGTACAGATTATGTGGGAGCTTGCGGGAAGCATCTTTTATGCAATAGGTATATATAACTTCGCCCTGCAGGCAGAGTTTCCTATGACAGGCTTTTCGGGTATTTCGATTATTTTATACCGGATGTTTAATATTTCCATTGGTTTATCAACGGTCCTGCTTAATATTCCGGTTGCGATACTATGCTGCAAATTATTGGGCAGGAAATTTTTTGTCAGCTCAATACGATGCATGCTTTTGTCTTCTTTTATTGTTGACTATGTTGCGCCGTTATTTCCGGTGTATCAGGGAGACAGACTGCTTGCGGCATTGTGCACAGGTGTATTTTGCGGAATAGGCTATGCCATGATTTATACAAGAAATTCTTCAACAGGAGGAGCTGATTTTATCATCATGGCTGTAAAAGCATTGCGGCCTTATTTATCGATGGGAAATATCTCTTTTCTTACTGATGTCGGAATTATTCTGGTTGGAGGACTTTTGTTTCGGGATATTGACGGAATGATTTACGGCATGATAGTGAATATACTGTCTGCGGTTGTTATTGATAAAATGATATATGGCATGAATTCAGGCAAAGTAGCCTTTATCGTCACAAAAAATGGAAAGAGAATATGCGATGTAATTGATGAATGCAGTCAGCGCGGAAGCACTATTCTTAAGGCGCAGGGAGGATATAGGCAGGACGATATTCAGGTGGTAATGTGTGCATGCAACAGTAAGGAAATGTACCAGGTGCGTAAATCAGTAAAAGATGCAGACCCGGACTCTTTTATTGTGGTTGTTGAGTCTCATGAGGTGCATGGGGAGGGCTTTAAAATGACAAATATTGGAGAAGCAGAGAACTGAAACATATCTGAAACAAATATAGTGTGAAGATTGTATTTTAGCCTGAAAAAAGCTATACTAATATAGTGATGTAGAGGTTTTATGGCTGAAATTATATATTTGGGAGGTAATTACATGTTAGAAAACTGGATTAAACCACAAATTCCGGAGGAGGAAGAGCTGGATGAGCGCCTGCATGCAGCGCGCTCTAAGCTGTCTGTGCTTCAGATGCAGATTAAGGAGCATGGACTGCCTGTACTTGTGCTGTTTGAGGGCTGGGGTACTGCAGGAAAGGGCAGTGTGCTCGGTAAGGTAATAAAGAATATTGATCCGCGATTTTTCAAGGTCGCAACCATGGACGAGCCGACAGAGGAGGAAAGACGCAAGCCTTTTTTATATCGGTATTTTGTAAAGATTCCGGCAAACGGGAAGCTTGAGTTTCTTGATTCGGGCTGGATGGATGAGGTAGTAAAGGATGTACTGCACGACAAGATAGGAGAGAAGGAGTACAAGAAGAAAATTGAAAGCGTGAAGCGCTTCGAGCGACAGCTGACTGACAATGGTTATCTTGTTATGAAATTTTTCTTCCAAATCAGCCGGAAGGAACAAAAAAAGCGTATTGAGGTATTAAAGGAGAATAAGGATACCAGATGGCGTGTCAGTGGAGATGAAGACTGGCAGAATAAGCATTATGACAAGTGTATGCATGTGTTTGACAGATATCTGAATGATACAAATTCGCCTGCAGATCCTTGGTATATAGTTGATGCAAAGAATAGAAAATGGGCTGAGCTTCAGGTGCTGGAGACGCTGGTTAGTGGAATAGAGACAGCACTTAAAAACAGTAATCTTGCTGTGCCGCTGTTACAGAATGTGTTCCCGCTTGAGAAGATTCCAAAGCTTTCTGAGATATCACTTGATAAGGAACTATCTGAGGAAGAATACAAAAAGGAGCTCAAAAATCTGCAGTCTAAGCTTAGCGAGCTGCATAACAAGCTATACAGGCGAAAGATTCCTGTTGTCATAGCATATGAGGGCTGGGATGCAGCAGGAAAGGGTGGAAATATAAAGAGAATCACAGGGGCGCTGGATCCGAGAGGCTTTGAGGTGCATCCGATTGCAAGTCCGCTGCCAAACGAGAAAGCCAGACACTATCTGTGGAGATTTTGGAATCGTCTTCCTAAGACCGGGCATATAGCTATTTTTGACAGGACATGGTATGGCAGGGTTATGGTAGAAAGACTAGAGGGCTTTTGCAGCGAGAATGAATGGCAGCGTGCTTACAATGAGATTAATGAATTTGAAAAGGAGCTGTCAGACTGGGGTGCTGTCATCATAAAGTTCTGGGTGCAGATTGATAAGGATACACAGCTGGCTCGATTTGAGGAACGCCAGAATACTCCGGAAAAGCAATGGAAGATTACCGATGAGGACTGGAGAAACAGAGAAAAATGGGATCTGTATGAGACTGCTGTAAATGAGATGCTAAAGAAAACCAATACCACTTACGCACCATGGCATGTGCTTGAGTCAAACGACAAGAAATATGCGAGAATCAAGGCTCTTAAGATTGTGATTGATGCGATTGAGGCTGCTTTGGATAATAAAACAGATAAAAAGTAAAAACAGATGTATATAAATAGAGATATGTAAAAAAGAAGCCGGAATAAAATCCGGCCTCTTTTAAAGTGTTGGTAAATTAATTTGGGTACAAAAAATGCGCCTCCAGGGGCTCGAACCCTGCACACCCTGATTAAGAGTCAGGTGCTCTACCAAATGAGCTAGAAGCGCAAACATCTGTGTGAATATCTGTGTCACACGGACAAATGATATTATACACAGGGTTTTACAAAAATGCAAGTACTTTTTTTGAAAAATTTAAAAAATTATAAAAAAGACTTTAAAACACTAAGTACTCCGTTTTCCCAGTAAGGCGCACAGGTGTGTTTTGCGGCTGCGATAACTTCCTGGCGGGCATTTGACACGGCGTAGCTTATACCGGCATTTTGAAGCATCTCAATATCATTCAGATTGTCACCGAAACAGCATACTTCGTCCGGAAGCAGGTCGAATCTGTCTATGAGATATGAGAGAGCAGTCCATTTGCTGACACCCTTTGCGTTGCAGTCTACCCATTCCTTGCCGGCGGCTGCCAGGTGAGCTTTTTTATTCCATGCCGGAATGAAAACCGGTGTACACAGCTCTTCACATTTGTAGGGATGAAAGACAGTGAATTTGATGATGTCATTTCTGTCAAGCCTTGTGATGTCATCAACCTCACGCATCTCAAAGCCGTATGAATCACGAAGCAGGTGAAAGATTGGGCTGCCACCATCCTCTGCAAAGCAGAAATCAGGAGTAGCAGCAAAGTAATCGCATGCAGGAAGCTCATCGCGGACCATCCGGCACATGCCCTTCCATATATCCTCGTCCATAGGATAGGTTTTTAGGATTTCCTTTGGAGTGCGCACGACTGTTCCTCCGTCTGTTATATACAAAAGCTTGTGTTTTATCGGAGCAAACAGCTTAAATTCGCTTGAAAACTGTCTGCCGGAACAGACTACAAATATTATTCCTTTGTCTATGAGCCTGTCGATGACAGACATGTACTCAGGATCTATGAGCAGTGAGCCGTCCTTTACAAGTGTTCCGTCTATATCTGTTGCTATTAGTTTTATCATTATTTATCTCCCCAGGGCGTATATCTTTTGAATATTCAACTATATCATTATAAGAAATTATAATCTCATATGCAAGGGACTTATAGTGTATTTATTACTGTTTGTGAAAGAAAAAACAGAACAAAAAAACAGAATATATTGAAAGTTTCCTGCTCATATTGTATCATAGTAATACTGGCTTCATCTTCAATGCGTTGAAGCAATGAAAACTAAGGGGACGATATTTACTATGATAGTAGCACTTATTGAAAAAGTTTATTCTTTCTTGTGGGGAGATCTGATACACATTCCACTGCCCGGCGGTGGGAGCGTGGGAATCTCACTGCTCATAATTCTTTTGATTCCGACAGGAATTTATTTCACTGTAAGGACAAGACTTTTACCAATCAGAATGTTTCCGGACATGATAAAGGCGCTGACAGGTAAAAAGGAAAATAAGGACAGCCTGTCCACGTTCCAGACACTCATTGTCTCTACGGCGACGAGAGTGGGCATGGGTAATCTGGTTGGTGTTGTGGCTGCCATATCAGTTGGAGGCGCAGGTGCGGTTTTCTGGATGTGGATAACAGCCATTATAGGTTCATCCACGGCTTTTGTGGAGGCTACACTGGCACAGCTTCACAAGGAGCCGGATCCATTGTACTCAGGCTATCGTGGAGGTCCGGCGTATTACATACACCATTACTTTGAGGATAAATCAGGCAAAAAGAAAAAACATGTTATTATAGCTGTCTTGTTTGCTATATCCGGACTAATCTGCTGGTGCGGTATCAGTCAGGTGATCAGCAATTCTGTCACATCATCCTTTGAAAATGCATTTGGTGTACCACCTATTTATACTACAATAATTCTGGTGGCAGTGGCTGCTGTAATAGTGCTTAGGAAAAATGCTACGGTAAAGGTGCTTGACATAGTTGTTCCTATCATGGCGGTGTGCTATTTTGCCATAACCATTTTTATCATAATTAAAAATATAGGCATGATGCCATCGGTTTTTTCAAGGATATTTGAGGAAGCCTTCGGTATCAGGCAGGTGGCTGCGGGAGGCTTTGGAGCGGTGCTCATGAACGGTGTAAAGAGAGGTCTTTTTTCAAATGAGGCAGGCTCAGGCTCAGCTCCATGCGCTGCAGCGGCGGCAGAGTGCGATACTCCTGTAAAGGCAGGACTGACGCAGGCGCTCGGTGTATTTATAGATACGATAGTGATTTGCAGCTGTACGGCAATGATCATGCTCACTGCACCGGAGAATATAGTGGCAGGGAAAGAGGGCATGGATTTATTACAGTCAGCTATGAGGTATCATCTTGGAGATTTTGGAGTTATTTTTATAGCAGTCACATTGTTTTTATTCAGCTTTTCCACCTTCCTTGGTATACTTTTTTATGCAAGGAGTAATGTTGCGTACCTGTTTGGGGATAACTGGATTTCACAGACCATGTACAAGGTGCTGGCTCTTGTTATGCTGTTTGTAGGCGGTATCGCGGCATACACATTTGTCTGGGATCTCGGAGATGTAGGAATCGGCCTTATGACTATATTCAATACAGGTATTCTCTATCTGATGGGTGGACAGGCAATAAAGGAGCTGCGAGTCTTTGAGGAGAGTAATAAAGCACAAAGCAATAGTCAATGCTTACAGCAGGGTGATAACGTAACGCAATAACAATAGGAGATATATAAATATGAAAAGAGAATCATTTAAATCACGTCTGGGATTTATACTGGTAAGTGCAGGATGCGCTATAGGCATAGGCAATGTATGGCGTTTTCCGTATGTGACAGGTCAAAACGGTGGCGGTATTTTTGTACTGTTTTACCTTATATTTCTGGTATGCATGGGACTTCCGGTGCTTACGATGGAGCTTGCTGTAGGCCGAGCCAGCAGAAAAAGTGCTGTGATGAGCTACAAGGCTCTTGAGAAAGAGGGCAGTAAATGGCATATTCACGGATGGATAGCCATGCTTGGCTGCTACATGCTCATGATGTATTACACAACAGTCTCAGGCTGGATGGTTGCGTATTTCTTTAAATTCCTAAAGGGAGATTTTACATCAGGCATGAATACTGATGACACGGCAGCTGCATTTGGAAACATGCTTGCAGACCCCAAGCAGATGGCTTTCTGGATGATAGTTACGGTTGTGCTTGGCTTTTTGGTGTGTAGCCGTGGTCTGCAGAATGGGCTTGAGAAAATCAGTAAATTTATGATGAGTGCTCTGCTCTTGCTTATCATTGTCCTTGCGGTGCACAGTATCACACTTTCAGGGGCTTTGGAAGGAGTGAAATTCTATCTTGTTCCAAATCTGGATGCGGTCTCTGAAATTGGAATAAAGAATGTAATAACAGCAGCCATGAATCAGGCGTTTTTTACGCTGAGTCTGGGTGTGGCCGCAATGGAGATATTCGGCAGCTATATGGGAAAGGACTGCACTCTTGCAGGTGAGGGTGCCAAAATATGTGCTCTTGATACATTTGTGGCTATAATGTCAGGCCTTATCATTTTCCCGGCTTGCTTCAGCTATGGGGTGGAGGTAGACGCAGGACCAAGCCTTATCTTTATCACTTTGCCAAATGTGTTTGTAAATATGCAGGGAGGCCGCATATGGGGCTGTCTTTTCTTCTTGTTTATGACCTTTGCCAGCTTTTCAACCGTTATTGCGGTATTTGAGAATATCATGTCGTTTGCCATTGATATGTTTGGCTGGTCCAGAAACAAGGCTGCGCTAATAAATGGTGTGATAATACTTATTGCAAGTATGCCGTGTGTACTTGGATACAATGTGTGGAGTAATCTGCACCTCATAGGAGGCAGGGATGTGCTTGACAGCGAGGACTTTATGGTAAGCAATCTGCTTCTCCCGATTGGCTCACTGGTTTATCTGCTTTTTTGTGTGACAAAGTGGGGCTGGGGCTTTGATAAGTATATAGATGAGGCAAATACAGGATCAGGACTTAAGATTTCAAGGAAGCTTAAGCCGTATTTTCAGTTCATACTGCCGCTTTTAATTTTGTTTATTTTTATACAGGGATTGATATAGTTATGTAGTTTTTGAAAATCAGACAGGAGAGTGTAAAATATGTTAGACCAGAATACCTTTATAGAGACAGTGCAGAGCGTGGCCGAAATTATCAGGACATCAGCGGAGCCGATAGGCAGAGATGAAATCATGTCTTATTTTAAGGATATGGAGCTTAATAAGGCGCAGGAGGATATGGTATTTGAATTTCTCATCACACCGCATGAGCAGGAGAATGAGAGTGCAGGCGATTATGAGGATGAATCACATGAGGACGAATTACATGGGGATGAATCGTCTGAAAATGCTGCATTGAACAATGTAATTTACTCAGAAGGAGATTCGATGGCTGCCATAGCAGGTGGAAAGAATAATAAGGCCAAGCAGGATAATGAAGCTGAGCCTGATATAGACGAGGACAGCCTCATACCGGATTCACCTATGTTTAGGATGTATCTTGAGGAGCTTGAAGAGATACCTGATTACACAAAAGCCGAGCAGGACGATATGTACAAAAAGCTGCTTGCAGGTGATGAGAGTGTGATACACACTATATCAAATTTCTGGCTCAAAAGTGTGCTTGCCATGGCAAAGAAGCTTGCTGTTACATCAGAGGGCTTTGAGGACGTAGTACAGGAGGGAAACATGGGACTTTTCATGTGCCTTACTGAGCTCTGCGGCTGCGGGGATGAGATAGATGTGGAAAAAGAGCTTCTGGATGCCATAGAGGAGTCTATGAAAGAGTGTATCAGGGAGCAGACCGGTGAGGATGAGAGCGAGAATACTGTGGTAGGAAAGGTTTCATTGGTAAACCGTGCAGTGGAGAAACTAAAATCCGATAAGGGTTTCGAGCCGAGCCTTAGTGAGCTTTCAGGCTACACCGGCGTGGATGAGGAAGAGCTTGAAAAGCTTCTGGAGCTTATCAAAAAGGCTGATGTGGAGAAAAATAAACAGGATAGTAAATAATCTGTGTCATTTGTAGATTTGTGTCATATATTAAACCATACCTGAATATATGAAAGGATGGGAAAATATATGGCACGATTTACTAATCAGGCACAGCTTCGTTATGGCAACAATGTAGCCAATTCAAATATAGCAGTCGGAGAAATACTGGAGGTGCTTTCTGCTACGAAAACAGCAGTCAAAAACACCTACAATCAAAACGATACAATAACCTATGTGGTGAGCATCGTAAACTCCGGAAATACCGCGATAAACGGTCTGACACTTTCTGACAATCTAGGTGCTTATACCTTTAACACCAACACTCTTGTACCATTAACCTATGTGAATAACACCGCAAAATACTATACAAACGGCACACTCCAGGCAGCGCCTGCAGTAACCCAGGGACCGCCTCTTAGCATAACAGGCATAAATGTCCCTGCAGGTGGCAATGCAACTGTCATCTATGAGGCAGCGTTAAATGAGTATGCTCCTCTTGGCATAGAGGCTGCAGTCACAAACACTGCTACAGTTAGTGGCACCGGAATCACTCCGGTCACAGCAGCAGAGACAGTAAATGCCGAGGCTGCGCCAAATCTTGCAATTACTAAGTCAGTAAGCCCTGTTCCTGTGACGGAAAACGGTACACTGACCTATACCTTCAGGATTCAAAACTACGGAAGCGTTGCGGCAACCAATACCACAGGCGTGGTTATAACAGACACATTTGCTCCGGTTTTGAACAATCTTACAGCCGCATTAAACGGCACAGCCTGGACTGCAGCTACAGATTACACTTACAATGAGGCGACAGGCACATTTTCGAGCACTGCAGGTGCAATCACTGTTCCGGCTGCAACCTATACACAGGATAGCACAACAGGAGCGTGGGTTGTCACACCGGGTGAGAGCACACTTGTCATCACCGGAACAGTGTAGCAGCAGAGATGATTAATTTTAAGAATTGTTTAATTTAAGTGATAAAAGTTGAAATATTGATACTAAATATGTAAAATATATATAGCTATTTATGAATAAGATGATGAAGATGATCATCGGCAGTTTAAAATGATTAACCGGGGGATAAGACAAATGAATAATGCACAGTTAGTGATAGACGAAGTAAAAAAGGCAGTAAAGGGCAAGGATGATTGTATCATCAAGGCATTTGCTGCCTTTTTGGCAGGTGGACATATACTGCTTGAGGATGTGCCGGGAGTGGGAAAGACTACGCTTGCAGTAGCTTTTTCAAGGGCTATGGCGCTTGTGAATCACAGAGTACAGTTCACTCCGGATGTGTTGCCTGCTGATATACTTGGCTTTTCTATGTATCAGAAGCAGACCGGAGAGTTTGTGTACCACGAGGGTGCCGTGATGTGTAATCTGTTTCTGGCAGATGAGATTAACAGAACAAGTCCCAAAACACAGTCTGCGCTCCTGGAGGTTATGGAGGAGGGAAATGTCACTGTGGATGGAATAAGCAGGAAGGTCCCGGAGCCGTTTATAGTGATGGCCACTCAAAATCCAAAGGGCAGCGCCGGTACACAGCTGTTGCCGGAGTCACAGCTTGACAGGTTTATGATATGTATGAGCATGGGATATCCTTCACATGATGCAGAGGTGGATATCGCAAAGGGCAAAAGTGTGAAGGCTGATGAGTATACGATAAAGCCTGTTATGAATGCACAGGGGCTTGTTGAGATGCAGGGAGAGGTTGAGCAGGTGTTTATACATGACAGTATTTACTCGTACATTGTGGATCTGGTTGATGCGACAAGGACAAGTCCGTACATTGAGCTGGGAGTGAGTCCGAGAGGTACGATTGCGTGTGTTAGGATGGCAAAGGCATATGCGTATCTGAGTGGGCGAAGCTATGTCATACCATCTGATGTGGTTTCTGTATTTGCGGATGTGACAAAGCACAGAATCGTGCTAAATACCAAGGCGAGAGTATCACATGTATCAGAGCTTTCAGTGATAGATGAGATACTAAAGGCTGTTAAACAGCCGACAACTTATGTGAAAAAGGCAGGTAATCGTGATTAGTTTTTTGATAGGAATAATTACTGCGGCAATAGTTTTTTATATGTCGATGATATACGGTAATGCTGCGCTGGCACTGCTTGGCTGCTTTATGTGTGTGTTTATGGTGCTGACATTTATAGCATTGCTTGTAAAGGCGCACCGGGCGGTGGCAGCCATAAACATTCCGATAGCTATCGCCACGCAGGGCGAGAGTATCAGGGTGAGTCTTTCCTGCCGGCTGAAGGAGGCCGGCTTTGATGGTGTAAAATACCGTGTAACGGTGAAAAATAATTTATCCGGCGAAAAAAGTACAAAATGGCTGTCTGGAGGCAGTGATTTTTTGTACAGCGTAAACCTGTGCGGCAATTATGAATTTGAGCTTGTAAGGATAAAGCTATATGATTTTTCGAGGCTTTTTTATGTCACGAAAAGAGTTAAAAAATATGCAAATGTTGAGGTGATGCCGCAGATTGATGAGATTCCTGTGAGGATAACGGACAGAGTAAGAAATTTCTTTGGGGATTCTGATATCTATGATGATTTAAGACCGGGATATGATCCGTCGGAGCTGTTTGATGTCAGAGAGTTTCAAAACGGTGACAGGCTGCAGAGTGTGCACTGGAAGCTTTCTGCAAGGACTGATGAGCTGATGGTAAAGGAGAACAGCCTGCCAAAGGCATGTGCGGTGGCCATAGTAGCAGATTTAAGGGGAATAAAGAAGGGCAGACAGGCGGATGCTTTTATGAAGCTTCTTGTCTCACTTTCCTTTTCGCTTATGGATCAAAAATGCTCTCATTATGTGGCGTGGTATGATAACGCCATAAACGATATTGTGAGAGCCAGAGTGGATGACGAGGAGGGCTTTTACATATTTTTGAACAGTTTTCTTAAAATAAAGCCGGATACAAAAAATGATGCGCTTTTTTTGTATGAGGAAAAGTACCGGGCAGAAAAGCTTGTGTGTCTGTTTAGCGTGGACGGAAGACTTCAGATAAAAAGGGGAGAGGAGATAGTTGGCAGAGCGGATGAAAAAAACGAGATTGTCATTTAGGAAAAGCAGATGGCAGAGATCTGATACAAATGAGATAAAGCCTGATTATAATAATGCATTTACAGTGCTTGGTGTCCTGCTTACTGAACTTGCCAATGCAGCTGCAGCAGTACTTCTTACGGTGTGTGCAGTGTCTGTTGTGAATACGACCGTTTCACATGTGAGATGCCCGTATTATGTGTATGTGTGGCTGTTTATTTTTTCGGTGATAAGCGGCTTTATAAACAGGCTTACATCGCTTGACACAAGAAAATGGGTGCGCCATGCGATAAATACGGGGCTGCTGCTTGTATTTGTGCTTGGAGTGTTTATTGCAAACTGGCAGGCTGCAGAGCATATAAAAGACGGCTTTTTGTATGTAAAGGGCAGGTATCTTGAGATAATAAATGTGTACTATGGCACTTCATTTGTCTGTCCAAAGGGCGATAAAGCCTTTGCGGGGGCATTTGTTGGCTTTGTATCGTTTATAGTTATGCTTTTGCTGGTGACACTGGCGGTTCAAATTAAAAGAAGACGCATGCTCACATTATTTCCAACGCTTCTGCTTGCGGTACAGCTGTGCATAGGCAAAAGCCCAAGTGTCAGCGAGGTTGTTATGCTCACGCTGTGTACACTATGGTGTCTTATCGCAGATGGCAACGCACGCACAGTGGCAGGATATGATGTAAATGGCAGTGAACATGGCAATGATGTTTTTAGGATAGCACAGGCGTTTTTATATATGGCGGCAGTGTCAGCAATACTTTTTATATGTGTATTTTCGTTTAAACCTCTTGCTGATACACTTGCCGATAAAAAGCCGCAGATGCTTGCCTTTCAAAAAGATTTGGAGGGCAGCGTAAAATCATTCTTCAGCTTGGGAATTGATTTGCAGGATGGCTCGGTTAGTAATCACTACCCAAGCTACAGCGGAAAGACGGTGATGACGGTAGAAGCAAAGTCAGGAGCGCCTTCTAATATTTACCTGAGAAGCTTCTACGGTGATACCTATGAGAATGGCAGATGGATTAAAAAGTCTGATTTTTCCGGGATGGAAAAAGAGTATCATGATGCTTCAAGGATGACAGCCTGGCAGACTACAATCGGATTAGCCACGCTGCTTGATGGCTATTATGATGATGAGACCAATCCGGCCACCGAAAAGTATACAATCACGATGGAGAAGCTTTCCACCAAATATACCTATTTGCCGTACTGTATCGACCCATACAGTATAGATGCCAAGGGTGATATAGATTTTGACGAAGACTTTTTTATCACAAAGGATAAAGGGACAAAGACTATCGAGGTGTCGGCGTGTCCCGGCTTTTTCGATGGTAGTCTGGAAACGTCCAGCCTTGAGCCCGAGCAGCCTCTTGAGGTCAACAATGATTTCTATGCGGCATACAATAATTATGTAATGGAAAACTATACTGCAAAGCAGGGTGGTGACGGGATTGTTGCGGAAGATGCAAAGTGGCTTCTTAGGACAGGACAGCTCACAAGCAATATGATGTACACAGGCTATATAAGAGAAAATGATGCCAACAGGATTGCGGCAGCACAGCTGGTGCAGCAGTTTCTGACATCGAAGAATTTTAAGTACAGCAAAAATCCTCCTTCCACAGGCGGTAAGGATGTAGTTGAAAATTTCCTCTCAAATAGCAGACAGGGCTTTTGTGTGCATTTTGCATCGGCTGGCACGATGATACTCAGACAGATGGGCGTTCCATGCCGTTATGTAAGCGGATATTGTGCAAAGGAGGACAGCTTCAAATCCGGTGAAAATGATGAGGATATATGTGAGGTGAAGGATTCGCAGTCGCATGCCTGGGTTGAAATATATCTGGATGATTTCGGATGGATTCCGGTGGAGATGACACCGGGATATTTTGAGTATGTGACAGGTGAGAATCCGTTTGACTATATTGGTGTCAACGGAAAGAAAACAAACACCGGTGCTGCTTATAATGATAGTGAGCATATGAATGATACTGCGGCAGATGAAGATGCTGCAAATGAAGATATAAAAAATACAGATGCAGAAAATGATGACACAGCAAAAGATGATACATCAAAAGCTGCAGCAAACAGTACATCAGGTGATGGCAGTGAGAAGGCTTATGGTTCACAGTCAGGTGCGGATAAACGTACAGATGCTCAGAACTCAAAAAAGAGACTTCATATACCACCGGTGATTTTAAAAACCTCACTCTGTGTGATTTTTCTGACTGCACTTACAGCCATCATAGTTTATATCAAAAGGCGAAGAAATATTTTGTGGGAAGCAAGACTTGCAAAAAGGGTGAAAAAAGGCCGTTACAGCAGGGTAGCAATAATGATAAACAACCGCATCTACAAAGGTCTGGGACATCCTTCAAAGAACAGGACAGATGAGCTTTATCTGGCTAACCTGAAGGAAAAATACTGCGGACCGGATTATTGCGGAATCCATTGGGACGAGTACATGCGCATCATACAAAAGGCTGTGTATTCATCAGAGGGCATCACAGGGGAAGAATGCTTTATGATAGTGGAAACATGGAGGCATCTGGAGAAAAAAGACATTAGACATAATTCACAAAAAAATATGTATAAAAACAGCATGATTAACAAAAAATAAACTCGTAAGGAAAATTGTGTTGAAATAATAAGGCTTCTGTGATATAAACTTAAGCAGACGTGTTACTTTTAGGGAGGCATTTGTCGTACATAACTTTTAACAGGGGTAGTGTATGATAAGTGCCTCCTTTTTGTCGCTGGAACAAAAAGAATGATAGGTGCAAATCGGTACATACCCTGCATTTATA
>ERZ1023666.647-NODE-647-length-13712-cov-11.889727_pt1 | contig 13712 bp, 6 predicted proteins | sample MGYA00380341_ERZ1023666 | MGnify/ENA primary metagenome ERZ1023666 (study PRJEB33179, sample SAMN07448983) | human gut metagenome | biome: Human-gut; feature: Human associated habitat; material: Faeces | host: Homo sapiens | place: India: Bhopal | collected...
TAGAGCAAAGGACTGAAAATCCTTGTGTCCCCGGTTCGATTCCTGGTGGTACCACACAAAAGGCTGACTTTCTTACGAGAGTCAACTTTTTTGTTTCTCTTCAAGTAAAGTGCTCAAAAGATTTCTTACGCTCCTTTTGTTGTTCTTCCTCGGAAGTTGTAACAACTCAGCGCCCCCTTAGCCATAAGTAGTTACTTTAATACTATACAAATTGTTTTCTGTTCATTATGAATTTGTTTTGTCTCTTGTAGATAAATCTCCGTTCCGTATCACGGAATGGCGGTTCCGTATCACGGAACGGAGATTATTGTAGGCTAAACAAAACATTTATATAGTATAAGAGCAAGATTTTTCCAGTATAAGCGACAGTTTCTTTGGGTTAATTTTGTTCCTTTTTGTGCCATATTGATAGTCTTTTGCCTTTGTGAATGATAAATTGTCAGAATACCACTTATGCAAACGTTTGCGTAGCTTTTTTGACGAAAACGTATCCGTCCTTTATTATTTTGTTTTAATTTTGCAGCAGAAACTCACAACAACAAATCTACTAAAACGCTAAAAACAATGAAAAAAATGTACTTCATGTTGTTAGGAGTGCTTTTGTCTACTGCTGTGATGGCAGACAACAAGCAAACCGTAACAATCGACGGCTCGCAGGTTAGCAAGACCGTCAAAGAAATCACCTTCGATGGTGACAATGTAACTCTTACTTACGACGATGAGACTACTGAGACTCAAGACATGTCGCTTGTGAAACTTTCTTTTGCTTATATCACTACAGGTATCAGCAACATTGAGACAAGCAACGAGGTTCTTGCAGGCAAAGTGTTTAACCTCAATGGCCAGCTTGTGGGTACTTCTACCCAGAACCTGAGCAAGGGTATCTACATCGTGAATGGTAAGAAAGTAATCATCAAGTAAAAAAGGAGGAACGTAAAATGAAGAAAATGGTATTTACTTTGGCACTCCTCTTGATGAGCTTGAGTGCTGCCATGGCACAGACATGGACATTTGGTGCCATGAGCGAGGATGATAAGGCTTTATGTGCAGCTGATGCTAATTGGGTATTGGGAACCGATCGCTATTGCTATACCTTAGCTTTGGAGAATGAAGCTCTTGTAGCAAATGGCTCAGAATTGGCTTATGCTAAGGGCTTGAAGTTTACTGCTGGTGCTCCTACAACAAAAGATGAAGGAAAGGCTAAGGTGCGTTTGAACTATGGAAATTCTCGTTTGGAATTGAATGGAAACGGAATTGTATTGACTATTCCAAGTTTGAAGGCTGGTCAGAAAGTAACTGTTAGTTGCTGTACTGGTAAAACTGACGTTGCTCGTGGTTTGAATGCAACAAACATTACTCCTGTTTCTGGTTCTTTTAATGCTACTTCTGCAGATAAAGTAACAAACGTCGGAACGGTAACTGCTGATGGTGATGTTGTTTTGACCACAAATGTTGGTGGTATGTACATCTACAGCATCAAGGTTGAGACAGTAGGTGGCGGATCTACTGTTACTCCTGGTTCTACCGACAAAATTACCAATGCCGTTGCTCGTAACAGCAAGGTCAATCAGATGTATGTTACCACCAATGCTGGTGATGTGAAGTATTATAATACTGCCGACTTGACAAGTGTGAAGTTCGAAGGTGACAAGACCATCATTGCTCCTAAGTCTGGTGCAGAAAATGATGAGTACAATGCTTCTGTTCAAGCCATCAGCTTTGCTAAGAAGGCTGACCAGGGAGAGAGCGGTGATATAGATAATCCTACAGGTGTGATTCAGATTACTGAGGCTAAGGGCTGGCAGGAATCTGCCTACTTGAAGTGGGCTCCATTCGAGGGCGCTTCTTCTTATAATGTATATGTAGATGACAAGAAGATTGATGCTCAGCTGATTCGTCAGTATGCTTCTTACTATCGTGCTGATGTTCTCGGTTTGAAGGCTGGTACTTATTCTGTAAAGGTTGTCCCTGTCAATGCTGAAGGTACAGAGATTGCTGGTGCCAATACTGCTTCTAACTTGGTAGTAAAGAGCTACAACCGTGAGGGCTTTGCTCATTTCAAGTATGATGGTGTAGGTGCTTATAATAATGATGGTACTTTGAAGGCTGGTGCTAAGGTGCTGTATATTACAGCCAAGACCGCTAAGACAGTTTCTACAACCGTCAATACAGGTAAGTCAGAGACTATTACTGGTCTTCAGTCTATTATTGATGCTTATTCTAAAGGTAAGGATAAAACTCCTATCGCATTCCGTATCATCGGTAAGGTAAATCTTTCTGATTTGGATCACATTTCAAGTTCTGCAGAAGGTTTGCAGATTAAGGGAGCTACTATGAATATGACATTCGAAGGTGTCGGTGATGATGCTACCGTATATGGCTTCGGCTTCTTGCTTAGAGAGGCTGAGAGTGTAGAGTTCCGTAACTTTGCTATTATGCGTTGCCTGGATGATGCCATGTCTCTTGATACTGATAACTCTCATGTATGGATTCACAACATGGATCTCTTCTATGGCAAGAAGGGTGGTGCTGCCGACCAGGCTAAGGGTGACGGTACTGTAGACATCAAGGGCGATTCTAAGTATGTTACTGTAGCTTACAACCGCTTCTGGGATAATGGTAAGGCTTCTATGTGTGGTATGAAGAGTGAAACTGGTCCTAACTATATCACTTATCACCACAACTGGTTCGACCATTCAGACTCTCGTATGGCTCGCGTTCGTACCATGAGTGTTCACATGTACAACAACTACTATCAGCATTGTGATGTTTATGGTGTTGGTGCAACCAGTGGCTCAAGTGTGTTCATGGAGTCTAACTACTTTGATGCAACCAAGCGTCCTATCATGAGTTCTCTGCAGGGTACTGATGCTATGGGTGATGGTACTTTCTCTGGTGAGAAAGGTGGCTTGATTAAGGCATACGGCAATGTATTTGCCAACAAACCTGATAACTTCAGCTATATCACATACGCAGAAAACAATACAAGTTTTGATGCCTACGAGGTTTCTGATCCAAGTGAGCAGGTTCCTACAAGCGTAAAGACTTTGGTTGGTGGTACTTCTTACAACAACTTCGATACCAACTCAAGCCTCATGTATGCATACGCTGCAGATAAGGCAGAAGATGTTCCTGCTATTGTAGAAGGCTTCTATGGCGCAGGTCGTTTGAATCATGGTGATATTGATTTCGTTATTCCTGATGAGACAGTCGTAACAAATGGTCACCAGCAGCCATGGCCTGCTTTGGCAAGCATTCTTGATGCTTATACTTCTGGTGTTGTTAAAGTGTTCGGTGAGAGCAATGCTTCTGGCGAAGGTGGTTCTACAGAAGGTGGCGAGACAGGTGGCTCTGGTTCTGGCGAAGGCTCTGGTTCTGGCGAAGGTGGTAGCACAGGCGGCTCTACTGGTGGTTCAGAAGGTGGCAGCACAGTAACTCCTATTGAGGGTACAGTAACTTGCACATTTGAAAATGGAAAGGCTTCTAATTCTGCATTTACTGTAGCAGGCTCTGTTACCAATAAAAAATCGGCAACCATTGATGGAGTGTCTTATGCGAGTGGTTTAAAGTTAGATTCAAATGGTAAAGTTACTTTTACTACGACACAGAAAATGACAATGACTATGTATTTTGCATCTGACGATTCAAAGTGTACTGCGCTTATTAATGGTAAGAAAACATCGGAAACAGGTGCTACTATTGATACTTCAGCTAAAACATTGACTATCGTATTGGAAGCTGGTACTTATGTTTTGACAAAGCAAGATGCTGGTAATTTGTTTATGATCAAACTTGTACCTGTAACAGAATAATAAACATGTTTTCCTCAATGAGGAAAGATATATAAAATGAAACAAACTAAGGGCTGTCTCTTTTGATGAGGACAGCCCTTTTTCTCAAAACTAAAATAAAACAAAAACTAATCCTACAATGAAACAAATTAACACTACCGTTTCTGCACAGTTCAAGGCTGTTTGTCGTAAAACTCTCTTGGCTTCTGCTTTGCTCTGTGGCTTCTCTATGATGGCAAATGCGCAGACACAAGATGGCCGTGATTTCTCTATTGATGGCTTTGCAGCCTATGAAGGTGTGGCAGGCTCTAATTGGTATCGTGCTGGTGGTACCACTGGTGGTGCTGGTGGTAAGGTCGTAAAGGCCAATACTTTCTCTGAACTACAGGCCTATCTCCAGGCAACTGACCCATATATTGTTATCGTAGATCATGATATTACTACAGGCATCAAGTGCTATGTGGATGATCTGAGTACTGGTCGTTTGCTTGACGACCAGAGTGGTAAGTCTGGCGTGGAGTCTGTCTATGGTGAGCGCATTATGGTAGCTCCTAACAAGACTTTGATTGGTGTGGTGGACCCTGCAACAGGCAAGGCTCCTCTCTTTTCTCATATCACCTTCGTAATGCAGTCGGTTGATAATATTATTATCCGTAACTGCCGTTTCACCATGAAGGGTGTACCTGTGCTCAGAACTGGCGAAAACAAGATTGTGGCTTGGCGTAATGGTGCACAAGTAGAAGTGGGCGACCCTGACTGCATCGGAATCCAGGCAGATAAGGTAAGTGCCAAGACCAACTGGGGTGGACATATCTGGATAGACCATTGTGAGTTCTTCAATGGTGATGCTGCCAATAAAGACCGCTACGATGGTTTGCTCGACTGCAAGAACAATGTGCAGTGGATGACTTTCAGCTATAACTATTTCCACGACCATGACAAGAGCTGCTTGTGGGGTAAGGGTGATTCAGATGTCTACGAAAACTGTCGTACCATCTCTTTCCACCATAATTTCTTTGATAATATCCAAGGTTCTCGTCTTCCTCTCCAACGTGGTGACCATGTACATTATTATAATAACTATATGCGTGGTTGTGAGGATGGTTGGGATATTCGTACGGGAGCTGTGGCATTTGTTCAAGCTTGTTATTTCGAAAATACCAAGTCGCCTATCCGTTCAGACAGAGGCGGTAGCTTGAATATCTCTAAAGCTGAAGGTTATGACTGCATCTATAAGGGTTGTAACAACTTGATGGAGGGTTACACCAATGTTGATGGCGCTAAGATTAGCAAGTCTCTTCCTGTAACCAAGACAGATTGGGTTCCTACTCAAACCACATCCTCTTACACCCAGCATTATCTCGACAAGACAGTGGATGTTCCTGCCATCTGCGAGAAGTATTCTGGCGCAGGCAAGGTAGAAATATGGAAGGCTTATACCGATGTACTTCCTACAGCAGATATAGCCGAGTTCGATCATGCCATTAAGAACTACAGCACTGCCAAGACCTATGATGCAGAAGGAAAGGAGATGTCGGGTGCCTCTACTACTGGCATCGAAATGTTCGATTATGCTGCTGCTCTGACAGCCAAGGCTGAGTACTTCGACCTCTCTGGCAAGCGTCTGTCTGCTCCCTGTCATGGCATCACCATCGTTAAGGCTACCGACGCTCAAGGCCATGTATCCGTCAAGAAAGTTGTGAATATGTAATTGAACTTTCACAAAGTGCTTTAAGTACGGGCTAAGAGCTTCTGCCCCTTCAGGGCGTGTGGGGAAAAACTTGCGAAACTTCAGTTGGTAATCAGTATTTTTTAATGGATTACGCAAAAAGCCTTCACCCTTCACCTTGTCATTTCCCCCTTGAAACACTGATAAACACAGGAGATTCCGATGGAAAAATGAAGGATGAAGGGTTTTTGCGTATTTCTATTTTTAAAAAAACAACACGTGAATAGCAGATGTCTTAGCTGACGATGTGCTTCTTTAGGAGATAACGATACGTAACTATAATTGACAGAGACAAAAGAAAAGCGGGAAGACGCCAGTTGCGTCCTCCCGCCTGATGATTTTTTATAAACTCTAAGTTTATTCTTTCTTGAATGCTCGTATTATTTGTTCTTAAAGCCGTAGCCATTCTCGAAGCCACCAGAAGATAAGGTGTTAGGAGTGAGAGGCCAGAGGTAGATAGGAGCTTTTATATAGTCGTAATCCCAGAAGAGATACTTGTAGTACTCGTCATCATAGTTTGCAAGGTCCTTACCCCATTTTACTTTCTTGTAACCGTCTGCTTCAAGAGCTGTTTCCTGCTCTGCAGAAAGCTTGTTGAACAAGCCCTTGATGGCGACGTTGGTCAAAGGAGTATCTGTCTTGTAATCCAAGCCGTAAGCCTCCCATTTGTCGTTCTGGCCGCGCCATGAAGGATAGAGTACTGGGTCGTTTTCCTTTCCTTCTGGACACTGTGCTGTCAGTCGGTAACCTTTCTCAGTCTTGGCATCCACGCTCTTGGTATAGATATAGCTTGAGATGGTGTTACCATTCTCGAAGGTGTAATAACCATTAGACTCCAGACCATCCAACATTCTGCGGGTGAGTTCCTTGATTTCACGAATCTTCTCAGGCAACAGACCTGTACGAATCAAAGTGAAACGACGGTCGCCCTCTCCTGCAAACTCGAAGCCGCGCTCATCGATGACAGCCTTGAGCAGAGAGCCTTCCTTGGCGATAAAACCATCCACATTGGCCTCTGCTGGTGTGCGGAAAGCACGGTTGCGTATCTTGGTAAGGTATGTCTTGGCTTCGGCACTGTTGGCATCGAGTGCGGCGCAAGCCTCGGCATAGCCCAAGTACATTTCAGACAGGCGCATGTAAGGACTATTGATACCCGAACGGCGCTGGTTTTTGGTCCATACCTTTGCCTGGCGATTCTCATCAAACTTGTTGCAGCAGATACCACCGCCAGCAGCTTTAGAGTTAGGTACGAGAGGAATCAGGGTCTCCGTACCCTTACCTGTACTACCTGTAACCGTGAAGCATACGTCACGACGCAAGTCCTTGGGGTCGAACTCGCCATAGTAGAAGGCTGGGTTGGCACGTCCCTGACCGTAAGCCTTGCAAGGATATGCGTTCTTACCGCCACCGCTTGATGCACGTCCTAAGCTATAAGAGCGCTCACTCTGTGTGGTCACACCACCATCAGAACCCTGGGTGTATGGAACCTCGAAGATACTTTCGTCTGCATAGGTTACATCAGCCTCGTGCATCTGCTGGAAGAAATACTGGTAAGGGTTGCCGAATACGCGTCCCTTATTGTCTTTCTCACGTGGGTCGGTATCGTGGAATATGGCTGTTCCTGAATTATCGATGGCTTTCTTGAAGTAGGTCTTGGCAGTGTTGTAAAGGTTCTGCCAGTCTGAACGGCGGCCATATTCAGCACCAGCGTTAGCTGTTCCCATGGTCTCGAAGGTGAGAGGATTGCCCTGACCATCTACTCGCTTGATGTCGCCACGGCGAGTCTGATAGCCTCCTGCTTCAAGAGCCATGCGGCCAATGAGTCCGTCGACGTAGGTACGTGAATAGTAATTCTTGGCATTGGCGGTGTAGTGAGGGCAAGCCCCCAGTACGTACATCAGTGGTTCCACCTTCTTGAGTTGCTCGATGCAGACATCATAGATAGAGTCGCGTGAGGCAATACCGCCAGCAGGCTTGCCGAACTCGGCAGGGCAAGGCACATCGCCAAAGTACTTGATGAGTTCGCGGTAGCAGGTGGCACGCAGTGCTACAGCCTCGCCATAAATCTGACTCTCGTCGGTAGGTTTTGTCTGTGCCATCATCTCGTTGAATCCTTCTTCCTCCTCGAAGGCTGAGGTAATGGCGTTGCACTTACCGATGACATCGAACAGCGCGCCATATGCTCCGTCTGTTCCCTCTTTCTGATAAGAGAGGAGGTTGTAGTTGCCTACTTCGGTACCATTTCTGTAAAGGCCTTCAGGAATATGGCGTCCCAACTGGTTGTTGTGAGGCTCTGGATGGCGCATGATGTCGGAGCCTGCAATATCAGCAGCATAATAAAGTCCGCTACCGAAAACCTGCAGGGTGTAGGCATTCATCATAGATTTTTTGGCACCTTCCAAAGCTGCCCATTTTGTGGTGGTGGTGGAGAATACAAATTCTTTATCAACCGTGGATGGTGAACTTGTCTCCAGATAATCGTTACATGAGGTGGCACCAGAGAGGAGGCCTGCCGCACATAAAGCTATATATAAATATCTATTTTTCATGTCAATATTCTGTTTTAATAGATTAGAATGCTAAGTTGAGGCCGAATGTCCAAGAGCGTGTCTTAGGATAAGCCTGGTAGTCGTAGTTAGGGGTAGGGAATCCTTTGCCACCAGCGTTGAAGTCTGTGTTGACGTCAGGATCGATTCCGCTATAGCCCTTGATGCAGAAGAGATTGGTAACAGTGGCATAGATGCGCAGGTTGCTGATGCCGAGAGGCTTCATCCATGTCTTAGGGAAGGTGTAGCCTACAGAGAGGTTCTGGAGGCGCAGATAAGATGCGTCCTCGATGAACTCGCTGGTTACCAGACCGTACTCGCAGTATGGCAAGGCATACTTGGCACCTGCATTCAGGGTGCGGAGCTCGTCAGGGTTGGTAACGGCATAGAGGTTACCATTGTTGTCTACATTATACATCTTCCAGCAGTCTGCCAGTTCGGAAACACGTGCAGAGCCGAAGCCAGTATCCTTGTTACCCATCATGTCGTGGAGAGCATTGGCGTTGTAAACGTCGCCACCAATCTGATAAGCAAAGTTGGCGTTGAGATCGAAGTTCTTATAACGTCCAGAGATGTTGAAACCACCCGTATGCTCAGGCTTGGTCTTACCTACGATGGTTACGTCGTCAGAAGTTACGGTACCGTCATTATCTACATCGGCAAACTTGTACATACCAGGGAATGCCTTCTGGCCAGCAGGAAGCTTGTAAGCCTTGGCGCATCCTGCAGAATAGTTGCAGGCAGTATTGTCTGGAATGCCATCCTTCAGTGTCCATACACCATCGGCGCTTACGTTGAAGTCGTCAACAGTGTAGAAGCCCAATGACTTGTAACCCTGAACCAAACCTACAGGATTGTCCTTGCGGATGACGTAGTCGTAGTATGGCATACGCATCTGTGATCCCCAGTTGGTATGGGTATCTGCCAATACGTTGTCGAAGAGTTCGTCTACATTGTTGTGGTTGAAGTTGTAGGTCATGCCGAAAGTCAAGCCCCAGTCCTTCTTGTTGACGATGTCGTAGCTCAGGGCAAGCTCGACACCCTTGTTAGAGGTCTTACCTACGTTCTGGAACTGGTAGGTGAAACCTGTAGAAGTATCAATAGGAACCATCATCAAGATGTTCTTGGTGGTGTTCCAGTAGAAGTCTAATGTACCGCGCAGACGACCGTCCCAGAAACCAAAGTCGAGACCGATGTTGCGAGAGATGGTAGTTTCCCACTTCAGATCGGGATTAGGCATCATGGTGCCAGGGCGGAAGGTGTTGACAAGGTGACCGTCAACCTCGGTAGTCTCGCTTTCCCATGTACCCTTCCACAGAGAAGCATCGATATTATCGTTACCGGAAGTACCGAAAGAGAGACGGAGCTTCAAGTTGCTCAGCCAGTCTTGTGTGCCCTTCATCCAAGGCTCGTCAGAGATACGCCATGCGGCAGCTGCTGCAGGGAAATAACCCCAGTGGTGGTTGGGTGCGAACTTAGAACTGCCATCAGCACGGAAAGTAGCGGTGAAGAGGTAACGGCTCAGGTAAGAGTAGTTGACACGTCCGAACCAAGAAAGGGTGTGGTTAGGAGTGCCGATCTTCGACATGTTGGTGTCTTTCAGAGAAGTAGACTCCATGTGGCTCATGTTGAGCTGACCGAAGGCAGTGTCCATATCCCATCCTAAAGGATAGCCATAGCCGTTGAATGTTGTGGTGTTGCTCTTGCTGGCAAGAACCTCGTTACCCAAGAGGAAGTCGAGGCTGTGGTCCTCGCCCAATCCCTGTACGGCATAGTTGGCAGTGGTGGTCCAACGCACGTTGTAGCCGTTGCTCTTTGTCTGGGTGGCATGGTTGTAGCCATTCTCGTAGCCGTCGTCCCAGGTCTGCTGCTCACGCCAGTTGCGGGCAAGGGTAAGCTCGGTCTTGCCTGTCAGTCCCTTGATAGGAGTCCAGGTAAGCGAGTTGGTGGCACGCAGACGGTAGTGGGTGTTGTATTGGGTATAGCTGTCGTAGATGCTGACAGGGTTGTATTTAGGGTCAACGTTGGCATCGCCCATACCCAATAATGATGGGTCGTCCACGCCTAAAGGAGTGTCGATGGGTCGGTATGCATAAGAAGATGTGGCATACTGGAACTGGCAGCCCTGGAAGCGCATCTCGCTATAGCGGGCATCGATGTTCCATTTCAGGTTCTTGGTGATGTCCTGTGCCAACTTGAGGTTTACATTCCAACGGCGGAAACCAGTGTCTTTCAGCGAACCCTTATCATTAGTATAGTTGACAGAAGCATAGTACTTGGTATGCTCAGTACCGCCACTGACGCTCAGGTCGTGGTTCCAAGCGTGAGAACTGCTGAGCAAGTCGTCCTGATAGTTGTGGGTACCCATGTTGCGGTATTCCTCCAAGTGGTTGCCGTTCTCGCTGCCCAAACCAAAATACTTGGCAACGTTGGTGCCATACTTGTCACCATAAGAGGTGGCATAGCTCCAGTTGCGCAGTACGTAGTCGTAGGCGCTTTCAGTGTCGTAGGTAGTAGGCTTCTCCTTTACAGAGTAGTACATGTTGTACTTCACCTGTGCCTTGCCTTCCTTGGCGCTCTTGGTGGTGATCATGATGACGCCATTGGCACCACGCGCACCATAGATGGCTGTTGAGGCGGCATCCTTGAGCACGTCAATGCTCTCGATATTATCGGCAGGAATATCATCAATACGTGATACCTGCACACCGTCGACGATGAAGAGAGGGTCGTTGCTCTGGGTGATGGAACCACCACCACGTACACGGATACTCATTGAACCACCAGGACGGCCATCCTGAGAGGTTACTGATACACCTGGCAACTGGCCTTGCAGTGCCTCGGCGATGTTGGATACAGGGTTTTGAGCCAACTTGTCACCTGTAACTGAGGCTACAGCACCCGTCAGGTCGCGACGCTTCATCGTGCCATAACCGATAACTACCACCTCATCGAGGCTCTTGTCGGTAGACTGCATGACGATGTTCAGTGCAGACTGGTTGCCCACGGTGATGGTTTGTGTTTTACATCCTAAATAGGAAATGGTGATCTTGTCACCAGGCTTTAGGTTTTGGAGACTGAAGTTACCATCGATATCGGTAACTGTTCCGCCCTTTCCGGCTTGGATAGTTACACCAATTAATGGTTCACCTGTAGCATCCTTCACATTACCTGTGATGGTCTTTTGTGCAAATGCACCGACGCAACACAAGCTAAGAGACAGAGCCAAAGCTCCCTTCTTGATTTGTTGATACATAAATGGTTTGTTTTTAGTTATACATTAAGAAATGTTTGTTTTCTTTTTTGTTAGTCGTCAGTAGATAACTTCATTTGTTGCTGCCAAAAGTAGCAATAATCTTTTATAAAGTAGATAAATTGGATGTAAAATTAGCAGTATTTAACGCATTTAACGCTAAATACTGCTAAAAGTTCTTATTTTGTTTGGTATTTCAGAACATACCACAGGTCTCTGATGCGTGCTTCGGGATCCCATTTGCCATCAAAGGTCCAAAGGGCAGTAAGGCCATGGAAGGCAGGATGGCCAGGAGCCTGGTCGAGATTGTCGCGCAGCCATCCGCTGTCGCCTCCCTCGCGTTCGCAACCATAATAATATACGCGCAATCCCCAGGGGCAAGGGTCGAGCACCTTGTCGCTATAGGCATAGCTGATGTTACTGTCGAGGATGTTCTTCGACATACGGCAGTGGGCCAGATAGAACTGGTGGTCGTGGTGATAGCGTCCCAACTTGGTGGGCGAGAGGGCATCGAAGGAAGAGCATGTCACGACAAACTTGTTGTTGATGTCGCCTCTGCCGTCGTGCCAGAGGATGGCTCTGCTGTCGCCAACAAACTTGCAACGTGTGGCATAGCATCTTCCACGAGGACACATAAAGTCGACACCCGGACAGCGCAGGTAGAGGTCGGCATGATAGTACATTCCTCCATTCTGACACCATAGCGAGAGGGCATCGTTGCCGTCGGCAAAGATATTGCTGTTGATGATGATGGTGCGTGTAGCCTTGCCATAGATGGCCATCTGGTGTGTGGTGGTCTTCTCCACCGTGCTACCATAATTATTATATACGGTGATGCCGCTGATGATACAGTCGTTGGCATTGTCCTGCAGTACGATGACACCCATGTGTACAGGTTTTCCCTTGTATTCCTTAATGGTTTGTGAGGCTGTGGTCTCGGCATATTGGATGATGACACTGTCGCGGTCTTCGCCTACGAGCACGATGTTGGGACGGTCGATAATGACCTTCTCGTGATACACTCCGTTGCGGATGAGTATCTTGAAAGGCTTCGCTGGGTTCTCGGGAGCCTTCTCTATGGCATCCTGTATGCGCTCGCCGGCATTGACTATTGCATCGAAACATGACAGCTCTGGCTTCGAGAAGCGGTTCATGTTGATGAGTCCACGCTCGTTGGCACCGGGCGAGTTGAGACTGAGGTTCAGCTTGTTGGCAGTATCATACTTGTCGGCCCACTTTTCGTAGAGAGGATAGATGAAAGCAGTACGGTCGCTGTACCATGAATAACCGTTGCGACGCTCTGTGCCTATCTCCCAAAGATGACGGCGGGGCACACCGTCGCGGTCGCACACGAAAGGCTCACAGTGCTCTAAGTCGTAGTATCTTGCCCACAGAGGTGTGGTGGCATCGGGGTCTTTAACGAGTTCGGTTGTTCTGAAAGGAGAACCAAACTCGCCCTTGCGTACCACTTTCAGGCCCGTCAGCTTATAGGTGTCAAACCACTGTATGGCTCCACGAATGGCGCGTTTTATCTCTTCGCTTGGGTTAGGAATCTCCATCAGCATAGCCACGATGCGTGCACTCTCGTTAGAACTGTAGGACGAGAGCTCGAAGGCACGTGCAGGACGAGGCTCGAAGGTTACGCGGTCGTGCTGCTGGCACCATACGGTAGGCTTGCCGTCCTTGACAATCTGGCACTTCAGTATGCACTCCACGCCCTTGTTGAAAGCCTTGATGGCTTTCTGGCGCAGCGCCTTGTCGGTCAGCTTGCCATCGAAGGGAGCCTTCTGCAGATAGATGTCGCGCAGCATTTCCATGGTGTTGACCATGGCATCATCGTTGAAGGTGATATGAACCTGATAGCCACGCATCCCGGGCCAGAACTGTGGCCATCCGCCATTGTCGTACTGTCCGCTCAGCAGGTATTCCACACCCTGGCAGAAAGCCTCACGATACTTCTTGCTCTTGGTGGCCTGATAGAGCCGAGCCAGATACGTCATCTGCATATTGGTGGCATCGTTGTCGGTGGTGGAGTCGTCGCGCAGGCTTTTGTCATTGAGTACTTGCTGCCGTTCCTCATGAGTCATGGGCTTTGCCATGTCGATGTTCTTGGGCCATCCGCCTGTCACTCTCTGGTAGTCGAGAATCTGGTCGCCGATGAGTCGGGCTTGCTCTGTTTTGAAAAACTCCTTTTTAGTTTCCCTCATCGCATTGTACCTGCGCTGGGCATGGGCTGGCAAGAGGGCCAACGCCATCAGGATAGAAAGATAAAATGCTTTCATATTATAATAGTTAATGTTTAGTTTTTAAGTTTGGTGCAAATATACAAATAATAAATTCATAATAACCTATTTTTTTTGTATTTTTGCCGCTGTATCAAAGTCTTTTATCCC
>ERZ1023666.655-NODE-655-length-13634-cov-16.034980_pt1 | contig 13634 bp, 15 predicted proteins | sample MGYA00380341_ERZ1023666 | MGnify/ENA primary metagenome ERZ1023666 (study PRJEB33179, sample SAMN07448983) | human gut metagenome | biome: Human-gut; feature: Human associated habitat; material: Faeces | host: Homo sapiens | place: India: Bhopal | collected...
GAGGTCGGAAAACGAAAGTAGGAGAAAAACTACTTTGTTTTCCTCCTACTCGATTTGTGCTTGCCGTCCGTTTAGAAAGGGAGGTCGTCGCTGCTGCTGTTGCTGTCAGGTTGTGTGAAGTCTGGCATCGGTGCCGCAGGCTGTGCTGCAGGGCTTGGCGCGGCTGGGGCTTGAGGCGCGGCTGTGGCGGCATCGTCGGCTTTTTCGGCTTTCCAGCCTCGGATGCTTGTGTACCAGCGGTTGTTGTATTCGCGGCTTTCGATGTCGAAGCTTAGGCGGATGCGGTCGCCGATTTTGATCCAGTTGTATTGGTCGGCGCGCTCTCCGAAGAAGTCGAAATGCACTTTTTTAGGGTATGTCTCTTCTGTTTCGAGCACGTATTCTTGTTTCTTCCAGTTGTTTCCTGCTTGAGAAACGCCGCTCTGAGGCGGAAGGACTACGATGATTTTACCTGTAATTTCCATGTCTGAGAATTATATTTTTATTGTTGTTTTTTCGTTGTGGCAAACTTACTGAATTTTTCCGGATTTTCGGTCTTTCCGCTGCATTATTGTTTGAGCATCGAGAGGAATTCCTGTCGGTATTCAATTTTTTCGAACACTCCGGAATATTCGATGGTCTGCGTTGTGGAGCATTCTTTTTCCACTCCGCGCATGCGCATGCACATGTGGGTTGCTTCGCAGAATACGATTACGCCTTTGGCGGAGAGCTCGCGTGTCAGCAGGTCGCAGATTTGTCGTGTCATTCGTTCCTGCACTTGCAGCCGTCGGGCGAAGACGTCGACCGCGCGTGCGATTTTGCTTAGTCCCACGATGTTTCCGTCGGGGATGTATCCTATTGCTATTTTTCCGAAGAAAGGCAGTATGTGGTGCTCGCAGAGCGAATGGAACTCGATGTCTTTGACAATCACCATCCGTGAGCCTTCGTGGCTGAATATAGCGGATTTCACGATTTTGTCGGCGTCCTTGCGGTAGCCGGAAGTCAGGAATGCCATTGCTTTTGCGGCGCGCATAGGTGTTTTCACCAGCCCTTCGCGGGAGGTGTCTTCGCCGAGCAGCGAGAGGATTGCTTCGTAGTGCTCGGCAATTTTGTTTACTTTCTCAATGTCTAAACCGTCAAGTTGTTTCTTGTTGTCCATTCAAATTATGCTATTCGTAAACTTTAATTCTGTCTCTAACCACGCGCATGTCGCCCGCCAGTGCTGGGAATTTCGCTCTGAGCGCTCTTAAAGCCGAGTGTGCTGCCTCTTGTGTTGTGAAGTCGCCCACTCTGAGTCTCCAGTACGGGGCGTTGTATGTGAGATAGAGCCCGTAGCTTGGGAATTGCTTTCCGATGTTGGCGGCAATCTGCTGCGCTTTTGCTTTAGCTTGCCTTTGGTTGTTGTCGGAATACACTTGTATGCGGTATCCGGCGCGGTGCACGGCGTGTCGTCGCTGCGTGGTTGTGGCAGGCGATTCGTCGGTGTCGCTCTCATGTCTTGCTGACGGCTGTCTCACTTCGGTGGTGTCGATTACGGCCAGCGCTTCCACACCGTCGCTGCATGTGATTGTCACCCGTCCGTTGGAGTTTGTCCGGATAGAGTCGGCTATTGAGCGCACGTTGTGCTTGCCCGGCTGCGCTGAGGCGGGAGCCATCGCCGCCGTTATGAGGGCGGCAGCCGCGAGGATTGCGAAGTGTTGTTTTTTCATCAGTTTTTTTGTCAAAAGAAGCGTCAAAATAAGTAGTGAAAAATCACCACATTTGCAGTCTCTGTAAGTATGTAAATTGTTTATGCTTTATTAAAAAGCGTCTACAATGCCCATGAAGTCTTCAGCCTTCAGAGCGGCGCCGCCGATGAGACCGCCGTCAACGTTAGTCTTCGAGAAGATTTCCTTGGCGTTTGACGGTTTGCAGCTACCGCCGTAGAGGATTGAGATTTCCTCAGCCACGTCGTTGCCGTATTTGTCGGCGATTGTCTTGCGGATGAAAGCGTGGATTTCCTCAGCCTGGTCAGCAGTGGCAGTTTTGCCAGTACCGATAGCCCAAACCGGCTCGTAAGCGAGGATGATTTTCTTGAAGTCGTCGGCAGAAAGGTGGAACAGGGCATCCTCTACCTGCTTTTTCACAACGTCGAAGTATGTGCCGTTTTCTCTCTCTTCGAGCACCTCGCCGATGCAGAAGATAGGAGTAAGGCCGTTTTCAAAAGCCAAAGCCACTTTTTCTTTGAGGATTTCAGAAGTCTCGTGGTAGTACTGACGGCGCTCAGAGTGACCGAGGATCACGTATTTAGCACCAGTTGAAGCAACCATAGCGCCGCTCACTTCGCCAGTGAAAGCGCCTTTGGCCTTGTCAGCGCAGTTTTCTGCACCGAGACCGAGTTTGCTGTCGTCGATAACCGCCTTGACCGAAGCCAAGTGGGTGAAAGGAACACAAATGATAACGTCGCAGTTAGGAGTGCGGCTCTTCAAAGCGTCGTTGACTTCAGTTGCCAATTTGACACCTTCTTGAAGTGTCGTGTTCATTTTCCAGTTACCTGCTACAATGTTTTTTCTCATTTTTGTAATATTTTTTAGAATTCTGAATTTTTTGAACAAATTCCCTATATGCGGCAAGTTTTTTGATGCCTCATATTCGGGTGCAAAGGTAGTGCAAATTTTTGGTTTTTCGATAAACAAGTGTTTGGTTTTCGCAATGAAAGCGTCAAAAAGCGTCAGTTCAGGTCGCTGTCGGTGGCGTTGGGGGAGGGCTGCCAACTATGCTTAAAAAAAAGATTGACTACGACAAAGCCGCTAAAATGCTTTTCTCGCGTACAGAGCATTATGCCGACAATGTGCGACGGCTTTACGCTACCGCTACCGATGAGCTGTTGAAGCTTTCTGCGATGAAGGCGTCCAACAGAGTGTCTGCGGCATTCTCGTTTTCCGACAGCAAAAGATTGAGTGAACAAGCAAACGCTATTCTCCGAGCGTTGTATAGCGGTGTATACAACGAAATCAAGGGCGGCGTAATTGCAGAGTGGGGAAATGCGAACAAATCTTGCGATGCGCTGATTACGTCAATCTTTGGTAAAAAAGTTAAAGAGGATAATCACTACGCTCGGTTTTTCACACGAAACAAAGAAAGCGTGGATGTGTTCTTTAAACGCAAGTCTGAGTATGGTGGATTGAATCTGTCACAGCGCGTGTGGAAATACGTTGGTGATTTCAAAACCGAGATGGAAATGGCTTTATCCGTAGCGATGGGAGAGGGCAAGAGTGCCGCCACAATCTCACGAGAGGTGCGCAAGTATCTTCAGCGCCCAGATATGATGTTTCGTCGGTTTCGTGTCAAGACGGGCGAACAAGACATCTTTGATGCTGACGGGAACGTTATCGGAAAAGAGCCTGTTTATGGGCGCGTGTGGAAGCGCAAGGTTGTTGACGCTGTGACGGGCAATGTGTCATGGCAGACGGTGAACCTTAAAGACTATTCTTTCGGTCGCGGTGTGTATCGCTCGTCATACAAGAACGCTATGCGTTTGGCGCGCACAGAAACAAATATGGCATATCGCACCGCGGATCAAGAGCGATGGCGACAACTTGATTTCGTCATTGGCTATCGTGTCGTGTTGTCTGACAATCACCCAGAACCAGATATTTGCAATGATTTATCGGCAAAACGTGGCGAGAAAGGTAGTCGAGGTGTGTACCCGAAAGACTTCGTGTTTAAAGGCTGGCATCCGCAATGCCGTTGCTATGTCGTGCCGATACTTGCAGATGAAAAAGAGTTTGATAAAATACAGGAGGCCATCCTTAACGATGAGCCTATACCCGAAAGTAAGAGCGCAATTCGGGAGCCAAACAAGTATTTTCAAGATTGGTGGAAGAGTAATAAGAAGAGAGTTTCTGAAGCGCAGTCGTTGCCGTACTGGGTAAAGGACAATAGTCGGATGTTAGGCATAAGGTATAATGGGATAAAGCTCGGCAGAGCCGCAAGTAAATCTGCAAAGGAAGCAATGTTGAGTCATCAAGAACGACATGATTATTCAGAAGAGCAGCAATTAAATTTCAAAGACATAGAGCAAAGGACTGGATGGAAGCGAGGCAAACCAATGTCGTTCAAGGAAGCCGACGGCGGTAAATCGAATGTATTTCGAGATGATGAGAATTGTGCCGCTTGTGTGTTGGTTCACGAATTGCGGTTGCGCGGGTTTGATGTCACATCTCTCACTTACGACCATAAAAGCGGAAGCGTATCAATGCTCCTGTCTGGTGATACACGACAAGCGTGGCTGACATCAAAGGGCAAAAAGCCAGAATTCACAGCACTGATTGGAGGGTCAGAAAAGGAGATTATTTCAAAAATTGAAAAACAGACCCAAGTTGTTGGCAGTCGGTATCACATAGGTTGGGATGTCTCGAAGAATATGGGGCACATTATCACGATAGAGAGGACAGAAAGAGGACTTATCTTTTATGACCCACAAAGAAATGATTTTTTATCCATCGGAGAGATTGTGAATGATATGGTAGAAGGTTCAAAAATTCAATTGTTAAGGGTTGATAAATTATTAATCAATCCAAGTTTATTGGATTCTCTTTCCGCCTTGTTGGAATAAATCTTGCTTGATTATGATTCTTACTTGTTCAAAATTTAAGGCATATACAATATTAAAATTGTCAAAAGAAAATAAATGTGGGTATCCGACTTTATGACCGAGAGGAATTGCGCTACACCGCAGTTGGTATACGGGTTTGCCGTTTATATAACCTACTTCTTCAATTACATCCCAATCCCTTTTTTTGCCAATTTTTTGCAGTTGTCTGAGAATGTTTTTATCCATATCTGCTGTTATTTAAAAATTACGAATTGTTTTGCTTAATCGCAGAGCAGGCGATGAATAATGCAAGAGCCGCTATGATAACAGATATGACCGATGCGACTGCGAGGATTTTCTGCCAATCAACAGGGTTCCGCAATTTGGGATTATGGTCAACATACCGTCTCCCTTTGCTTGTTATTGCGACATCCTCGATTACGTGTCCCTCAGACCACGCGCACCGAGCAAGACCAAGCCGTTCAAGCGCTTCAAATCCATAGGACAGACTGCCGATTCGCTGAGGGTCGGTTGTCATATTGATTTTGCCCTCGTGCAGAATCCGTAAAGCCTCCTTCTCTTCTTTCGCCAGTTTGATTCTCTCCAGACAGCGTTGATTTATCGATGACAAAGATAGGCAAATATTTCCATTCGCTTATCTTTGTAGTTAAACTTACTTCTTTTTACACAAACCTATAATATCTATCAGCTCTTCAGCGTTATTCTGAACCGCTTCATTGTAGCAAGTGAAGAAAACGCCATCGGGGAGAAGTCCATGCCGCTTCATCCATTCTCTTTCAGACTCGTTCTTTTTATTCGCCAACCATATCAACGGATAGCCATAGCCGTCGGAAAATGTTTCGTCTGTAATCTTGGGACAGGTTTCAATCCAACGAAGTCCTTGTCTACGGAAAAATGATGGATGCACAAGGATGTATGCGAGCTTAAGAGGATTGATTATCCGCAAAGCGTCCTTGACGCGAACGAAACACATCGCTACTTGTGTAGCAGTGCAAGCCGTTGTTAAAATATCAACATTAACCCTATAGCCTTGACGTTCGAGAATTGCTACGACATCAAGAACGTGCCTTCCAGCAACGGCGAGTTGACTTGTCGTTACAGAGCAGCTCGCGCTGTTGTTATAGATGATGTTCACAATTTTGGATTTCTGTCGGGAGCTTTTTTCGACTTGTTTTTCTTCAGCCTTGCGAGTTTGAAGAATAGCGGAGCCCTGTTGATTGTCAGCAGAGCCGCCATGCCGATTGCGAGTGCCAGCATCAGCGACAGGAAGTATTCGTAGTCTTCGCCCATCGATTCGGTGTAGGTCTTGATGTCCAGGTGTTTGCCTTTCGTGGCGTTGTCGAAGTCGGCATAGAAGTCGGTAAACGACGACTTGTAGGCAATCTTTCCGTCGGCCACGATCACCACCGCCGGGTTTCCGCGGGCAATCTGTTTCAGCTGGCTGTCGTCCATGCGGTATACGGGGTAGTCGGCCATCGACAGTTCTCTCCATTCGTCGAGTTGCTTTTCGTCAGAGCCCGTGAGGCATATCATCTGGTATCCGCTGTCGGCGGCGAGGTCGTTGATGTCGTTGAGGCGGAAGTTTGTCAGCGAGTTTATTTCCTCGATGTCGGGAATCAGCAGCAGCAGAGTCACGCCTTTTTCCGGGATGAGGTTGTCGGCGGCGGAATTGTCGCCGTCGTAGGCGGTTATTGGCGAAGCCTTCTTGTCGGCTTCGTGGTTCACGACGGTTTCCCTGCGGTCGACAAACGTCCATGACGTGTCGGGCAGATTGTTGATTGAAAACTCCTTTGTGACGCCGTTTTTCTCATATATGAACACGTAGTTGCTGTCGTCGAACGATTCGCCGGAGTTGGTCAGCACTGTTCCCACTTTGTATGGGCGGAAGTCGATCATCGGCTGGAAGTAGTATCCGTAAGCCATAACAATCATCGCCACGATGGCAGGCATGGTGAGCGTGAGCCATTGCACGGCAGGGCCGTAGAGGCTGCGCAGCCTCTTGTTGCGCAACAGCAGATAGGCGAGGGCGGCCGTCAGCGCCACGTTTTTCCAGAACGTAGCCGTGTTTCCGAGGGTCAATGCCTCTCCGAAGCATCCGCAGTCGGGGACAGGGTCGCAAGCCATCACGTAGGCCGACAGCGGCAGCATGAACGCCATGCAGCACAGCAGAGCAATCACCGTGGCGCGTCGGAACGAGCCGATGACGAGCATCAGTCCGGCAAGAAACTCAAACAGCGGCAACGCCACCGCCATCATTCCGGCAAACGGCATTGCCCACGACCATCCGAACGCAGCCAGATAGTCGTCGATTTTGTAGCCAACGCCCCAGATGTCGATAGCTTTAGCAAGTCCGGATAGCACAAATGTTCCGCCGACCGCCAGTCTCAGCGCCAGCACAGTCCATCTTGCGGCAGTTTCCCGCCAATGCGGAGTCGAAGAGTGGCTATTTGTCATAACTCAGTTTGATGAGCGCAAACAGAGCGTAGTTTATCATGTCCATATAGTTGGCGTCGATGCCTTCGGAGATGATTGTCTTTCCGTTGTGGTCTTCAATCTGCTTGGTGCGTTGCAGTTTCGACAGGATAATGTCGGTGTATGAGCTGACGCGCATCAGTCGCCACGCCTCGTCGTAGTCGTGGTTTTTGGCGAGCATCAGCCGTGTGGTCTTGCCAATCCATTTGTCGTAGAGCGAGAGCGCCTCTTCGGCGGATATGTCGACTTGGTCGGCTGCTCCGAGCTCCAGTTGTATCAGTCCCACCACGCCATAGTTGACGATGCCCACGAATTCCGGCTGTATGCCTTCGTTCACCATTGCCTCGCCTTTGGTTTCGAGCGAGCGTATGCGTGAAGCCTTGATTAGAATCTGGTCGGTGAGCGACGACGGGCGGAGTATGCGCCACGCCGCGCCGTAGTCTTTCAGTTTTTTCTCGAAAATCTCGCGGCAATCTTTTATCGTCGCTGCAAATTCTTGTTCTGTATTGTGGTTTGCCATAGCTTGTCAGAGTGATTTGTTGATACTTTCAATGTAGTCGAGCAGCTCTTCGCGGCCGCGGAAGTCGGAGCTTGAAGTGATGAATATCGGCGGCAGTTCTTCCCAAAGTTTCGAGAGTTCCTCCTTGTATGCCGCCACCATCTTTTTTCCGGCTATCGGACCGAGTTTGTCGGCTTTCGTGAAAACGATGCTGAACGGGATTCCGTTCTCTCCGAGGAAGTTTATAAACTCGAGGTCGATGGCTTGCGGCTTGTGGCGTATGTCGACGAGCACAAACAGGTTGGTCATCTGATGGCGGTGGAGCACGTAAGAGTCGATCATCGTGCGCAGCTTCTCGCGGGCGTCTTTGCCCCTCCTTGCGTAGCCGTAGCCTGGGAGGTCGACGATATACCAGCTGTCGTTGACCAGAAAATGGTTTATGAGCATAGTCTTTCCGGGAGTCGACGAAGTCATGGCCAAGCCTTTTCGGCCGGTCAGCATATTGATGAGCGATGATTTGCCCACGTTCGACCGTCCGATGAATGCATATTCAGGCGTGTCGCCTTCCGGACATTTTCTCACATCGGAGTTGCTTATAACGAATTTCGCGTCTTTGATTATCATTGGCGTGTTTGTTTTCTGCAAAGTTAGCGATTATTTGTCAATAACCGCAGTGTGTGTTGCGGAATTGGCGCATTTCTGACTTGTTTTTGTGCCCTCTTATGCTTATATGGGCAACAAATCCGCCCACGTAAGTTAAACTATTGCCAATACGTGATATTTTTTTAGGCTTACGCTTGTGGATTAGTCAAAACTCGATACCTTTGCAATGTGTTTTTCATGGTATTAGATTTAAGGTTAATTAAGATTGGTTGTCGGGAGACAATCAATTTTTTTTATGCCTATGCCCCATGCGCGCGCAGCTGCGTGTAAGTAGCGGCACAAAAAAAGCCTCCGAGGGGGAGGCTTTTTGAGAAGTAGGGGGGAGCGTTATTCGCTTTTTTCTTTGTCGCTGTTGTCGGTCGACTCGTCATGGCTTTCGGGGATTATAACGAAGTCGCAGAGTTTGCCTTCGTTCTTCTCCAGTTTTTCCTCCGAGAGGATTTCGATGTCGAGTTTGTTTTTGTTGTTGTAAACTAGTCCCATAGTGAGTTATGCTTTTTTGTGTTTGAGCCGCAGCACGAGGTGCACGAGCTCGCCTATCCACACTACCGCCGACGATGCGATGATCAGTCTCAGCCAGTCTTTCCAACCGAGTGGCACTACGTTGAGCATTTCTCCGCCGAAGGTGACAATCAGCACCTGTCCGACGATGATTATCGCGGCAGTCAGGAAGAACACTTTGCTGTCGCGCAGACGGCTGAATCCGGAGTAGTCGCTTTCGAAGCTTTTCGCGTTGAAGAGGTTCCAGAACTGTAGCATTACGAAGAAAGTGAAGAACAGAGTCACGTCGTATGCGTTCATCTCAGCGTTGCTGAAGTTGAGGAAGCTTGCGAAGAAGTCGGGCAGGTTGAAACCGTCGAGCGAGTCCACTTGGTTTGCCTTCAGATACTGCATGAATCCGAACAGCACGACGACAAACACAGCGCTGACTCCGATGATAAACCATTTCATCGTGCGGTTGATGATGAAGTCGTTGAGCCGTCGCGGCTTGTTGCGCATCACGGCTTCGTTTGGCGGCAGCGAAGCGAGCGCGAGGGCTGCGAATGCGTCCATTATCAGGTTTACCCACAGCATCTGTGTGACGGTGAGCGGTGACTGCTGTCCGGTGAATGCACCAATCAGCACGATGGTGCAAGCCACGAGGTTTACGGTGAGCTGGAAGAGGATGAACCGCTGGATGTTTTGATAGAGCGACCGTCCCCACATCACGGCTCTTGTGATGCTTGCAAACGAGTTGTCCATGATTGTAATGTCGCTTGCTTCCTTCGCCACCGATGTCCCGTCGCCCATCGACAGTCCCACCTGCGCGGCGTTGAGGGCAGGGGCGTCGTTTGTCCCGTCGCCGGTGACAGCCACCACTTCGCCTTGCTGTTGCAGCAGTCCGACGAGTCTTGACTTGTCGGTAGGACGTGCGCGCGACATAATCTTTATGCGGCGTGCCGCCTCGGCAGCGTCGTTGTCGTCGAGGGCAGCGAAGTCGGGTCCGGTGATTATGTTGCTGTCGTTGTCGGTATTGTCGTTCCACAGTCCTATCTGCCGTCCGATTTCCTTTGCGGTGCCCGGAGTGTCGCCCGTCACGATTTTGATTTTGATTCCAGCGTCGATGCTCTCCTTCACAGCCGCCGGCACGTCGGCGCGCACGGGGTCGGAGATGGCCACGATGCCCATAAACGTCAGGTTGTCGGCGTTGAGCGAGTCGCTCTCCACCGCTTTGCCATCGCCCACCTCCTGGTATGCGAATCCGAGGGTGCGCATAGCCTTCTGCTGGTATCCGAGCAGAGCCTCTCGCAGCTGTTCCTTTGTCACTCCGTCGGGGAAGTTGCGGCATTTGTCGATTACGATTTCAGGCGCGCCTTTCACGTAGGCAATGCGCTTGCCCGGGCAGACACCGCTGTCGACCACCGTTGCCATGAATTTGCGCATCGTGGAGAACGGCAGCTGCTCCGTCACGGCAGCGTTGTCGCGCAGCGGCTTGTAGTCGGTGTGCTGGTCGTTGAGCCATAGCAGCAACGCGCCTTCCGTAGGGTTTCCCACCACGGTTGGCCGGTCGGCGCCGCGGTCGAGGAATGCCGTGGAGTTTACGGCGATTGCCTCTGCGATTAGCCTTGATTCGTCGTTGTCGGCAAGTTGCTGCGATTTTCCCAGGGCGGCAAACTGCGTTTCGTAGATTCTCATCTGGTTCTGAGTCAGCGTACCCGTCTTGTCGGTGCATATCACGGTTGTTGCACCCATCGTCTCGCAGGCGTGCATTTTCCTCACCAGATTGTTTGTTGCGAGCATCCGTCTCATGCTCAGCGCGAGGCTCAGTGTCACGCTCATCGGCAGACCCTCGGGCACGCTGACCACAATCAGCGTCACGGCGAGCATAATCGTGGTGAGCAGGTATTCGATGAAGCCCATCCACTCGAATCCCGCGCCGTAGTTGTAGATGCAAAGGCGGCCTACGATAATCAGCGCGCCGATAGTGTAGCTTGCGTATGACACCAGCCGTCCGAGCCGTTCGAACTGCAGTGTGAGCGGAGTTTTCACGCCGTTGTCGATTTGCGCCGCCTCGTAGACCTTTCCGTATTCCGTTGCGTCGCCCACCGCGTCAACCAGCATCGTGCCGTGGCCCTCGGTCACGGTGGTGCCTCTGAGCGCGCGGTTTGACGGGTAGGTGGCGTCTTTTTTGAAGTCAGCCTCGATGTGTGTCTTCTTGATTACCGGCTCGCCGGTCAGCGTGCTCTCGTTGATGCTCAGCGACACCGAGTCGACAAGGTTGCCGTCGGCAGGCACCTCGTCGCCCGTTTCGAGAATCACCACGTCGCCCACCACGATGTCGCGTCGCGCCACCTGCGTGATGTTTCCGTCGCGCACCACGGTCACTGCCGCGTCGTCGTTCATCTGGTTGAGCATCTCGAATTTCTTGTTAGCGTTCAGCTCGATGACGAATCCGATTACGGTGGCGAGCGTCACGGCAAGGAAGATGCCGAGCGGCTCAAGAAACGCCTTTCCTCCGGCGTTGAGCCAGAAAGCCTCGTAGCAGGCGATGCCTATCGACAGAACGAGTGCCACGAGCAGGATTTTGATTAGCGGGTCTTTGAATTTCTCCAAAAACTGCGTCCATACCGATGCTTTCTCCGGTGGCGTCAGCACGTTGTCGCCGTGGCGATTCCTGCTTTCCGCCACTTGCTGTTGATTCAATCCCTTTGTAATATCAGTTTCCATAAAATTGCTTTGTCGTAAAGTTTTCTCTTATCGTTTGTTTGTGTTGTTGTCAAACCTCAGTCTCCGTCCGCGCACCGAGTTGTTGACCACACCCTGGTTGAACGCAAGGTTTCCGTTGACGTAGGTTTGTCTCACCGTGTTGTGGAACGTGTAGCCCTCAAACGGCGACCATCCGCATTTTGTGAGGATGTTTTCGGCTCTGACGGTGAACGGCATCTCGCGGTCGACCACCACGATGTCGGCATAGTAGCCCTGCCGTAGGTATCCGCGTCGCACCACGCCGAAGAGGTCGGCAGGCGCGTGACACATTTTCTGCACCACAAGGTCGAGCGTGAACACCTTCTCGCGCACCAGTTCGAGCATCACCAGCAGCGAGTGCTGCACGAGCGGTCCGCCCGACGCCGCTTTCAGGCAGTTGCCCTGCTTTTCCGACAGCAGATGCGGCGCGTGGTCGGTAGCCACGATGTCGAGATAACCCTGCCTCAGCCCGTTGCGCAGCGCGTTGCGGTCGTCCCACGACTTCACGGCGGGGTTCCATTTTATAAGGTTTCCGAGCCGAGGATAGTCGTCGTCGGTAAACCACAGATGGTGGACGCACACCTCGGCGGTGATTTTCTTTTCCAGAAGCGGACGGTTGTCGAACAGTTCCAGCTCGCGAGCCGTCGACACGTGTAGCACGTGTAGCCTTGTGCCGTACTTCTCCGCCCATTCCACGGCGCGTGCCGTCGACTTGTAGCACACCTCCGTGCTTCGTATCAGCGGATGGAACTTCACGGGGAGGTCGTCGCCGTATTTTTTAATGTAGAATTCGCGGTTTCTGCGAATCAGCTGCTCGTCCTCCGAATGGATGGCAACCAGCGCGGGCACTTCGGCAAAGATGTCGTGCAGAGCGTCGCGGTCGCTGACCAGCATGTTGCCCGTCGACGCGCCGAGAAAGAGTTTCACTCCCGGCGTGTAGCTGTAGTCCACCGCCATCAGCGTTTTCAGATTGTCGTTGGTCGCGCCGATAAAGAATCCGTAGTTTGCCACCGACACCTCCTGCGCTCTTCGGTTTTTAGCCTCGAGAGCGTCGATGGTGACTGTCGGCGGCACGGTGTTGGGCATATCCATGTAAGAAGTCACGCCGCCAGCCACCGCCGCCGCCGACTCGGTTGCGATGTCGGCTTTATGTGTGAGTCCGGGGTCGCGGAAGTGCACCTGGTCGTCGATTACGCCCGGCATCACCAGCGCTCCGTCGACGTCGTTGCGCACGTCGCATTCAGCCATCACCGCCGCTGCTGGCTCGCCTTCGCCCACTTCGGCGATTATTTCGTCGTCGATAACGATGTATCCGCGCGTCAGACGTCCTTCGTTGGCGATGTCGGCATTGTAGATTATTGTCTTCATAAGCTATTGATGCTTGGCGAGTTGATGGTATTTCTTAAACCAGCTGCGGATGCGCAGCTGCAACACGCCGAACACCGCTTCTCCGAAGATGCTGCTGTTCATCTTGCTCGTTCCGAGCACACGGTTCACGAAGATGATCGGCACTTCCTTGATGCGGCATCCCATCTTGAACGCCGTGAACTTCATCTCAATCTGGAACGCGTAGCCCTTGAAGCGGATTTTGTCGAGGTCGATAGCCTCGAGCACGTTGCGGCGGTAGCACACAAAGCCAGCCGTCGTGTCGCGCACGTTCATACCCGTCACGATTCTGACATATGCCGAAGCGTAGTACGACATAATGACGCGTCCCATAGGCCAGTTTACCACGTTGACACCCGAGACGTAGCGCGAGCCGATAGCCACATCGGCGCCGTCGAGACACGCCTGCCGCAGCTCGAGCAGTTTCTTCGGCGGATGCGAGAAGTCGGCATCCATTTCGATAATAAACTCATAGCCAGCGTTGAGACACCATTTGAAGCCCATGATGTAAGCCGTGCCGAGTCCCAGCTTTCCGCTGCGTTTCAGCAGGTGCAGTCGGCCGTCCCATTGCTTCTGCATTCGTTCGACAATGGCGGCAGTCCCGTCGGGAGAGTTGTCGTCGATAATCAGCACATCGAACATCACCGGAAGCGCGAACACGGCGTTGATGATGTTCTCGATATTTTCTTTTTCGTTGTATGTGGGAATAATCACCACACTGTCAGACTTGTTCATTCTTTATTACGTAATAACAGTGCAAAGATAGTGCAAGGTGAGCGAAAAACATTCAAACTTGTTTGAAAATGTTTTTCC
>ERZ1023666.659-NODE-659-length-13561-cov-25.303717_pt1 | contig 13561 bp, 5 predicted proteins | sample MGYA00380341_ERZ1023666 | MGnify/ENA primary metagenome ERZ1023666 (study PRJEB33179, sample SAMN07448983) | human gut metagenome | biome: Human-gut; feature: Human associated habitat; material: Faeces | host: Homo sapiens | place: India: Bhopal | collected...
ATTAGAATTTGTTTCTTTCATTGTTTTTTGTTACTTTTGCAGCCGTAATAACCTAATTTAAACAAGAAAACGGACAGAAAATATGAAGCATATCAGACATTGCCTCACGGCACTCTTCGCTATCATCACCTCGCTCATGGTATGGGCTGACAGTGGTGAACTTTTCACATCGGGCAAACTGTCAAGTTCGCTTATCAACTGCATTGTGCAGGATAAATACGGATATATCTGGGTGGGAACCGAATACGGACTCAGCAAGTTTGACGGTTACCGCTTTACCAACTATCTGCACAACGAAGAAGACACAACCTCCATTACCGACAACATTATCTCCGACCTGCTGGTAGATAAGAAAGGCAACCTGTGGATAGGTTGTGCCAAGGGACTGATGCGCTATAATTATGAGACGAACGATTTCGCCCGTCTCCAGTTTCCTGATGGCAGAAAGCCACGTATCTATTCTATGGTAGAAAGTCACAATGGCGATATCCTGCTGGGTACAGCAGGATATGGTCTCTATTCTGTAAAAGACAGAAATACCCGGAAAGGAACCGATCATCTTTTCGCTATCAGACAGGAAAGGCAATACGCTGAGCGCGATTCTGATGTATTCTTTACTCATATCTATGAAGATAAGCATCATTATCTCTGGCAGAGTAGCCACCTTTCTATCTTCACCCGTTTCATCAAGAAACAAGGCAAGGTGCAGCGCAAAGACTTCAAATCGCCATGCGGAGCACCTGTGGCTTTCATCCAGCATCGCCCGCAGACCATGCTCATCGCCTGTATGTATGGCATCATCTATTATGATTACCGGACAGGCCGCATCGCTGATGCCGGCTACGACTTTGGCGGTTATCAGAATAATGTAACCATCAACAATGCTACCTTCGACCACGAAGGCAACCTCTATATCAGCACCTCCGAGCATGGTGTTCTCATGATCAGAAAGGGAAGCAACAGGGTAGAACAGTTGGAGAACAGCAACAGCAGTTTCAATCTGGCTACTGCCTTCGTCAACGATATCATCGAAGATAAGGACAACAATCTCTGGATAGGCTGTTACAAGAAAGGTCTGTATCTGATTAACCAGCGCCAGCAGGCTTTCAACAGCTGGAGCTTTTCGGCACAGAACTATATCATCGGCAGCAGCGTTTCATCTATTGCACAAGGCGAGAATGGTGAAACATGGTGTACGGTACAGAACAGTGGCGTATTCTGTTTTGATGCTTCAGGCAAGATTATCGCCCACCCTCAGTCACCTGCCGGTACTTGCATCATCTATAAAGACCGACGTGGCGATTACTGGATCAGCAATGGCAGCGCACTCTACAGCTACAACCCTCATACAGGTACATACCAGCAGAAACTCACCTTTACCAGTGCCGGCATCTACTGTATGACCGACGATGCACAGGGCAACCTTTACATTTCTGTATACAGCAAAGGCTTATATATATATAATGTGGAAAGCGGCAAGGTTACCGTTCTGAATATGCAGCAAAGAGGCGATAAAGGATTTCTCTGCAACGACTGGGTGCGAAGCATGGCGCTCGACCATACAGGCCATTTATGGATAGGAACCTCTAATGGAGTTTCCTGTCTCAATACCCGAACGCTCAGTTTCAAGGATTTCGGATGGCACAATATTCTGAAAGACAGACAGGCGAATGGTATCTGCGAAGGAAAGAACGGCGATATTATCATCGGTACGGAAGAAGGACTCTATCTGTTTGACAGAAAGAGCAATAAGATTTCAGACTTCCCTCATGCCGAAGCGTTGAAAGGCAAGCAGGTCTGCAGCATCATCAAAGACAGGAAGGGTGACTTGTGGGTAAGTACAACCATGGGCATCTGGCAGTATGAACAGAAGAACAGACAGTTTATCGGGCACATCAACGGCAACGGACTTACTACCCGTGAGTACGTATTGGGCTCTTCCATGCATACTGCCAACGATTTTATCGCCTTCGGAACCAGTGACGGTATCACAACCTTCTATCCTGACGTTGTCAGAGCCAAGAAGATGGAACTGGGAGATGTACATCTCACCAACTTCATCATCGACGGAAAGCCAATCAACTGTATGGTCAAAGACTTCAGCATTCCTTACTCCCAGAATTCATTCACTCTGGAGTTCTCGCTGCTCAACTACAGGAACACCGACAATATCAGTTTCCAATACCGCATCAACGACGGCAAATGGAACAGCACCAATGAGGGAGCCAATGCCGTAGCATTCAACAAGTTGAAACCGGGCGACTATACGCTGGAGGTGAGAGCTACCAGCAATGGCAGATATTCCAAGAATCCTACCATCATCAACATCAAGGTATGCGACCCTTGGTATGCATCACCCGAGGCATATCTCCTCTATCTCCTGATCATAGCAAGTGTCATTCTGTATGTTATCTATACATACGAGCGCCGCCGCAAGGCAGACCTGGAAGAGACCAAGATGCAGTTTCTCATCAATGCCACCCACGACATCCGCTCGCCGCTGACATTAATCATGGGGCCGCTCAACAAGCTGAAAACAAGATTAACAGATGCCGAAAGCAAACAGGATATCGATACCATCGACCGCAATGCCCAGCGCCTCCTGCTTCTGGTAAACCAGATACTTGATGAGCGAAAGATAGACAAGAACCAGATGCATCTCCATTGCCAGGAGACTCCGCTCAAGGATTTCCTGCATGGCATCGTATCGCTCTACCGCTTCAATGCACAGGAGCGCAACATCACCCTTTCGCTCAAAGAAGACGAAAGCCTCAGCAGCGACAAAGGCAAGCTGAAGGTTTGGATAGACCGCATCAACTTCGACAAGGTTATATCCAACCTGCTCTCCAATGCCATGAAGTATACCTTTGATGGCGGCGAGATTACTGTTATCATAGGTAAAGACGAAAAGAATGCCACCATCAGGGTAGAAGATACAGGCATCGGACTGAAAGAAGAAAAGACTGACCGCCTCTTCGAACGTTTCTATCAGGGGAACAACAGCAGCGGTCTCCATATCGAAGGAACCGGTATCGGCCTCAACCTCTGTAAGGCATTTGTAGAAATGCACGGAGGCAAGATTAAGGCCTACAACCGTACCGACGGCATCAAGGGTTCCTGCTTCGAAGTAAGCATTCCGCTGGGCAACAGCCATCTGCAGCCAGGCGAGATACTGGAAGAAGAAGACAAGAAGGAGCAGGAGATTACCAAAAAGAAAGTACAGGCCAACCGCAACTTCAATATCCTGATAGTTGACGATGACAACGAGATTGCCCAATACATCAAGACCGAACTGAGCGACTGGTACCGCTTTGAGCATGCCTGCAACGGCAAGGAGGGTTTGAAGATGCTGCTCACCGGCAAGTACGACCTCGTGATAAGCGATGTGATGATGCCGGAGATGGATGGAATCACCATGCTCAAGAGCATCAAGAGCAACAGCAACATCAGCGATATTCCTGTCATCCTGCTCACCTCGAAGAGCGAGGTGGAACACCGGTTGGAGGGACTTCGCAGAGGAGCCGATGCTTTCCTGGCAAAGCCTTTCGACATGGAAGAGTTGCACATTCTTATCGACAACCTGGTGGATAATGTGCGACGCATCCGCGGCAAATACAGTGGAGCACAGGGTCAGAAGGCGAAGATTGAGCAGATTCAGGTAAAGGGCAACAACGATGCCCTGATGGAACGCGTGATGAAATATATCAATGCCCATCTTGCCGATCCCGACCTCAATGTAGAGAAACTTACCGAGGAGGTAGGTATCAGCCGCGCACAGCTCCACCGTAAACTGAAGGAGATTGCTGGTGTTTCTGCTGGAGAATTTATCCGTAACCTCCGTCTGGAACAGGCGGCACGACTCATCGAAGAGGGGCAGATTAATATCACGCAGGTAGCCTACTCTGTAGGTTTCAACAACCAGACCCATTTCTCTACCGTGTTCAAAAAACACTATGGCATGTCGCCTAGCGAGTATGCTGAAACAAAGAGAAATGAAAAATAAACGACCGCTATATATATATTAAGGTATTTTTTCGTATCTTTGCAGCAGAAACAATAACAATACAAACTAACAATCTGCAAAGATATGAAGAAATACCTCATTTTATTATTTACAGTACTTACATCACTCCATGTTTCTGCACAGAGTGATGGTTCACAGTTATGGCTCGGAAAGCAGTATGCTAATTCATGCCAAGTCATCTCACAGTTGCCTAATGATGCAACAGCCAAGATTGCCAAGCAGGAGTTGGAAAACAACTGGCGTGGCAAGAATGTTGAGCTCAAGATAGACAAGGCGCTGAATCTTGGCGAGGGTTATCACCTCTATGCCCGTCCTGCACAGCAAGGCGACAACATTCAGTACGAAGCAACTATCACCGCCAGCAATCCTATCGGTTTGCTCTATGGTGCCTACGAGTTAATTCGACTTCAGAACACTGATGCCTACAACACAGGTAGCGGTAATCAGCAGAACTTCAGCAAAGCTATCGATGAGACCGAGAAACCACAAGTGGGTCTCCGCATTCTCAACCATTGGGATAATCTCGATGGCAGCATCGAACGTGGCTATGCCGGAAAGAGTATCTTCAAATGGGAAGAAATCAAACTCGGCAAAAGCGGCAAGGGTGGCAGCATCAGCAAGAGTCTTCACGACCGTCTCATCACCTATGCCCGTGCCAACGCCTCTTTAGGCATCAACGGCAGCGTGCTCAACAATGTGAATGCATCGCCAAAGATGATGACTGCAGAATATATTAATAAGGTGAAGATCATTGCCAACATCCTGCGTCCTTATGGCATCCGGGTATACCTTAGCATCAACTTCGCTTCGCCTATGGCTTTGGGCTACACCAAGACTGCCGACCCACTGGATAAGAAGGTTCAGCAGTGGTGGAAGAAGAAGGCAAAAGAGATATATGCTACCATCCCTGACTTTGGCGGATTCCTGGTAAAAGCCAATTCTGAAGGACAGCCTGGTCCTGGCGACTACCACCGCACACATGCCGATGGAGCCAACATGCTTGCCGATGCCGTCAAACCATACGGAGGCATCATCATGTGGCGAAGCTTTGTATATGGTGCCAACCATAAGGGTGAAGACCGTGTGAAACAGGCTGTCAGCGAATTTAAAGGTATGGATGGCAAGTTCCGTGACAACGTAATTCTACAGTCAAAGAATGGTCCGCTCGACTTCCAGCCACGTGAGCCATACGCTCCTATCTTCGACAACATCAAACAGACTCCACAGATAGCAGAACTTCAGATTACCCAGGAATATCTTGGTCAGTCTAAGCACCTCACCTATCTCGCTCCTATGTGGAAGGAATTCTTTGGCTTTGTTAATCCAGACAGACTGGTTGGAATCTCAGGTGTAGCCAATATCGGTGATGATGCCAACTGGTGCGGTCATCCTTTCTCTCAGGCTAACTGGTATGCTTTCGGCAGATTGGCATGGAATCCTTCGCTTACAGCTGAAGAGATTGCTCACGAATGGCTCGTACAGACCTACGGAAACCAGGACGAGAAATTTACCAAGCCGGTAGAGATGATGATGATGACTTCGCGCGAAGCTTGCGTCAACTATATGATGCCTTTGGGTTTACATCATATCTTCAAGTTCGACCACCACTACGGTCCTGAACCTGATGGTTTCATCGCAAGTTATCCTCTGGAATGGTGCCCGGTATACTACCATAAGGCAGATGCACAGGGCATAGGTTTCGACCGGTCATCCAAAGGTACAGATGCCGTTGGTCAGTATCCGGAACCTTACCGCAGTATGTATGACAACATCACAACTTGCCCTGAGGAATATCTCCTCTGGTTCCATCATGTGCCTTGGACTTACAAGATGAAATCAGGCAGCACCCTCTGGCAGGAACTCTGCATGAAGTACAACATGGGTGTAGCGATGGTTGAAGTATATCGTGACTTCTGGCACACCTCAGCCAAGCAGTATATGAAGGGACATGAACAGGAATGGCAACATACAGACTCTCTGCTCAATGTACAGTTGGAAAACGCCAAGGAATGGCGCAATACCTGTCTCAAGTATTTTCAAACCTTTTCTAAAATGAAGATTTATGAATAAGATCGTATTATCTTTTCTAACATTATTATGCTGCATCAACATACAAGCTGGAGTGAAACTGCAGAAGCAAGGCTCTGCAACCCAGCTTGTTGTCAATGACAAGCCAATGCTTCTCCTGGCTGGTGAGTTGAGCAACTCTGCCGCAACGAGTCCTGCCGACATCAGGAAAGCATTGAAACAGATGAAGAATAGCGGAGTCAACTCTGTCTTCGTTCCTGCATATTGGGAATTTGTAGAACCTAATGAGGGCAAATATGATTTTGCACTTGTAGACAGCGTCATCACAACTGCCCGTAAGCATGACTTGAAGATTGTCTTCCTATGGTTTGGTGCCTGGAAGAATTCCATGAGCTGCTATGCTCCACTATGGGTAAAGGAAAACACCAAGCGTTTCCCTCGTTCACTCACAGAGAACAGCAAGCCATTAGAGATATGCACAGCCTTCAGCGATAACCTGCTTCAAGCAGACAAGCGAGCATTCTGCGAACTGATGAAGCACATTAAAGCAGTAGACAGTCAGGAGAATACCGTTATCATGATGCAGGTAGAAAACGAAATCGGCATGCTCGAATCTGCCCGCGACCACTCTCCTCTTGCCGAAAAAGCTTACAGACAACCCGTTCCTGCTCCATTACTCAAGGCACTCAAGCTCAAGAAGAAAGGTACATGGGCAGAAGTTTTCGGAACAGACCGTTATGCTGACGAGAAATTCCAAGCATATTATTATGCCAAGTATGTAGAGCAGCTAGCCTCAGCAGGCAAAGCCATCTACAATATTCCGATGTATGTAAATGCAGCAATGAACAGTCGTGGCAGAAAACCAGGCGAATATCCTTCTGCCGGACCACTTGCCCATCTGATTGATATCTGGAAATGCGGTGCACCAAGTATCGACATCTTTGCACCAGACATCTATGATACCGGTTACAAGGGATGGGTAGAGAAATACAAGCGTGCCGACAATCCTTTCTTCACTCCAGAAGTGAAATGCGATATCAATAGCGGCGTAAAGGCATATTATACCTTCGGCGAAACAGATGCCATCAGTTTCAGTCCGTTTGCTCTCGATGAAGCTTACTACAAGGTGAAGAACAGTCTCAGACGTTCATATAAGGTTATCGACCAACTCTCTCCTATCCTGCTTCAGCATCAGGGAAAGGGTAAAAACTGGGGATTACTCTTCGATCAGGAAGATAAAGAGCGCATCATCGAAGATGGAGATATCACCATGACCTGCCGTCATTTCTTCACGCTACCATGGGATCCTCGCGCTACAGATGGAAGTAAATGGCCTGAAGGCGGTGGCTTGATTGTGAAACTAGCCAAGAACGAATACATCATAGCAGGTAATGGAATCGTCGTAGTCTTCCAAAGCAAGACTGAAAAAGCGCAAGCTGAAGAAAAGAAACTCGGTGAGGACGGATTTGTAGACAACGGTGGAACCGAAACAAAGAAACAAGCCACAAACTTCAAAGGTAAGCGTATCGGTATCGGATATGTAGACCAGGTTGAAGTAGACAAAAACGGCAAATTACAGTTTATCCGTCGTGATAATGGCGATCAGGACCACCAGGGGCGCCATGCCCGCATCTCATGTGGAGACAATAAAATACTCCACATCAAGCTATACGAATACTAAAACATCTATATATAATAAGGTATAAAGGGGATTTGCAACTGCATATCCCCTTTTTTTTCACCTAAACATGTCTGTTTTATTGTACATGAAACATTTTAAAACACGCAAGATACAAATTTTAACTGCACTTTACGAAAAAGGACATATCTTTGCAGCCGTAAACAATTAACAAAATAGTGAGTAACAAACGTTTAATATACCTACAAACTGTTAAACTATGAAGTTATATTTAAAACAAACAACAATCTTAATGGGTATGTGTTCCGCACTTGGAATGTATGCTCCAGAGGTACAAGCTAGCAATGGAGAAGCAAATTCTCTGATAGCAACTTCAGTACAACAAACCAAAAAGGTTACAGGTAATATCAGCGACTCTATGGGTCCGCTGATTGGTGCAACAATCAAGGAGAAAGGAACAAGTAACGGTGTAGTAACCGACTTGGAAGGTAATTTCTCTATTAATGTAAAGCCTGGTGCTACGCTCGTGATTTCTTATGTTGGTTACAACACCAAAGAAGTCGTAGTCGGCAATCAGACAAACATTAAGATTTCAATGGAGGAAGAAGGTCATAGCCTCAACGACGTTGTCGTTATCGGTTATGGTACCCAGCGTAAGGAAGCCGTTACAGGTTCTGTAGCTAACGTTACCGGTTCATTGGTACGTGAGGTTCCTGGTGCCGACATCACCAACGCCCTCCAGGGTCGCATCGCAGGTGTACAGATGGCACAGACTTCATCAAAGCCAGGTGCATCCATGCAGATTCGTATCCGTGGTACACGTTCCCTGACAGCCAGCAATGACCCATTGATCGTACTCGACGGTATTCCATTCGCAGGTAGCATCAGCGACATCGATCCTAATAACATCAAGAACATGGACATCTTGAAAGACGCCTCTGCTACCGCTATCTATGGTTCTCGTGGTGCCAACGGTGTCATCATCATCACTACTTATAAAGGTTATCAGGAGCAGCGCCCTACTGTAACTTATAATGGTTACATCGGTGCCAAGACTCTCTTCCACCGTTATCCGATGATGAACGCAGAACAGTTCACCAAACTCCGTCAGTATGCCAACAAGTTCCAGAATGGTCCTGATGAGAAATATTGGGGCGAAGATGGTGCTGTGGATATGGATTGGCAGGACGAATTGTTCAAGACTGGTATCACCACTAACCATGACATCGGTGTATCTGGCGGCTCTTCCAAGGGAAGCTACAACTTCGGCCTCTCATACTATCGTGATGAAGCTGTTATCCCAACACAGAACTTCAACCGTTATGCTATGCATGCAGCCATCGATCAGGAGATAGGTAAATACGTGAAGATTGGTTTCAGCACCAACAGCAACTACAGTATCACCAACAATAGCGACCTCGGTCTCTACAACACACTGAGTGCTACTCCTATCGCTAACCCATATAATGAGGATGGCTCATTGAAGACACGCATCCGCATGTCTAGTGATGATCAGTGGGTTTATACCAAGAATACCATCGAGAGTCTTGGTGACAGCCACAAAGATCAGACCAAGGCATACGGTACCTATAACAACTTCTATGGCGAAGTGAAGATTCCTCACGTAGACGGATTGAAATATCGCATCAATCTCGGTTTGAACTATCGTTCCAGCGAATATGGTAACTTTGTAGGTCAGGGTGTATTCTCTGACAAGGATAATGCAGACTCTCATGCCACTTCCCGCTATCAGCGCACAACCAACTGGGCTATCGAGAACATGCTGACATACGACAAGACATGGGGCAAACATACAATCAATGCGGTAGCTCTTTACTCTGCTGAGCAGACCAACTATCGACAGACCTATATGTATGGACTCGATATTCCTAACGACAAGTTCCAGTTCTATAACATCGGTTATGCCAAGACTGTAACAGTAGATCCTGCTAACCAGGCATACTACAAGAGTGGTCTGGAGTCTGTAATGGGTCGTGTGATGTACAACTACGACAACAAGTATATGGCAAGCGTAGCCTTCCGTTCAGATGGTTCTTCCCGTCTGGCAAAGGGACACCAGTGGCATACTTATCCTGCCGTATCTCTCGGTTGGAACATCTCTCGTGAAAACTTCTTGAAGGATATCAGCTGGTTGGAAAGCCTGAAACTCCGTGTGGGTTATGGTGAGACATCTAACCAGTCAGTAAACCCATATTCAACCCTCGGTGCATTGAGCACACGTGCCTACAACTTCGGTAGCGACCCTAATGGTTATGCGGTAGGTATGTACGTTTCTTCTCTTCCTAACTCAGAACTCGGCTGGGAATATTCCAAGACTTGGAACTATGGTATCGACTTCTCTCTCTTCGGTGGTCGTTTGAGCGGTACTGCAGAGTACTATGTTCAGAATACAGAAGACTTGCTGATGAGCGTTAACCTGCCATCATCTTCAGGTGTAAGCAGCTATATGGCAAACGTAGGAAAGACCCGCAACAAGGGTTTCGAGCTTTCTTTGAACGGAACCATTATCGACAACAAGAATGGATGGACATGGGATGCCGGTGTAAACTTCTATACCAATAAGAACGAATTGGTAGAATTGGCTTCAGGAGCAACACGTGACGAAAGTAACTGGTGGTTCGTTGGCAAACCAATCAACGTCATCTACGACTATGAGAAGATTGGTATCTGGCAGACCGACGAGGAAGACATCCGCAAGGTTGCAGAACCTGGTGGTAACGCTGGTATGATCAAGATTAAGTACAATGGTGACTATAACGCAGATGGCACTCCTACCCGTCCATATGGTGAGGCTGACCGTCAGATCATGAAGGTAGACCCAGACTGGGAAGGTGGTTTCAATACCCGTGTAGCTTACAAGAACTGGGATCTCTCAGTAGTAGCTTCATACCGTCATGGTGGTACATTGATTAGCACCATCTATGGTTCACAGGGTTACCTAAACATGCTGACCGGTCGTCGTAACAACATTGATGTAAACTACTGGACAGAGGATAATCCAACAAATGATTATCCAAAGCCAGGTGGCATCGAGAGCAGTAACAACCCTAAATATGGTAACTCTCTGGGTTACTTCAGTGGTTCTTATCTCAAGATTCGTACCATCACATTGGGTTACAACTTCAATCAGCCATGGCTCAAGAAGTGTGGAATCAGCAAGGCTCGCATTTATGCAACCGTACAGAATCCGTTTGTTCTCTTCTCTCCATACCATGATGAATCAGGCATGGACCCAGAGACCAACTCATACGGTAACGAGAATCAGGCTGTAACCTCATTCTACAAGTCAAACTTGCTCGTAGTAGGTTTCAACACTCCTTCTACCCGCAACTGGTTGCTCGGATTAAACATAACCTTCTAAAAATTGACAACAATGAAAATTCGCAGTTATATATTAGCAGCAGGACTTCTTGCATCTGGCCTTGCTTTTACAGGTTGCTCTAGTGTGCTCGAAGAAACCGACCGTCAGGGATATACCCCTGAATATTTTAAGACAGAAAAAGGTGTACAGGCAGGTATCACATCACTCTATGCCAACCTTCGCTATTATTGGGGCAATGGTTATTGGCTCATAGCTACAGAGGAAGGCACCGATGAGTATACCTACGGACATGGTGGTAACGGAAACGATTACCCTATTGATATGACAGAGCAGATTCTGAATCCAAGCAACTGTCGTGCAGACGTTTTGTGGAACGTAGCTTTCTCTGATATCAATACCGCAAGTGGTGTGATTGAGAATGGTTCTGCTGCAGGCATTGCAGAAAGTCTTTTGTCAGAAGCTCGCTTCTTCCGTGCATTCGACTACTTCGAACTGGTTCAGACCTTCGGTGGTGTTCCATTGGATTTAGGTGCCGGTGAGTTGAAGTTCAACATCAATGCTACCCGCACTTCTACCCGTAACACAGTACCAGAAGTTTATACCAAGGCGGTATTTCCTGACTTGAAGATAGCCATCGAACAGCTTCCTGACGCAGGTCGTGTCACAGGTGGTGTCACCAAGACCGCAGCTCGTCTGGTATTGGCAAAGGCTTATCTGACATACGGATGGTGGTTGCAGAATCCAAACAACATCCCAACCTATCCTACTTGTGACCGCACAGACCCAGATGGACATGATGCAGCATGGTACTTCCAGCAGGCATACAATATCGCAGTAGAAGCCATTAATAATCCGGCAGGATTTGGCTTACAGAAGTCATTCTATATGGTTAACGTAGGCACTAATGATCGTAACAACGAAATTTTGCTTTATGCAGACCATAATGAGTCAAACAACTACTATGACGGTGGCACAAACTTTGACTGGGCAAACGGTAATGCACCTGGCAACTTTGCACGTTGGATGTGCCGTTGGGACTATACCTTCCTGGAGACATCCAAGAATGCAACGACATGGGATGCATTCCGTTCTGTACAGCGTGAAGCTGTTCAGGGAAAGGACCGTCCTTGGAAGCAGATGGCTACTCCTATCGAGGTAATGACCAAGACCTTCGCTGAGAAGAAGATGGACTCTCGTTTCGACGGAACATTTGCTTATCAGTTCCGCAGCAACTGGGATAAATCGGGTGCTATTTCAGGCACAGCATATAATGCCAACAACCTGCCTGTAAATGCACAGGATTCTATCCTTACCTTCATCGATGACAGTGAAGCTGCAGGCATCGTTTATCCACAGGAAGGTGTAAAGAATGCAGCTGGTGATGGTACAAAGGGAGCTGGTTACAGCAATGTAGGCGCAGGTGTGCTCCCAGGACGTGCAGACTGGGTGATTGCAGCAAGTGGTATCAGTCGCTATGCATGGTTGAACAACTGGAAGAATGGTATCTACCGTTCAGACAATGGCAACACATTGGGTAAGCCTAATGGTGACAGCCCACGTCCATACCCAGTATTGAAGTTCTCTGAACTCTACTTCATCGCTGCCGAGGCTGCAGTAAAGGGTGCAACAACAACTGGCAACTGGACCGCTCGCAATCTGATCAATGAGATTCGCGGTCGTGCAGGTGTCTGGACATACGACAACAACCGTCAGCGCGAGAAGGTGGCAGACTACAGTCAGCAGATGAAGGATGCTACACCTCAGAATATTACCATCGAGTATATTCTGGCAGAGCGTTCACGCGAGTTCTTCGGTGAAGGTTACCGTTGGTGGGATCTCGTCCGCACCCAGACATGGAAGCAGATTGCAGGAACCTATACCATCTGCGGTCTTACAGCAGGCGATCATACTCCTAAGACTTGGGAACGTGTGCTCATCACTCCAGAGAAGTATCTCCGCCCTATTCCACAGGGTCAGATTGATGCTCTCCAAATGTCAGCAGAGGAAAAGGCTGCTTATCAGAATCCAAGCTATACAGAATAAGACAAGCTATAATGATAGAATAACATATTTTCGACAAATATACTAAATTATGTCGAAATACACTTAATTAACAAAAGAAGGGGATATATTGTTTCATATTCCCTTCTGAAGAATACAAAGCTTTCTATGAGAAGAACAATGTTTCTTCTACCGTAGACAAGTAATTAAAGAGAAAAATCATGAAAATCTGTCGTAATCTCACTTTTTTATCGAGATTACGACAGATTTCTCGTTTAAAAGTTGTCGTAATCTTGCTTTTTTTCTGAGATTACGACAGAATTCTCGATTTAAGCCCCTAAAAGTCCTTAGGAAAATGTGATGATTTAACAGAAAAGTCCTTAGGAAAATGTGATTTTACTTGCGTAATTCACTGTTTATTAGTATCTTTGCCAAAACATAATTTTTAGCGTATGGAAAGACTACTTATATCCCAATTGTTAAAATGGAAAGACAGTCACGGAAGGAAGCCACTCATACTGGAAGG
>ERZ1023666.664-NODE-664-length-13493-cov-24.099866_pt1 | contig 13493 bp, 10 predicted proteins | sample MGYA00380341_ERZ1023666 | MGnify/ENA primary metagenome ERZ1023666 (study PRJEB33179, sample SAMN07448983) | human gut metagenome | biome: Human-gut; feature: Human associated habitat; material: Faeces | host: Homo sapiens | place: India: Bhopal | collected...
TATGTTCAGTGGATGTTCTGGTTTGAAAACCCTCGATGTCTCAGGTTTTGACACATATAATGTTTTAAATATGGCAGGTATGTTCGGTGGATGTTCTGGTTTGACTACTCTCGATCTCTCAGGATTTGATACACATAACGTTATGGGTATGACATATATGTTTTATGGATGTTCCAGTCTTGCAACTCTTGATATCTCAAGTTTTGACACTCATAATGTAATGTTTATGGATTCCTTGTTCTCTTTTTGTTCACGTCTCATCACAATATATGTCAGCGATAAATTTGTTATGTCAGATGATATTGATGGTCATGCAATGTTTAATGGATGCTTTTCTTTGAAAGGAGCCACTGCTTACGACGATTATAAAGTTGGGAAGGATATGGCAAACTACAATACAGGTTATTTTACTACCTATTACAAGATTGCTGATGAATTGTATCCGTTATGTGGAGAGAGTCTAAATGTTGAAAATCTCACTTTGGTAGACGGCAAAGACTTTGTTGCGCGTGCTCCATTTGAGGCAGCCACTGTATCTTATAGTCGCAAGATGAATGAGGACATCACATGGGAAACTTTATGTTTACCATTTGATTTCTCGCTTGAAAATCAAAATTTCCGTGCTTTTAAGCTTCTTTCTGTGAATGGTGATATGGTTGAGTTACAGGAGGTGAAATCATGTGTCGCAGCTGGAACTCCGATTATAATCAAGATGGATCATGGAGCTACAGATATTAATATTAAAGAATGTGAGTCTATGATTGTCAGAGAAGCACAAAAAAGCGAGATTGTGGATAATTGTCAATTAGTGGGTTTATATATGCAGAAGAAATTAAGTAGTGTGGAAGAAGACAATTGCTGTTTTATTGTGAAGGATGGCAAACTCATGAACGCTGCAATGATAATGGCAAATACAACCGCTAAAGATGTGGAGTTGGATGGTTTCCGTGCTTATATGCGAGATCGTGCTTTCTGGAGTAGTCAGGCAAAGGTGTATACTCTCGTTTTTGACGACGATACAAACGGTGTCAAAAACTTGGAGATTACTACCGAAGGCAAGGAAGAATACTATGACTTGCAAGGCCATCAACTCGATGACCTAAAGAAAGGAGTCAATATTGTGAAACGTGGTGACAAAACAATTAAAGTAATAGTCAAATAAAAATGGTTTCTATATTAGGTTTGGCTTAATGCCGTACCTAATATAGAAACCATTTTGTTTTGTATAATTAATTTTTAATTAGAACTAACAACAACCTTGCGTGTTGTTCCATCCGACATCTTCAATATATTGATGCCCTTCTGTGGAGCTATGATTTTGGTTCCGTCTACTGAGTAGCGAGCCACAACCTTGGCATTTGATGAAGTTCCGATAGACTCAATTCCTGTGATGTCGCCTTCCTTAATTTCGTACAAGTAGCACTGGTTCACCCAAACATTGTCGGCGCTCATTGCCCATTGCTCTGCGTTGTCCTTTTCGAGCATGTAGGGCAGAGAGACGTAGGCAACAGCGTTGAAGTCTTTGTAGTCGGCTACAGAATACTTGCCAGCAGGGAATTCCACCTCGTAAGTCTTCTCAAAGTTGTCGCCATTCCATACGATGTTGTCGCCCAATGGGTTTTCGGTGGCAATGGCACGCATCACGTTAGTGTGCTTATAGTCGTCGGTCCAGCTCTTCGAAGTCTTCTGGCGTTCGCTCACCTCGTTTTGGGTGATGTAAACTCCGAGCACGGCATTGTCGAGAATCTTAGAGGCATTGGCCACACCCTCGCCCTTAACAGTAAGGGTAAGACGAGCCTGGGGCTGTGCAGAACCGTCGGCAATCATGAAGCTCGACTTAACAGAGAGGTCGACAAGAGCAGGCACCTTCTCTTCAAGCGTGTTCATGGCACTTGAGATAGAGTCGGCTGTGAGCTGAGCGTTGCCGTCGACAAGAGTCATGTCAGTTGTGCCATAGTCAGTTTTCGAGCGGTTGACGTTGAACAAAGGATAAACATCCGAATATCTGTAGATGGTGGTGGCTCCGTCAACAGTCATCGGGTCGGGATGCTTCTCGTCGGCATTTCCGTGGATAGAAACCCAAGCCACGTCGTCGCGCTCCTTCATCAAGTTCTTCATAGCATCGTAGCCCACGGTGCACGAAGGCTCGCTCCATGATGTGTGGTGCTCCACGAGATTATACTGTCGGTCGGTAGTCTCGGTGTAGATGCGCAGCTGTGTGAGGCACATGTCATCGTCGGTGTTGCCCTCAGGGGCCTTGCCGTTCACTTCCTTAATCTTTATGCCAATCGTGTGAACACCGTCGGCGTGCTTGTGGCGGCTTGGATAGAAGCCGGTAGAGTAGATAGCTCCCTGCTTGCCCACGCCATAACCAGGCACAGTCTCGCAGTAGCCCACTTCCTCGCCATCGAACATAATGGCAAACAGGCAGTCGTCGCACTCGCCGTCGCTTGAGTTGCGGATGATGAACTGGAATGGGAAGAGCTGCCAGTCCTCCACCTTAACCATCGGGTCGGCAATGATGCTCACCACCGAGAGGTCGTCGGTATAGTTGCCGCCCTCTTTCTCCACAAGCAGTTGCACGCACATTGTGTTGCCCGTGCGCACGTCCTTCCATTGTGGACCCATTCCGAAGTTGCCATAGGCCTTGATCACGGCGTTGGCGTCGCTTGTCTGACCCATAAGGAATGGGTAGCCATCAGCATCCTGGGTTGAGGCTTGCGAATAGTCGAACGACACCATAAGGTTGCTTGGCGAAGAAGGAATGGTATATGGAGTGTCGAATGTCACCTCGTTCCAATTCTCCTCGAATGCCGTGTGGTCGTCGTTGAGAGGTGAGGCTTCGGTCTGCATGTTGCCTGCCTTAGCCACAACCGTCATCTTGGAGCCAAGCTCCATAAGGTTTGGCTTCACGGTCATCTCGGCCTGTGTCAGGAATCTTATGCCCACAATCTTAGCTCCGGCATAAGCCTCAAGGTAGGTGCTCGGAATCACCTGAGCCATCTTGAACATATTGCCTGCTCTGTCTGGCATTCCCCAGCCCGACACGGGGTCGTCGGCACCAGGCACAAATACGTATTTCTGGTTTACGGCAATGTCCTTGGCTGCGACAGATTTCACCGTTACAAGAGGCAGTTGCGCTACTGTTTGAGCCGTTGTTGCAGCGACTGATGCGAGCGCGAAAATGGATAGTAATAGTTTCCTCATAAGAGAATTTTTTTTGTTTAACATGATTATTATTGCGGTTACAAATGTACTATTATCTTTTTGATTTCACAACATTATGACAAAAATATTATTTGAAATAATATTCAAACGAAAGAAATATTAGAAATTAAAATGTTAAAATTGAAAAGAAAACGTCACATTATATAAAATTAACATGGATTGTTAGACGTGAAATCGTTTTATTTATAATTTTGCAGAAAAAATATAATAGGATGAAGAAATTATTACTTACTGCACTTTTCGTGCTTGGCATGGTCCTTAACGCAAGCGCACAGCTTCCGAAAGTGACACTCAAGAGCATCGACGGCAAAACAGTGTCCACCGATACTCTTTCCAACAATGGCAAACCGTTTATAATCGACTTCTTCGCCACATGGTGCAAGCCCTGCAACCGCGAGCTTACTGCCATCAGTGAGGTGTATGAGGATTGGCAGGCAGAGACAGGAGTGAAGATCTTCGCCATCTCTATCGACCAGGCTCAGAATTCAAATAAGGTGAAGCCTCTTGTCGACAACCATGGTTGGCAGTATGACGTGCTGCTCGACCCCAACAGCGACTTCAAGCGCGCGCTTGGCGTGCAGACTATCCCCTATGTGATAGTATGCGACGGCAAGGGCAACATCGTGTCTAAGCACAACGGCTATACCGAGGGTGCCGAGGAGGAACTCATCGAGGAAGTGCGCAAGCTTGTAGGCAAGAAGTAATTATATAAACATATAATGATGCGCCCTGCATAGGGCGCAAACTTCATTATAATCAAAACACCATTATTATATAATGTATCTCAACAGAATTCTATTGCTCGCTCTCACTGCCATGGCCGTTGGCTCGGCAAGTGCGCAGAAGGTGAAGGTTGCCAAAGACTATGAGGTGACTCTCACCGGAAGCCTTCAGAGCGACATTCTCATTCCGCAAGAGGACGAAAAAATAGGCACGGGCACATACAGTGAAGATGTGCTCACCAATACTTATGCCGAGCTTCACGCATTGTCGAAATATGTCGATGCTGGAGCCCGACTTGAATATCTCGAGCATCCGCTGCCTGGATTCGAGAAGGATTTCAAGGGCTGGGGTGTGCCTTTCTATTATATCAAGGGTAAACTCAAGAATGCCGAACTAACCCTTGGAAATTATTATGAGCAGTTCGGCTCCGGATTTATTCTCCGCACCTACGAGGAACGTTCTTTAGGTATCGACAACTCATTGCTCGGTGGACGCCTTGTTTTGCGTCCGGCTAAGGGCGTACAGATCAAGGCTCTCAGCGGCAAGCAGCGCCGTTATTGGGATCACAACGATGCTTGGGTGTCGGGTGCTGATGTGGAGCTTGGACTCAACGAATGGTTTCCAAAGATGCAGCAGAGCGGCACTTACCTTACGCTTGGTGGCTCATGGGTAAACAAGCATGAGAAGGCTGACAACGACGATGTGCGTCTGAATCCTACACAGAAGCTTAATCTTCCGGAGAATGTCAACGCATTCGACGTGAGAGCCAATCTTCAGAAGGGCAACTTCAGTATGCTTGCCGAGTATGCCCAGAAGTCTCAGGACCCAACGCTCGACAACAACTACATCTACCGCAAGGGATATGTAGCCATGCTCTCTACATCTTATTCTAAGAGTGGAATGAGTGTGTTGCTTCAGGCAAAACGCTCCGACAACATGGCTTCGCGCTCGGCTCGCACAATGACCGGCACTTCGTCGTTCATCAACCATCTGCCGGCATTCACCATGGACCAGACCTACGCTCTCGCAGCTCTTTATCCCTACGCCACTCAGTATGCTAAGGGCGAATGGGCCTATCAGGCTGAGTTGGGCTATAAGTTCAAGCGCCACACCTTCCTTGGTGGCAAGTATGGCACAAGTCTTAAGGTGAACTTCTCGCATGTCCACTCTATCGACAAGAACGACCGTGGACTGACCATCAACAACGAGGGAGGCGAGATTGTGGTGCCTGCTGGCGGACGTGGTACCGACGGCTATGGCTCTGCCTTCTGGAAATGGGGCAACCAGACCTACTATCAGGACTTGAACGTGCAGATTGAGAAGAAGTTCTCGCGCGACTTCAAGCTCAACCTTATGTACATGAACCAGTTCTACAACAAGACTGTTGTGGAGGGTGAGGGTGGAATGATTCATTCCGACATATTCATCGCTGACGCTAAATACCGCTTCAGCAATAAGGTGACGCTGCGTGGCGAGGCTCAGTATCTCAGCACCAAGGACGACGAGGGCGACTGGGTGTTTGGACTCCTCGAACTTTCTGTTCTTCCGGGATGGATGTTCACAGTGAGCGATATGTATAATAGTGGATCGTCGAAGCTCCATTACTACCAGGGATATGTAACATATACCAATGGCTCGCACCGCTTGCAGCTTGGCTATGGCCGCACACGTGCCGGATTCAACTGCTCGGGTGGCGTTTGCCGTTATATCCCGGCAAGCAAGGGCTTCACATTATCCTACGGTTTCAACTTCTAACATATCTCAAACAACAGCAGAATATGAACTTCAAGAATATTAAATATGTGGCTCTTGCCTTCGCCGCTGTTGCCATGACGGCCTGCGACGAGAAGGATGCCGACGAACGATATACTTATGTGCCGCCCGTCACAGCCGAGCGTGGAGTGCTTTTGGAGGATTTCACTGGTCAGGCTTGTGTCAACTGTCCTAATGCTACCGAAGAGATTCATGAGCTTCAGGAGCACTATGGCGACAAGGTGGTGGCTGTAGGTATCCACTCCGGTCAGTTCTCTAAGAAACCGCCACGCTACAAGAATCCTTATCCACTGTGGACATCGGTAGGCGATGAGTACTTCAACCACTGGAACATTTCGTCGCAGCCTAAGGGCATCATCAACCGCAATGGTGGCGAGATGGTTTATCAGAGCTGGGCTTCTACTGTAGAGCAGGCTTTGCAGGAGAAGGCTCCGATGTCGATTGAGGTGACCAACAAATATGATGAGTCTACCAACACTCTGAAGATTAGCACACGCCTTACGGCATTGCCAGGCAATACTGTTGATGGCAAATTGCAGCTGTGGCTTATTCAGGACGGTATCGTAGGCACACAGTATTTCACAGGAAATGTGATTGACAAGGAATATGTACACAACCATGTCTTCCGCTTTGCTGCCAATGGCACATGGGGCGAGGACATAAAGCTTGCCGACAGCGAGAGCAAGGTGGTGGAAAAGACTGTTGACCTGAGTGCAAAGCTTACTGAGTTGCGTGAAGAGAATAAGTCGACTCCCGACTTCGTGCCTTCGAACATGTCGGTAGTGGCATTCGTCTACAACTCTTATGGTGTGCAGAATGTGGTGCAGGTGGCTGTAGTGCCAAAGCAAGCATCGAATATTAATTGATAATTAAAAAAGCATTATATATGAAATTTCTTAAATCAACACTCCTCATGGCTTCTGCCATGTTCGCTCTTTCATCGTATGCACAGAGCGAAGTAGACAACACCTTTGTCTTTGTAGACAAGGACGGCAAAGAGGTGCCAAGCGGCACAACCTATACTGCCAATATTATTGAGGTTGTAAAGGGAGAAGAGGAATCTTACGAGCAGATAGTTACTGGTCTGTCGGTAAAGAACACTACTGATGGCAAGCCGGCTCTTGGAGGTGACTTCAAATTGACTGCCATCGACAATGGCTTCTTCCAGACATGTTTTCCTGCTGGATGTATTCCTGGATCAGACCAACCGACCACTTTTAAACTTTCCGAGAAGATTTTTGAGCCAAATGAGGCTGTTGACCTTCAGACAGAATGGATTCCTGATGGTGACGGATCTTGTACCGCAACAATCCAGTTGAAGCTTTTTGATTATTACGAAAAAACCAAACCTTTTCCAACCATAGTTTTTGAAGAGCTTGAGACTGAATATCCTATGCCTTCATTGACAATCAAGTTTGTCAAGGGTACTACTGGTATCAACGATATCCTTACAGTTGACAATACAAAGGTTGTGGGCATTTATACTGTTGATGGCAAGCGTGTGTCTGCCATGCAGAAGGGCTTGAACATCGTGAAGCTGTCTGACGGAAAGACTTTCAAGGTTATTAAGTAGATAATGTTAAACCATTAATTTAAAAACAAATATTATGAAAAAAGTTTTACTTCCAATCTTTTCGCTTTTGCTGGCTGCTTCTGCTGCCAACGCACAGGTGAAGATTAGCAAGCAGCTCGTCAATATTGGCCAGACTGCTCCTGAACTAATCGTAAACAAGCAGTTGACCATTGGTGGCGCAAGCAAGGTAGCTAAGAAGGCTGTTAAGGCCAACGAGCTTGCTGAAAACCAGAAGAAGGTGGCTATGGATGGCTCTGAATTGCCATTTACTGCAATCGGTCTTCCGGGCTATAACCCAACCGATATGGGTCAGTTGATTCCTGCTTCTTATTATGAGGCTTATGCAGGTAGCAAGATTGTTGGTTTGCGTTTCCTTACAATGAACTCTACCAATATGACTCCTGCTATTTATGTTGCAAGTGGTAGTAGTCTCAATCTTGTAGCTCAGGGCAAAGAGATTACAACAAAGGCTTCGCCTCTGAAAAGCGATAACTCAGCTTTTGAGCAGAATTGGAACGAAGTGACATTCGACAAGCCTTATACCATCGAGAGTGGTTCTGACGCACTTGTGGTAGGCTTTGCCTATACTCAGAGCAGCAAGAAGAGTGGTAGCAACTATGATATGGAGTGCTACCCATTCCTCGTAGGACAGAACACTGACCAGAATGCTTTGGTTTTAGCTAATGTCGACACAGGCAAGGGTGCACAGTGGCAGGGTGTAAGTGATCAGTATTGTATGTGTGTGCAGCTTATCCTCGAGAGAGAGGGTGGCTTCCCCGATGACTTCTCAATGTTGGGTGCATATACCAATTCAATGGTTAAGCCTTCTGACAAGCTTCCTGTTGAGTTCTATGTTAAGAACTTAGGTTCTAAGGAGGCTGAAGGTGAGTTCACAGTTTCGATTGACGATCAGGAACTTGGTGCTTTCAAGGCTAATGATCTTATTGGAACGACTTCGTCAAAGGTTGGTGTAGATGTTGATCTTTCTTCACTCAATCTTGCTGCTGGTCCTCACACTGTTGGTGTAAAGGTAAAGAGCGTTAATGGCGAGGCTCCTGCTGGCAACCTCAAGGATGACGCTTCTTATGCACAGTTCCGTGTTTACACTAATTCTACCGACCGTCAGTACAACTTGATTGAGCACTTCACAAGCTGGACATGCGTATTCTGTCCTTATGGCTACGAGACTCTTCGTGAGCTTCAGAAGCAGCGTAATGATGTGGCTTGGGCAGCTATCCACGCTGATATGGATCCAAACAATCCAGACCCACATACACTTGCTGACGCATCTCTTATCACCCAGTACTCAATCTCAGCTTTCCCATCATTCAACCTCAACCGTTTCAATTTAGGTGGAAGTATGATTGGTGCAGGTATGCCTTCAACCGACCCAGCAAAGAATGCTGAGCAGTTCAGCAAGATTCTTGACCTTGAGAAGGAAATGGTTCCTGCACAGCTTACACTTGGTATGAAGTCTAACTTTGAGCTTGCTGAGAAGCCAAACTTGCAGGACTCTAAGCTTACTGTAACTGTTACTGGTAAGGGTGTTAAGGATGCTGCTAAGGTTCTCAACAATGCAGTGCTCAACCTCTACATCACAGAGGATGGTCTTACTGGTAAGCAGTATGGCAAGAACGGCAACTCTTGGTACTCTAAGTACAACCACGACAACACTCTCATCGCTATCGCTACCGATAATGCATATGGTGACGAGATTGCATGGGATGGTGACAACTTCGAGAAGACCTACGAGATTACAATCCCGAAGAAGACCGTTTCTTACACAACAGGCAAGACTCTCAACGCTATTGCTTTCGTAAGCCTCCCATTCGCTTTCGAGCAGGATGGTAAGTTGTATGCTAACGCTGACCTTGAGAACGTATGGGTTAACCAGTGCTTCTTCATGGACATCAACAAGGGTGAGACCACTGGCATCAAGACTATCAACGGCACAGACTCTAACGCAACTGTTGTAGCTCGCTTCGCTGCCGACGGTACTCAGATCTCTGCTCCTGTTAAGGGTGTTAACATCCTCAAGATGTCTGACGGCACTACACGCAAGGTGATGGTTAAGTAATCTCGCCTATAGTAAAAGACTTTGTTCTGCCTACGGCAGATACAAATGATATAAATGGAGTGGCTGCATTCCGCACAGCAAATGTGCGGAGGTAGCCACTCCTTTTTGTTTGTTGTTTAAAACTGACATTGTATATTTTTTATTATCGACAGTTTATGTAAAGATTTTATGAATTGATGATTGTCAATTCAATTCAAAATTGTATCTTTGCAACAAATAGTTGATAACAAAATAATGAGTCACCTTGAAAAAGTGCCATCAAAATAGAGGGATACCTCAAAATACCTACAGTTTAAAACTTAAAAGCATAACAAGAACCATTCAGTATAAAATTTATAGCACAAAAGAACCAATTTTAGGCTTCTTTTTGTTGTTTAACTTTCAGATTGATAGTGCTCTGACTTTTTCAAGTGAACTCATGTATACAAATAAGTGAACTATGATACAAAGCGTAAACAAATACCATATCTATGAGATATTCGCTTCGGATGGAAAGTTCTACTATTCCATTCCGAAGTATCAGCGTGAATATACATGGAGATACAGAACTTGCAAGAAAGTATCTAAACGAATACACACATAAGATAGGTAATCTGACAATTACTGGCTATAACAGCACTTTGGGTAACAAGTCTTTCTTAGAGAAGCGTGACCGTCAGAGCAAAGATGGCAAGCGGTTTATTGGTTACAAGAATGGACTTGACATTAACAGCGAAATAGCCAAGTTAGACGCATGGACTATCGAAAATATTAAGCATAGATCCAAAACTTTGATACAACAACTAATGGACATGTTTAGATTTCCAGATCTATAGATGTGGAGATGTAGAGAGTTCAATCTATGAGATTTAAATTAAAGGACATTCTCTATGAATAATATCAAACAAAATTACACCGACTTCGATGAATACATACGTCAAGGAGAGCCGAGCCAAAAGGAGAAAGCATCCATTTGGCAGACTGCAATCGGTTTGCAGGCAGTGGATGGATTGCAGACTTCTGATTATCTGAAGGCTACGGCTTGTAAACACATTGAAGGAGAGATTGATATTGATGAGGCACGTGAATTGATAAATAGTTATTACCAGTCGAAAACTCTGCGCGAACCAGACGATGATGAGAAACTGGAGGCGGATAAGGTTTCGGCTAATATCACTAAGATTCTTTCGTCGCAGACATTGGACTTTAGCACTGGAGGTTATATCTCTGTCCATCGTAGAGTTTTTGATGGTGTGTTTAAACATGCTGGCAAACTGCGTGACTATGATATTACGAAGCGTGAATGGGTGCTTGATGGGGATACTATAAACTATCTAAACTGGGAGGATTTGAGAAGAGCAATAGACTATGATATCACTCAAGAGAAAGAGTTTAGCTATAAGGGTATATCATCTGACACCATGGTGGAGCACATCGCGCGGTTTGTTTCCGGTCTGTGGCAAATTCACGCTTTCTGCGAAGGTAATACTCGTACAACGGCTGTATTCACAATTCTATACCTACGTTCTATAGGTTTCAAGGTAGACAATAGTCTTTTTGCTCGACACTCATGGTATTTCCGCAATGCCTTGGTTCGTGCAAATTACAAGAACGCAATAAAAGGAATTGATTACACCTCTGTGTATTTGGAACGTTTCTTCCGAAATCTGTTGTTGGGCGAAAAATGGGACTTGCGTAACCGTTATTTACATATCCATGCAACGGATGAATGGAAAGTGCAGCAGAATCTTGCAGGTGGAACAAGCAATCAGCAAGAAGAGTATAAGCACGGGACAAGTACGGGTCAAGTACAGGACAAGCTACGCACGGATAACGCTAATATCAAACGGCTGATTATTGTAATCGGAAATCAAGAGTTATCAGTGAAGAGTATGATGGATGCTTTGGAATTAAAGGGAAGAGACAATTTTCAAAACCTTTATCTGAAGCCGGCTATTAGTGAGGGGTATGTACGTTTGCTTTATCCAAACTCTCCCCGTCACCCTCGCCAGAAATATCTGCTGACAGTTAAAGGACTGACTGTGTATGAGTATTGCAACAAATCAAAATCGTTGTTTTAGCGGCATCGAGATATCTCGTTGGAAAAGTAAAAGTCAGATGGAGTGTCATATAGAAGATGATTTCCTTCTGATATGGATAGATGACGACATAGTGGAACTTGTACGACTTGGTTCACACTCAGAGCTTTTTAAATAACAAAAAAATAGCCCAGAGCAATCAATGCCCTGGGCTTTATTAGCATTATGTATAATAAGGTGTATTCTCCTTTGCCTTATTATTACTTCACGATCTTCTTAACAGTCTTGCCGTTGGTCATGCGAAGGATGTTCACACCCTTGAACTTGCCATCGCGGCGCATACCGTCGAGAGAGTAGCGAGCCTTAACCTTGGCAACCTTGTTGTTGTCCTTGGCCACTGACTCTACAGCTGTTGTAGCCGACTCGTCCTCAGTGTCGAGAATCCAAGATACATAAGAAGACTCTGCGTTTTCATTATCAGCGTCGGCAGCATCAACGGCAGCGAAACCAGTGATGTAGCGACCGTCAGCAGAGATACCGCATGGTGTGTTGAAGTTACCGTTGTCATAGTCAGCCAATCTTGTGGCACCAGGGAATGCTGTAGAGAGAGTCTGGATAGTGCTTTCGCCATTCTTCCACATGAAGCCCACGCGCGGACCGTATGCTCCGCCATAGAAACCCACGATAGTACCCTCATCCGAAACAGCGAATCCATAAGCCTCGCTGCCTGTTGCTTCGAAGCGCTCGTCTTCCTCAGCGTTAGGAGTGAAGAACTCTACAGAGTCGTTCTCAAGGTTATAGCGTGCTACACCTACTACCGACTCCCAAGCATCCACGTATTTCTCGAAGTTGATGACGAGCCACTTGCCGTTAGGACTCATTGTGGTCTGGTCGCATGTGAATGTAGAGTAAGGAAGTTCCGACTCTTGTGACGGAGCAAAGTAACGACGTGAGATAGGATAAACCGAGAATGACTTTCCATCCTTGTTGGGTGTCCACATTGTAGCAGGACGTGTAGCCATATCGTCTACGAAATAGCCAGAAATAATGCCATCGTCGCTTACCGACAATGCTGATGCACCTGCTGAGGCATAGCCGAGGAACTTGTCGGTTGGTTCTGGCAGATCTACCGGTGTGCCATTGTTGAAGATGCAAGGTGTGCCCTCTTCGTTGCCGCCGTCATAGCGTGCGCCTACGATGTAGTTGCCTGAAGGACTGATGCCGAGGAACAAGTATTGGTCTACCTCACCGAAAGTGGTGCATTTCTTTGTGGCGAAATCGAATGTGCTGGCATATCCATTCCATCCTACTGCCAAACCACTGTTGGAAATAGACTTAATCTGAAGGTCGGTGTCAACTCCTTCGGTGATGTCAAGCGGATCGAAGGTTACAATCTGCTTGCTCTCGCGGTCGAACATGAATCCACCCTGTGTCAATGCGTCCGCACCGGCAATGTACTTACCGTTAGGCGACATGGTTGTTGCCATAAAACCGTGACCTTCTGCGTCAGGTACTTCAACGATACCGTTCTGAGCCATTACAGCGCTGCATGTTGCCATCATGGCAACCATTGTGAGTAAAGTCTTTTTCATATTTTCTGTATTTATATTAAAAATGTGTTTATTATCAGTAATTTACATGCAAATATACTACAAATTATTGTGATAAAAAAGAAAAAGGTTATAAAATGTTACTTTTACACCCTTTTTCTCTTATAATCTATCTCGTTACTTTCACCATTCTTTGAGCCAGGGAAAGGCACACCGCTCTGATAGTATTGTTTCTCGTAGTACGACACCATATAATAAGGTGTGCCGTTTACATTGAACACCTGAACTGGTGTTGATATTATTCTTTAATAAACATAATCCCATAATTTTCTTGTTGAATCCGCTTTTTATGTGTTCATCCGCCCTTTAAAATAACTGAACAGACATAGTAATTCCAGTACCGCGCCAGTGTTGCCTAACTGGTACTGGAGTTTCACCCTACTGGTACTGCAGTGTTACTCAATTGGTACTGTGAAGTTTTTATTATGTGTCGAATGTGTTCACCAACTTGTCTCCTACGTCAAGAGTCAGGAAGTTTGTACAGGCATATT
>ERZ1023666.666-NODE-666-length-13491-cov-48.869083_pt1 | contig 13491 bp, 18 predicted proteins | sample MGYA00380341_ERZ1023666 | MGnify/ENA primary metagenome ERZ1023666 (study PRJEB33179, sample SAMN07448983) | human gut metagenome | biome: Human-gut; feature: Human associated habitat; material: Faeces | host: Homo sapiens | place: India: Bhopal | collected...
CCCATCTGACGGGCAACTTGTAATTTGGCAATAAAATAAACTTACATAATTTTGATAGGTGACCATTTTATGGCCACCCTTTGTAGGTTGGATGGTTTTCTGCTCTTTACTTTTTAGAATATTATCTCGAACTCGCGTTATCAATAATACATCTCGATATATTGATAAGCCTTTTCAAAGACATCATCTCTCCTGAACTCCCTAAGGGCAGTTCCATTCTTATTACTGACATCGAAAGTGAACTTTCTGATGCCACCAATGCGAACAACCATGTGAAGTTCAAGTGGAAACCACTTCGCAAGCAGGTGCCTTTCACCGTTCCTCGCTTACATAATATCTTCAACCAGGTTTACAACAACATTTTCGACTAATGCCCCACGCTATTCATATCACCACGCTCAAACGTATGCTCCAATCTCCCGAACCCGTAGATCTCAAACTATGGACGCGCTCGGGTGAAATCCGATGCTGGCACCGCTGCATCTCGCTTCGCTATGATTTCTACAAAGGCACGCGAAGAATGAAACTGCTGGACTCTAATGAAATCCGACAACTGAGAGATGTCTGCGTGTTTGAAATCAATGGTATGGAGGTGTTTATGTGAAATGTTTTATTTACATTTGCATAAACTTAAAATCATTCAACTATGAAGAGATTACTTTCCACATTGTTCTGCTTGCTACTTGTTGTAGCAGCTTTCGCACAAAGACCATATACTATAATTGAAGATGGTGAGGAAACAACATTCACGGCGGCAGAACTTAAGGGGTATGTACAGAAATCCATGCAAGAAAGAGTAAAAGCCATAAATGAACAACTCCCATTAAATATAGATGAAATCACAACTCTATATTCTACTTTGTTTATTGGTAACGCACTATATTGTAACTATCGAGTAGATATTGATAAAACTGATTATACTCAGGATGAAATCAACCAAATGACAATCGGAGTTAAAGATAATCTTAAAGAGAATATAGCATTTCTGTATCAATCTAATTCAAATAAAATGCCTCCTAAAGAATGGAAACGACTTTTTACGGAATTAGGTATATATTATGTTTATACATACTTTGACTGCAACAATAAGGTATTTGCACGCTTTATAATTTACCCCAAAGACATTGACTTAAATACAAAATAAGTTATTAGCCAATAAATATATTCCTAGCATATCCACAATTCACGCTTGCAGATCTATTGTCTGCAAGCGTGAATTACATTAAGGATCATCAATAGAAAAATCAGATAAAGGATATTCCAATTGCAGTTTTGAATATTCTTCTATAGCATTTTCATCTCCTAAATCGGCAGCTTGCTTAAAATAATCTCGAGCCTTCAATTTATCTTGTTTTACAACTTCACCATTGAGATAAAATAGCCCCATAAAATATAATGCAACTTCATTTCTGGAATCCAATTTTAAAGTTTTCTCAAAATATCGATATGCTTTATTCAAATCAGCCCTACATCCCCACCCATTATAATACATAAGCCCTAAATTACGGAAAGCTTTTGCATATTTATATTTTGAACTTTTTTCCCAATAATAATATGCAGAAGCATAGTCCTCTTGTTCAAGGGAATAGTTTCCTAAAAATAAATAGGCATACTTCAATAGAGTATTCTCTCTTATTGCTATTTCAGCATAGGACTTCGCCTTGTCCATATTTCTAATATTTTTTCCTTTAAAAGTCGATCCCTGATATATTTTTAGCAAATAATATAAAGAAATAGAATCTGTTGTAGAAGCCTCTTCTAAATACTTTAATCCTTTTTTTACATCTAATGAAACAGAATCATTGATTATGTACAAATATCCCAATCTTGATTTAGCTGGTATATAATCTTTCTTATTCGCAAGTTCTTCATACATTTCCAAGGCCTTCTTTATCTCACCTTTCTTGAATGTTTCATTTGCCTTATTCATTAGATATTCATTGCTTGTGTAGTGTCTATAAATGATGTAAGAACCAGCGCAAACCGAAACAGCAAGAAACGCAAGGAACGCAATCATTAAGACTTTGAGGAAACGTTTTTTCTTGACGTTGCTTGTTGCAGTCTTACTTTCTTGGTCTGTTGTCATATTTTCCATAGATGACGAATCTTTAATGATAGTATCTTCTTTTACATTAAAATCCTTGTCAAGATTTACCTCATTTCTTTTCTTGAACCAATGCAAATTTGGCAAAAAGAAAAGATAATTCTTTCTTGGCTTGCTCTCGGTATGTTCAAAAATAATTTTCCATGCACTTTTACCATTACTACGCAACAAAAGAAGCAAGGCAAAGAGAATACAGGGTATGCAAGCTACGCCAAAATTATAGCTTATATTTTGTGATTCGGTAGACAACGACTGTATGCCAATAAGATTGGCTATTTGAATACAAAAGAAACCTATTACTCCCCACTTTTTTTTGGACATAGTACCTATTACCACTATTATCATAGCGACACTCAAGATGATAGAATAAAGCACTATATTCTTATCTATAACAAGGAAATCACTTTGTGGCTGAAATAGCAACATTAGATTCCTTAGGATCTTTCCTAAGTGTTGAAGGATTACAAATCCTAAAAACAGGAAAAGAAAAATATTCAGTTCCTGCTTGTTCTGATTACTTCCTGTATTATTCATAGTTTTAATGTTTTGAAGTCGTACCTGTTACAGAGCAAATACTAATCCTGTATATACCATTGATTAACTGCAAATGTAAAACTTTTGGGCAACTTAATAATAGCATGAGGTAGGCGATTCTCTTCATACATCATTTCCATCTGATCGTCCATTGCAAAGTATTCTCCGAATAAACTATCGCAGTAAGGGCATCCAAAGGAACGATAACTTTGTCCGCGTGTTTTGCTATACCTTGGTTTTACCTCACCCATTATTATGTTTGAATTCGGTAATGCTCGTAAATATTGAGTCACACCATTGGCAATATTTTCGTCTGTTGGTGTAATTTCTTCAGAGAACGCTAATCGAAAACTCACCCCTTTGTCTGATATAAGCTTTGATACCCAATATTGGTAGCTTGGTCGATGACATCTCCAACATTCTTTCTGATAAAAGCAAACTTCTACGCTTGATATAGTTTCGATATTAGCATATCTGACCTTTCCCACAATAATTGAGCGTATGAAGTTCTTGAAAGGTATTTTATGGTCACCTACACGTACTTGTTCTGCTTCTGATATGCTAAAGCTTGGCAACTCGTTATCATAATAACCTGATGACTTAGAGGGAAGCAACAGCCAACAACCACAGACTCGCTCTCTTCTCATTTCACTATATTGCTCCTTTACGTTACGAGGAGATTTGCTGATGTTAAAAGCGACCTTGTAATTTGTGTATGTGACCACAATATCGGCTTTCCACTTGTCTTTCTTTACCTTTGTTTCAATAGCTAAATTCAATACCTTTGCAACATTAATTATTTCTTTTATAACTCCTTCTTTATCCATAATTACTTTATCTGTAATTAAAAGTGATTGTTAATATTTACTCATGATTCTTGTAATTCTCAACCTGTTCCAGTACCTTTTGGAACACTTCTTGATCCCACTGAGGAGGATACCCCTCCTTGTATATCAAGTAAGTCAAATCTATTGATAGCTTACTTTTTAAGTTGTTGTTATTTGCAAAGTCTGCATAGATGGTTACATCATCAACCAAGAGCTTTATCTTTTTAGCAAGCTCTATACATCGTTCATCGTCATATTCAAAACCATGCGTATCGCGTACATTTACTAGTACATCGTAAAATGCCTTTTCTTCAAAGGAAATGCCAAGCTCTTTGATTTTCTCTTTATCAGCATTCAGCGATTTGAACAGTTGCAAAATCTTCTCTGATAATGAGTTTACTTTCTCATCAACAATATCCGATACAGCATTAACTGTATCTTTGGCTACTGTGTTAGTGAAGACGAGATTATCACGTGTGTTGTATTCATCGATTATTTTCTATAGCATCTCCTCAAACTTCATAGCTTGAACTTTGTTAGTTTTCTTATAATCGTTGTCGCCTAAATTGTAACTGATGCCACGAACAGCCAAGTTCATCTTACAGAGACGGTAGGTTGCAGGTTCACTCTCTTGTCCATATACACTTACAGCTTTCGTGTTACCGCCATGGGCTGCAATCATTTTCAGACTTTGCACAAACATACCGCCAGAACCGCACGCTGGGTCTAAATTGTACCGTCGTAAGGCTCTATGAGTGAAGCTATCAATTCCACAATGCTATGTGGGGTGTAGAACTCTCCTTCTTCTTTGTCGGCATTGATAGAAAATGCTTGCAAGAAGTATTCATAAACGCGACCGATAAGGTCGGTTTCCTTAAACTTCTTGGGGTCTATCTTATTGATTTCATCGCATACTTTCTTCAATACTCCTGCTTCAAGCGCAGTCTTGGTGAAAATTTGCTCAGGTAAGGCATTTTTCAAAGGACAGATGGGTTTCCCGTTTGCATCTTTGCCCACTTCCATTTGCTCCAATTCTGTGATACAATTATCAAACTTTAATGCCATATCACTGGCGTTAAGTTCAATCAACTTATCCCACAAGCAATTGTCAGAAAGATAAAAAAATTCTTCTTGCTGGTATTGATTGGGATTTTGAAGTTGCCTTTGTATCATAAACTCGTCATCAATGCCATGAGCCTTAACTTCTTCAACTATTTCTTCACGGCGTTGGTTGAAACGATCACCAGTAAACTTGATGAACACCAGAGTTAAGAGCAAATCGCGTTTGTCGGTCATCTGCGCTTTTCCACGCAAATAATCGCGACAATTGAAGAGTATATTTTCGAGACTAATCTCTTTTGTTTTTTTATTAGTTGTTTTTTTGCCATAAATTCAGAACTTGGTATCGTTGAGCAAATCTTTTACATTCATATCAAGCAAACGTGCTATTTCATTCAATGTGGGAATATCAGGCTGAACGCTATTGCTGCACCATTTACTTACAGTACATGGGTTCTTCCCTAATTCTGTTGCAAGCCATTTCCCTGTCTTGTTATGCTCAACAAGTGCAATTTTAATTCTGTTTAGATTAACCATATATATTTGTTTTAGAAGCAAAGATATGTATTTATCGTGGATATAATGCTAAAAACATAACTTATTTATACAGCTTCATCGAATTTGAGTAATTGTCTTTTCTAAAATGATCTCTCGCCCATAGTTTTGCATTAACTAACAAGCCAAAGTTGGTGCAAGGTGAATGCAATCAAGCTCGCTTGAATTGCTGAACCGCAGACCAATTTCGCATAAACGCAAAACTATGGGCGATTTCAATTACTTACACATAACAGGCGTGAACGACCTGCCCGGCTATCATGCCGCAGCAGCGTTCACCACCAAGAGCAGCGAAGTTTTCAAGGAGGCGGAGGAGATTTCACCGCGCCATGTGAGCGAGAAGGTGAGCTATATGCCTTGGGGAGTAGACGACCAGATGCCGTATGACATTATCAATCTGATTGAGAGTGATGAGACACTTAGCACTTGCCAGATGTTCAATGCAGAGGTGTGCTATGGAAGCGGTTTGGTGTACCAGACTGATGAAATGTGCAAACGGAATGTGGTGAACGAGGTCGAGGAGTTCTTCTTGGATAACGACATGGCGAGCTATTTCTTGGGCGTTTGCCAGGACTTTAAGCACTTCGGCTTTGCCGTGAGCGTGATTATTCTCAATGAACAAGGCAACAAGGTGGTGAGGGTGCTGCGCAAGGAGGCTTGCTATGTTCGCTTTGCGCCTGCCAACAAGGAGGGCGTGATACCACAGGTGTTGTACGCGAATTGGCGTAACTCGGTGCGGGCGGAACAGGTGGAGGTCATTCCATTGCTCAACCCGCAAAGTTCTTGGACGGATTTGCAAGCACAGGTGAAGAAGGGCAAACGCAAGTTTGCCGTGGTCAGCCGTGTGCCGACGCCTGACAGCACGTATTATCCCATTCCTTATTATGCCTCACTTTTCAAGGGCAAGTGGTACAACATCAAGCAACTCATTGGGGTGGCAAAGGAGGCGAAACTGAAGAACTCTGCACCTATCAAGTATCACATTGAGATTGCCAAATCGTTTTGGAGCAACATCTTCAAGGCAGAGGGCATTACCGACCGCGTGAAGCAGCAGGAACGCGTAAACGAGGAGAAGGACAACATCATCAATTTTCTCACGGGCATGGAGAACTCGGGCAAGGTACTTTTCTCGGAGTTTTATGTGTCTCCCAATGGGGAGGAACAGCATGATGTGGTGATCAACAAGATTGAGACGGACAAGGAGGGTGGCGATTGCTTCGCGAATGTCGGCTGCGCTCGGCAAAGTTCAAGCAAGCTTGACTTTGCTCTCGCTGGTACGACATTTGGGCTACGGACATCATCGAGGCGGTGAACATGATGTGCTTTACCATGCGTGTGCACTCAAACCTTGTGGGTTCTGTGCCGGGCAAATCGCAAACGAATAATTCGGGCAGCGACAAGCGCGAACTTTATACGATTGCACAAGCTTTGCAAAAACCGTATCACGACCTTTTGTTTAATGTGCATCGACTGATCATAAGGTTCAACAGGTGGGACGGGGCTTATCCCGACTGTCCGTTTATCCAACTCACCACGTTGGACGAGAACAAAGACGCCAAACAGGTGAGTGTAACCCCTAATACTGAAAACGCATGAGCCAGCTGATACCCGATAATAATGTACTTCTGCAATTCGTGCCGAATGTGCTTAAGTCTGTGCAAGGCGAGACCTTGCTCTTTGATAAGATTGCTCCGCACTTAGAGGTGGCGGAAGCGTGGCTAACGACCACGTTCCTTTCTGAGGCAGTTCTTGCGAAACTGCCCCATGAGGATGCCACCAACAAGTTGTTGCATTACGCGCGTATGGCTGTGGTGGCAGAAGCCATGCTTCATGCCGTGCCACAGCTGGATTTGGTGCTTACGCCCAATGGCTTTGGGGTTGTTTCAAACACCAATATAGCCCCTGCCAGTAAGGAGCGCGTGGAACGCTTGCTCCTGTCACTAGAAAAGATGCGTGACGACACAACTTTCGTATTGTTGTCGTTACTGACGCAGGAAACGGCATGGGCGACAAGCGACCCATGCCAATACTTTGAGCAAACGCTTTACCCGTGGTTGGATCTGCCTCGGAAACTCGGCAGCACCGACCACTCTTGGCAGCGTTACCAGGAACTGCATTCTAAACTCATCGCCATCGAGGAACGATTGGCGCATGATTTCTTCTCCTGTGAACTCTTGGCGACTCTGCGCCAAGCAGAGTTGTTGGGCAAATGGGGCGAGACCCCATCTGCACCGCACTACAAGCGTGCTTGGAGGCACATCTTCGCGATTGAACTATATATGTTACGGGAAGAAGGAGAAGTCCCCATACCATCTTGCATAGAGGTCGTGAACTCCCTCCGTAATGCTCCCGATGGGATTTTTGAGGAATGGAATCAGTCGGAGACGGCTGCGCTCTTTGAAAATCATGGGTACAAGAATAAAAAACAGTCAAGTGGATATTGGTTTTGAAAAATAAGAACTAAATTTGCAAGCAAACAACAATCAACAATATGAAAAAAGTATCTATAATTTTAACAATGCTCCTCCTGTTTGTTCTTTCTGTATCTGCACAAACGGAGCATATGAAATTTATGGGTATTCCCATAACTGGCACTCCCGTTCAAATGGGAGCAAAACTTAGAGCGAAGGGATTTGTCTTTAAGGAAAAACTTGACGAGGATATTCGTGAATATAGTGGTAAGTTTGCTGGAAGCAACGTCACGGTAGATGTTGTATCACGCAATAATTTAGTTTGGAAAATTTTAGTAGCCTATCCAGAGGAAAGCTCATTTAGTAGATTAAGAAATGACTATAATGACATGGTCACGCAATTTTCTATTAAATATGGCAGTCCTACAAGTCATTATGAATTTTTTAAGGATCCCTATTATGATGGTGACGGCTATGAATTGCAAGCACTAGAATTAGACAAATGTACTTATTTTACAATTTGGAAATTGGATTATGGCAATATTTCAATACAAATGTCGTCTAATGCATCATTGTGGATAAGCTATGAAGACGCTGATGGCGTTAAGAAAAAGCACGACAACGAAAACAGACAAATACAAAACGATATATAATAGATGGGTTCAAAAATCAGCAGAAAAGTAGTGGATGTTGGTTAAAAAAATGTACTCTTATAAAAACAGATATGTAATATGAGAAGACTTTTGATTTTTTTTGTTCTTATATTTGCGACTATTAATCTCTATGCGCAGGACTCTCTAAAAAATGATAGAGAACCATGGTGTGTATCTGAAGCTAAACAAGCTGCGCCTGGTTTTGTTGGAAGCTATTGGGCAAATCGTGTGGGAATCATGAGACATGATAGTCAATATTATTTGGTATTTTTCCTTTACTCTCCTAAAGGATATTTTACCAAAGATGTTGACAATTCCTTAGATGTCTATTTGAAGGATATTGAAGATAAAATTGTAAAGCTAACAAGAGAAAAGTCTGATTATTTTACCCAAAAATATGAAGGATATTGGTCTCTCAATACATGGATGCCTATGCGGTATGTGACAATGTTTGCTTACAAAATACCGAACCTTAAAGAGTTCCTTTCTCACACGTATGTAAAATATCGAATAATTCTCGGAGAGGAATATATAGAAACAGATCTAAAAGAAAAATCATTCTATAAGAAATTTAATAAAAGACTCAAAGAAGCTGCTAATGAAGCCGATCAAAAATGGTTGGCAAAAACTTCTTTCATAAATAATCCAACGCAAGGCTTCTAATTTGTCTTTTCTCCCCATTCAATGCTTCCATACTTTCGCGGTATGGAAGCATTTTCTATATCCCTGCCCAAGTCATGGTCGGAACTGTCCGACCAGCAACTCCGTTTTTTCTTCCGACAAGTAGCACGCGATTTGCCGATGAATGAGGTGTTAGCCCTTTGCGTTTGCAAATGGGCTGAAATTGTTGTGTTTTGTCATGCAGACAAACACTCCTGTTTGGTCAAGGACAGAAAAAGCGAACGTCAAGTGGTGCTTGCCGATTGGCAAATCACCTTTGCAGCACGACAACTCGCGTTCTTGGAGAGCTTTGCTCCCAAGCCTGTGCGCATTTCTGTCATTGGCGGTGCATCGGCATCCATCTATCTCAAAATATCTGATATGGCGGTCATTCTTGGCATATCGGCAACCCAGCTTCGCGAGGATATTGCCGACAAGAGCACGGAGGTATCAAGGCGATACCACCGTGGCAAGGCGGCTTCACGTGTGAAACTGCTGCATCAGGAGATGCAGCTGGCTTATGTGGGTTCTCCGCTGGCGCTTGAGAATACACGCAATAATTTGTTGGACATGGAAGATGATGAATAACTATGAGCTTACCGAACATTGTAGAGGCGGCTAAAGCCGACCTCTATACTGCCAAAGAGGAACTTTTGCAGAAATATGCGCAATCGCAGGTGGAGCACCTGCTTCGATTGCGCGATATGGTCACTTGGTCTATTGCCAATCCTGATGCGAAGGACCGCCAATTTGTGGACGAGGAGCGAACCCGTTACGGGCTCTCGCTCGTTACTGCGTATGCGGACTTGAAAATCGTGAAGGCGATTCTGCCCAGTATGGGCGAGGCTTCACGTGATTTTCATCGATGGCGCTACAACGAGATGATCCTTGAAACGTACCAGATGGCGAAGAAACGCAAGGACACAAAGACGATGGAGAAGGCGGCTACTTCGTATGCGAAGTTTAACCGCATTGATATTGAGGATGAACAATCTGTGCCGTACCACATGATTGTGGTGCAGCCTTTCTTTCCCACCACCGACCCGCGTGTGGTGGGCATCAATCCTGTGCCGAACATTGATGAGCGTATTCGCAAACTCACACGTGAGTTAAGCGATACGCACCCCGATACAGAGAATGTGGAATATGAAGAAGCGGATTTGCCGTTGGACGAAATCTTTAAGGAAGATGATGGACAAGGAGAAGACTAATGTTGATACGTCATTATGGGACAAAGAAAGCAAGGCACACGCCAACCGCGTGTACTTCAACAAACCGCAGCTTTTGACACAATATATCGGTGCCAAAACTACCGTGATTGTGGCTGGGCGACGCACGGGCAAGACGGACTCCATCGCCTCGCCCTTTGTGCTGCGCAATATGCAACGTATGCCGGGAAGCACAGGGGGAATTGTGGTGCCTACGTTCAAGCATGGTTTGACCAATACGCTTCCCGGTCTCTTTGCTGCTTGGAAACGATGGGGCTACATCAAGGGCGTGCATTATGTGGTGGGACGCAAACCTCCGCGTTCTTTCTCTAAGCCTATTACGGAACCTGCGGATTATGAACATGTGGTGACTTTCTATAATGGCTCTGTCGCCATTATCATTAGCCAAGACCGCCCTGGCTCATCGAACTCGCTGACGCTTTCTTGGCTCCTCATTGATGAAGCGAAGTTTATTGATTATGACAAGCTGAAAGATGAAACGCTCCCTGCCAATGGCGGCATTCGTTCGTACTTCGGGCATCACTCGTTTAACCATTCGATGATGGTTTTGAGTGATATGCCACAAACCACGAAGGGTTCGTGGTTCCTGCACTATGAGCAGAAGATGGACACGGAGTTGATCAATACAATCAAAGGTACAATCTATAAGATTTGGCAGACCAAACAGCGAATTGCTGATTTGAAAGCGGCACATCAAGTTGTGCCAGCTTATCTTCCGAGTTATCTGAAATGGCTCGACCAATCGCTGAACAAGATGCGTAGCGTGGCGGTCTACTACAAAGAATACTCCACCCTCGAGAACTTGCAGTTGCTCGGGGAGGAGTATATTCGACAGATGAAGCGCGACCTCACGCCCAAGACGTTCCAAACGTCTATTCTCTGTCAAAAGATAGGTATCTCGCACGATGGTTTCTACTCTTCTATGCAGGAGTGGCATAAGTATGATGCTTCGGATTTTTCCTACTTGGATAGTTTGGGATATGACCGCATTATCGAAGAGGCACAGCAGGAGCGGTATTCCATACGCTCGCTGAGCAACTTTTCCTCGCTTCACTCGTCTCTTGACTGCCGCACTGATGCGGATCTCGACCCGATGGCTCCGCTTTGTATTGGCATGGACTATAATGCTAATATCAATTGGATTGTGTGCGGTCAGCCTCGCGGCAATCGCTTAAATGTGCTTAGATCTTTTTACGTCAAGTTTGAGCGCAAAATCCCTGCGCTCATTGCAGACTTCTGCACATACTATGCGTCTCATGCCAATCACAGTGTCATCTATTACTATGATGCCACCGCTCTTGGCTCTAACTATGCGGTGAACGATCAAGACTTTCATTGGGTAGTTGTGCATGAATTTGAACGCCACGGCTGGAGTGTGCAAGATGTGTATTTGGGCAACCCCATGCGCCATGATGAAAAGTACTTGCTCATCAATCAAGGTTTTTCAGGCAAGCAACGGCTCATGCCTTATTTCAATCGCCAGAACAATGATGACCTTATTCTTGCGGTGCAATCGGCTGGCGTGGAACGCGGAAGAAATGGCTTTCGCAAAAACAAGTCCACAGAGAAGAATCCCGAATCAGAGGAGGACTTGTTGGAGCATCGCACCGATGGCACAGATGCTTTTGATACGCTGTATATTGGGTGCGAGAAGTTCCCGCAGCATGATTTTTATGGTGGTATTTCTTTGGGTGGGGTGAGATAAAAAACTCCCCAATTTGTTTCCTATATTATCTACTTTTCATAACTTTGCAACTATAAACAATCCATTATGGCTGAACCAAAATTCAAAATAGCTTTTGCCATTGATGCTCAGGAGTTTCTAAAATCAATTCCTGATAGTGCAAGAGAAAAAATCTATTATAATATACGTCGCGTATTATATGGCGAAATAAACAATGAGTTATTCAAAAAATTGGAAAACTCAGATGGTATATGGGAATTTCGAACGTTGTATCAAAAAATAGCGTATCGCTTATTTGCCTTTTGGGATACAGAATCCGATACGCTGATTGTTGCAACGCACGGCATTATAAAGAAAACTCAAAAAACTCCTTCAAAAGAAATAGCAAAAGCTGAAAAATTGAAGGAAATCTACTTTAATAACAAGAAACAAAAGAAAGGAAAGTAATATGGAAGATCTGAAGTTGAAATCATTTGATGAAATGCAAGATGAGTTCTTTGGCAAAATTGGTACGCCAAAGAGAGATGCTTTCGAAAAAAAAGTAGAGGAAGCATACCAGGAATACAAAATGGGGGAAGCGATTAAACAAGCACGAAAGGCTAATAATCTTACACAAGAACAACTTGGTGAAAAGATAGGTGTGCAGAAATCGCAAATTTCAAGATTAGAGCGTGGTCACGGTATAACATTTAGTACCATGGCTCGTATCTTCAAAGCTATGAATATTCCTGCTTTTTTAGATATGGGTGCAGCTGGTAAAGTTGCATTGTGGTAGAGTAATCCCTCTCTCCCAAGCCCACCCCTACATCCTTTTAGGGCAGTCCATCATTTAGCCGCCGTGCGCATTGGCTCTCTTGCTGTGCGCATGGCGGCTTTTTCGTGTGCTTGGGTGTGGAGGAGTGGGAGGTTTCCGCAGCATGATTTTTATGGGGGATTTGTGGGAGGTGTGAGATAAAATGTCTATTTTTGCGAAATCGAACTAAAACTTTTTATGATTATGAACAAAGTCATTGCTATCTTAGTTGCATTCTTCTCCGTATTCTGTGCGTATGCACAAAAAGCGGATAAGTCTGAACAGTATCGTGTAAGGATAACCAAGGTGGACGGAACTACTTTGGAAGGCTACTCCATGACAAGTTTTTACAACACCATGCTTCCTGAAGTAAAGAAGTTTACCTTTAGCACAGAGTACAAGGGGAAAACTACTACCTATACGAGTGAAGAGGTGAAAAGAGTGGAGTTCGTCAACCTTGAAATGGATTCTATGCCTCTTGTCTACGAATCGGTTCAAGCATTGTCCACTATTCCTGGTCCTCTCCGCAAAAACCCGAAACCATTCAAGAAGCCTGTTTTCTTGCGCCTTTTCTATAATGGCAAGAACGTAAAGGGATATACGATGTCCTTTGCGGACAACACGTACACCAAAAGTTCCACCACTTCACGCGACACTTGGAAATACTACTACTTGACCAAGGATGCCACCTATGCGAACGCATATTGGCTTGATGTCAAAGGGATACGAGTTGCAATAAAGAAGGAACTAAAATTTGCTTTAAAGGATTTTCCTGAAGTCATAAAGAAAATAGAGAATGATGAGATTTCATTGAAGGAGTTCAAGAAAGACCCGAAAATGATTTTGCCACTGTTAGATCAGTCGTACAAGAAGTAGTACCCATTCTCCCAAGCCCTCCCTTTCGGGCAATCCTTTCTTTCAGCCGCCGTGCGCATTGGCTCTCTTGCTGTGCGCATGGCGGCTTTTTCGTGCGCTTGGGTGT
>ERZ1023666.670-NODE-670-length-13459-cov-7.462399_pt1 | contig 13459 bp, 5 predicted proteins | sample MGYA00380341_ERZ1023666 | MGnify/ENA primary metagenome ERZ1023666 (study PRJEB33179, sample SAMN07448983) | human gut metagenome | biome: Human-gut; feature: Human associated habitat; material: Faeces | host: Homo sapiens | place: India: Bhopal | collected...
CTCCGGGGGCATACAATTATCACTTCCCATTAATGAAGAACCTTGGACTGAATACATGTCAGTTGGCTTTTGCAGGATATAATTTGTGGACGATTACACCTTATTTGTGGGGTGATCCGGAGGCAAGAGCTACTAATGCACCTTCTTATCCATTGTCCAAGACTTATACGTTGAGCTTGAAATTAGGATTCTAAAATAGATAAAGGAAAGATACAATGAAATTACAAAATAAATGGTTCATCGGTGCGATGTTGGGAGCGGCGGTTTGTTTGGTTTCCACTTCATGTGTGGACGAAATTAAATTCGGAAACTCTTTTTTGGATAAGGCACCGGGCGGAAATGCTACTATTGACACAGTGTTCAATAGTGCGGAATATACGCGCCAATTTTTGAATACCTGTTACAGTAGACAGTATTACGGATTACCTTATAATACGGACAGTAACGGTAATATTCCTGATTCTTCCAGTCCTTATTTAGGAAAGAAGGATGCGCTAACAGACTGCTGGTCACTTTATTTTAGTGACGCAACTGTATATCAGCAGTATTATTTGGGTTCTCTCAATGCCAACTATGGCACGCGTGGTAATATTTTCCCATATACACGGGAAATGGTATGGGAAGTAGTGCGTTGGTGCTGGTTGCTAATGGAAAATATAGATAGAGTGCCGGGTATGGATAATGCTGAAAAAACTCAGTTGGTGGCAGAAGCTAAATGCTTGATTGCGGCGCGCTATTTTGATATGTTCCGTCATTATGGAGGTCTTCCATTGTTATATGCTTCATTCACCGGTACGGAGTCAGGTTATGAAATCCCCCGTGCTACGGTAGAGGAGACTGTTAACTATATGATAAAGATGTTGGATGATGCTATCAATTCCGGCGGATTGGTGTGGGCTTATGCTGATGCCGATCTTGCTAGCAAGGCCGGACACTGGACAAAGGCTGGTGCGATGGCATTGAAATGCAAAATCTGGCAATTTGCCGCTTCTCCGTTGTTTAACGATGTCAACGGATATGCAGGAGGAAACTCAGAGGCTGAACAGCAGCATCTGGTATGGTACGGCGGCTATCATGCGGAACTTTGGGATAACTGTTTGAAGGCTTGTGAAGCATTCTTTAAAGAGCTGGAGAGTCAAGGCGGGTATAGCCTGAATAAGGCTTCGGAAGAAACACCGGAACAGTATCGTCAGGCATATCGTATGGGGTATATTCGTCAGAACAGCAAGGAAGTCTTACATTCTGTTCGCACGAATATGTCGGACGCTTTCAACTCAAGTTCTTATATGTGGCATTCTTGGGCTGTTCCGTCACTTTGCCGTACTGAATATCCGCCTACACAGGAATATGTGGAGATGTTCCCATGGGCCGACGGCACTCCGTTTGACTGGAAAAAGGCGGAAACAGAAGGTAAGTTGGATGAAATGTTCTTGACCGGAACATTTAAAAATGGAGAACAACTATTGTCGGAAATCGTATTAACTCGTGACCCTCGTCTGTATGAGCATTGCATGGTGAATGGACTACCGAAGATGTTAGACTGGAGTGCCGGAACGATGTCCGGTTTACCTTATGAATTGTGGGTCGGAGGATACGATGAAGGACAAAATGCGGCACTTGAATCTGGTAACTATGCGACCGGTTATAAAAATATGAAATATTATTTGGGAACTGAGTACCAACGTCAGTATACGCAGTGGGTTTATCTTCGCTTGTCTGATATTTATTTGACTTATGCGGAGGCTTTGCTTCAAGCTAAGAACGATCACCGGGGGGCTATTAACCAAATGAATATAGTACGTGCCCGCGTGGGATTGAAGAAAGATTTGGCGGAGTGTGTTACAGATAAGAATTTACTTTCTGACAAAGCTGCCTTATTGGAAGAATTGCTGTGTGAACGTGTTCGGGAATTGGGGCTTGAAGATAGCCGTTACTTTGATCTTGTCCGTTACAAACGTGCCGATCGTTTCGAGAAACGTCTGCATGGATTACTTGCCTATCGTTTGGATGATGCCGGTAATCGCATGACAGGTAATACAAAATGGAATGAAGGAGATAAGAACAAAGGAGCATTGCAACCTACTCGATTTGAATATGAAAGGTTTGAATTATCTAAACCGGTTCGTCGTTGGTGGACATACGGATTTGATTCCAAATGGTATCTTTCTCCATTCCCGCAAACGGAAATTAACAAAGGGTATGGATTGATTCAGAATCCGGGTTGGTAATGTGAGACAACGAAACAGATTAAAACAATACTTGAATATTGATTTATATGAGAAAAAATAAGATTCTGATACTGGCTTTACTAGTTTGTTTGAGCATTCCGGTCAGAGCGCAGAATACAGACAACAACATTATAGGTATTGTTGTTGATAAATCGGGAAACCCAGTCTATGGAGCGTCCGTTAATGTGGAAGGTGGCGCAGTGGAGACCCGGGTTGAAACTGATAAAGATGGTAAATTTGAGATTGCGGTCGAGAAGGGACAACGCTTGAGTGTCTTTTCTGTCGACAAAGGCTCTACCACAGTTGTGGTAAAGGCTGATGGTCCGATGACTATTGTGATGGGATATGCAGCTCAGACTATTGATGTGGGAGCTAACCGGACATTCAATCGTCATGAATCAACAGCAGCTGTTTCTACCACCTATAATGAAGAGTTTAATAAGCGGTCTTCCCGGAATATATCCAATTCTTTATATGGATATGGATTGGGTCTTACTACTTTGCAGAATGCAGCTAGTACAGGTTTAATGGCAGATCCTACCTTTTATGTACGTGGTTTGCAGAGCTTGTCAAGTAGTACACCGCTTGTGCTGGTTGACGGTTTGGAACGAGACATGAGCTTGGTGAGTCCGGAAGAAGTAGAATCCGTTTCCATCCTGAAAGATGCTGCGGCTGTGGCATTGTACGGATACAAAGGAGTGAACGGTGCGATCTTGATTACGACGAAGCGTGGTAAGTACAAAACAAAAGAGATAACGTTTACGTATGATCACATCATTAACACTCAGTCTCGACGTCCGGAATTTGTAGATGCGGCTACGTATGCTTCTGCTGTGAATGAAGCGCGTGGATATGAAGGTTTGGGAGCTCGATATACTCCGGAAGAAGTCGACGCTTTCCGTAATGGAGTAGGCAGTGGAGGAGCTTCCCGTATGTACCCTTATCTCTATCCTAATGTGAACTGGATTGATGAAACCTTTAAAGACAGAGGAGTTTCTAATAAATACACGATCGAATTCCGTGGAGGAGGAACAAAGTTTCGCTACTATACTATGGCGAATTTATTAACAGACAAAGGGTTTATCAAGACCCCGAATGCAAATGACGGATATTCTACACAGAATATGTATTCACGTGCTAATTTGCGTACAAATCTGGATATTGATTTAACGGGCACTACCAAATTGAAGTTAAATCTTCTCGGAACATTATCCGAATCTCGGATTCCGGGGGCTTCGGTTAACTTATGGGATATGATTTATTCGATTCCTTCTGCAGCTTTTCCGGTTCGTACGGAAGATGGCAGTTGGGGAGGAAGTACCACTTGGGCGGGCACGTCGAATCCTGTCGCACAATCGCAGGGAGCTGCTTATTCTAAAGGACACTCTCGCAGTTTGTTTGCCGACCTTACCTTATCACAAGATTTGTCTGGTTTGCTGAAAGGATTGGGAGCTAACTTTCGTTTAGCTTATGATAACTATTCCAATATTTTAGAAGACCATAGCAAGACTTATACGTATGCCGGTTATGCAACAAGCTGGACAACTAACGGGCCGTTTTATACTGCCATTTCAGGTGGCGAATCCAGTGAAATGGGTTCGGGTGCGGGTATTGACAATTGGGCGCGTCAATTTAATTTTGCAGGTAGTGTAGATTATAATCGTTCATTCCAAAAGTGGGATGTGTATTCTCAATTGAAATGGGATTATGAATATCGTGATTCATACGGTCTGAACACTACTATTTATCGGCAAAATGTTTCTTGGTATAATCATGTAGGTTTCTCTAATCGCTATTATTTGGATCTGGCATTGGTTGGCTCGGCTTCCAGTTTATTGGCACCGGGACATAAATGGGCTTTTTCTCCTACCATTTCTGCTGCTTGGGTACTTTCGGAAGAAAAATGGTTGAAAGATGTGTCTTGGGTGAACTTCTTGAAATTGCGAGCTTCATTTGGAGTGATCAATGTTGATTATCTGCCTAAAGACGGAAGTACTACCGTATATGACTATTGGGACCAGATTTATACGACTACCGGTACGCAATATAAGTTTAACAGTAGTTACGACTCTGAATTCGGAAGTACTATTATCGGTCGCTTGGCAACTGCTAATTCGACACATGAGAAAGCGTATAAATACAATGTTGGTGTTGATGCTATGTTGTTCAATGGATTGAATGTGACGGCAGAAGGCTATTATCAACGGAGAAAAGATATTTGGGTTTCTTCCGAGGGTAAATATACCGATGTACTGGGAGTTGATGCTCCGTTCGAGAATGCCGGAATCGTTGATAGCTATGGTATGGAACTAGGACTTAACTATACGAAAAGGTTAGGAGATGTAGTGTTTAATCTTGGCGGTAATTTTGCTTGGAATAAGAATGAAATTAAGGAACAACTGGAAGAACCGCGTTTGTATAAGAATCTTGTGCAAACAGGAAATCGGTTGGGCCAAGTATATGGAATGGTAGCTGAAGGTTTCTTCAAAGATAAAGAAGATATAGCAAACAGCCTTACACAAAACTTTACTACGGTAGTGCCGGGAGACATAAAATATAAAGATGTGAATGGAGACGGAATCATTGATGCCAATGACAAAACTGCTATTGGTTATAGTACGACAGCCCCGGAAATTTATTATTCTTTCCATTTGGGAGCCGAATGGAAAGGGATTGGGGTAGATGTAATGTTTCAGGGAACAGGTAACTATTCTGCTTTATTGAATACGAAGAGTATGTTTTGGCCATTGATAAATAATACGACACTTTCTACTCATTATTATGAGAATCGTTGGACACCGGAAAATCAAAATGCCAAATATCCTCGTTTGAGTTCACAGAGTAATGCCAATAACTATCAGGCTAATACGGTTTGGTTGGCAGACCGGTCATTCTTGAAGTTGCGTAATGCGGAGGTGTATTACAGATTCTCGAAAGAATTGATGAAGAAGACTAAGATATTGGGGAGTGCCAAGTTATATGTTAGAGGAACAGACTTGTTCTGTTCAGATCACATTGATGTGGCAGATCCGGAATGTTATGGTGTAGCGACTCCGCTGAATAAGAGTGTAGTAGTCGGTGTTACGATTGGTTTTTAATCATAAAAACAAAGCGAAAGAATGAAACTGAAAAACATTATCTACGGAATGATGTGTGTAGTCACACTCGGTTCCTGCTCAGATAAGATGGAATATCATGAGTACAATAACTATGATGAGGATTTTGTGAAGCTCAACTTCGGTAATGTGGGAGGGCTGATAACAAATATCTATTTGTCCATGGATGTGGACTTTGGAAACTATAGCGGGGCAATTCTTGGTTCTGCTACCGATGAGTCCGAATATGCTTATTCGGGAAATCAGATTGAAGACTTTTACAATGGTTCTTGGAGTCCGTCGAATGCTAAAAGTAGCATGTGGACGTCCTGTTATGAAGGGATAGCCAATTGTAATTTATATCTGGAGAAGTTTACCGGACTGACATTTCCCGAGTTGGCTTTGAACAGTGATTATGCACAACAGATGTTCCGCTATACCAATTACCAGTATGAGGTACGTTTCCTTCGTGCATATTTCTACTTTAACTTGGTACGGCAATATGGAGATGTGCCGTTTAGCGACCATATATTAACAGCCGAAGAATCGAATACGTTATCGCGCAGACCGGCACAGGAGATTTTTGATTATATCATAGCCGAATGTGATGATATTAAAGATAAGATTATCGTCGATTACAGTAAACTGGGAGATATGGCATTGCCTAGTAGTCCGGCGGAAACAGGACGTGCCAACCGTAAAACGGTATTGGCCTTGAAAGCTCGTGCAGCATTGTATGCGGCAAGTCCTTTATTTAATCCGACTGATAATAGAGAACTGTGGTATCGTGCAGCTAAAGCCAATAAGGAAATTTTAGATGACAGTAATGGGTTTGCTGAAAAGGCAAAACTCTTAGTGGAGGATTATTCATCACTTTGGAGCAAGGACAATTACAATGACGCTACTAATGAATTGATTTTTCTCCGTCGTGCCACTACTACCACTAATTCTTTTGAGGGATATAACTTCCCGGTAGGGTTGGAAAATTGTAAAGGTGGAAACTGTCCCACACAGACACTGGTGGATGCGTATGAGATGAAGGATACAGGGTTGCGTCCGGACGAGTTGGATAACTATGATCCTGCTAATCCTTATTATACCAACCGCGACCCTCGTTTCTATCTGACTATTGCCAAGAATGGGGACGAAAAGTGGCCTAACTGGAATACTGTTCCTCTGCAAACCTATCAGGGCGGACTAAATGCGGAGCCTTTGAGTGGCGGAACTCCGACTGGCTATTATCTGAAGAAGTATTGTCAGACGGCAGTAGACTTACGTGCCGGTACAGCTTCAAAGACCTATCATTCATGGATTACATTCCGTTTTGGAGAGTTCTATTTGAATTATGCGGAAGCTGTATATAAGTATCTGGGTAGTCCGTATGCAACGGATAATGAATTTACAACTTCGGCTGTGGATGCTATCAAAGTAGTTCGTACGCGTGCCGAGATGCCCGGATTCCCTCAAGGGATGACCAATGATGCTTTCTGGAAGAAATATCAGAATGAACGTATGGTAGAATTGGCTTTTGAAGGACATCGTTTTTGGGATGTACGTCGTTGGAAGGAGGGGGACAAACATTTCAAGAACATTGTTGAAATGAAAATTACGAAAAATGGGGATGATACTTATACGTATGAGCGTAAGGTAAAAGAAAGAAGTTGGGATGATAAGATGTATTTCTTCCCGATTCCTCAGAGTGAAAAATCGAAAAATCCTAATTTGGAGCAGAATCCGGGCTGGTAACTTAACCGGAATACTGATGAATAGAAATAGGATATTCTTGCATAGAACGGATGTTTATAGAATAAAAAACGAAAGAAATGAAGATACATTATATAATATTGGGGCTGTTTTATTTGCTGGCTATAGTTGCTTGCTCAGATAATGACCCCGTCGTTGAAGTGAACAATGGCAATCAAACAGAAGAATTGCCTCCTCTGCCGACCGAAGTCATAACGGGTAGCCGCGCCATGTGGGTGAGTTATGATCCTATTTCGGCTTCTGATCCCAATAACGCATCAGGGATTGCATCCGCATTGATTAGCTGGAGATTATTGAAGACCGATCCGTCTAATGTTGCTTTTGATATTTATAAATCAGTAGACGGTGAGACGGAAGTGAAATTGAATGAAGAACCTATTTCAAATACGACTTCCTGGGTGGATGCAGATATTGATGTATCAAAAACGAATGTATATCGGGTTACTCTTGCTAATCAGGCTGAAACGCTTTGCGATTATACATTTACTTCTGAAATGGCAGAAAAGTTTTATCATGAAATTAGATTAAACATGAATGTACCCGATGCATTGATTACATATTCTCCTGATGATATTCAGCTAGGTGACTTGGACGGTGATGGTGAATTAGAGATTGTGGTGAAGAGAGAACCATACGACGGAGCGAATATGGGAGTTTGGTTTAATGGTACTACTCTGTTGGAAGCATATAAAATGGACGGGACTTTCTTGTGGAGGATTGATTTGGGAATTAACATCCGTTCCGGATCACATTATACTTCTTATATCTTGTATGATTTTGATGGTGACGGTTTGTGTGAAATTGCTTTCCGTACTTCCGAAGGTACAAAGTTTGCCGATGGCAAGATTATCACTGACGCAAATGGGAAAGTGAATGATTATCGTAATCGTCAAACAGATGGTAAAGGTTGGTACTCCGGAGCGGCTATTGCGAGAGATCAGAATGACCCGTCTACAGCTACTACTTGCGGTTTGATAATGGAGGGTCCCGAATATATCTCTATTTGCAGGGGATATGACGGACGTGAAATAACTCGTATAGATAATATTCCACGTGGAGGAGAAGGATCGAAAGTATCACGTGCCAAGTATTGGAGTGAATATTGGGGAGATGATTTTGGCAATCGTATGGATCGCTTCTTTATCGGTGTTGCTTATTTGGATGGTATTCCTGATGAAACAACCGGAGCGCGAGTGGCTAATCCTAGTTTGATAATCAGTAGAGGTATTTATAAGAATTGGCAGGTTTGGGCACTTGACTTAAAAGGTAATGAATTGGTTCCACGTTGGAAGTTTGATACAGCAGATCATTCGTCTAAATGGTTAGGGATGTGTTCACACTGTTTCCGTGTTGCTGATTTGGACGGTGATGGAAGGGATGAGATTTTGTATGGTTCGGCAGCTATTGACGATAATGGAAGCGAGTTATGGTGTAGTGGAAATGGGCATGGAGATATATTGCATGTCGGAAAATTCATAAAAGACCGTTCCGGATTGCAGATTGTTGCTTCTTTTGAAGAGTCAAAAGATTATGAAGGTCAGGGAAATGGATATGCCTGTCAGGTGATGAATGCAAGAGATGGTAGTATGATTACCGGTCATGGACGAAATTTGCCGGCAGATGCAAGTGATGTTGGTCGTTGTATAGTAGCGGATGTTGATCCGGATAGTCCGGATTTTGAATATTGGTCTTCTACACAAGAAGGTATGTTTAGTTGTAATGGTACCGGATTGGTTTCTACTACATATCCTACTGGAATTGGTAGCGGAGTGATGTATAATGTGGCTATTTATTGGAGTGGTCAATCTACTAGGGAAATGTTAGACCGCGGTTGTATTGTGAGCTATAAAGCGAACCCTGATGTAAACAAGTCAAATAAGAATCGTCTGATATCTTTTGACCTTTATGGTAGTAATCAGGGAAATCATGCCTCAAAATATAATCCTTGTTATTATGGTGATTTTTTGGGTGATTACCGTGAAGAGGTTATTTTAGGCTCAAGTGATTATAAATCAATCTATATATTCTCAACGAATCATCCTACTACACACCGTCTGCCACACTTGATGACCGACCATAACTATGACATGTCTCAGGCTATGCAGAACATGGGATATAATCAGGGAACTAACCTGGGTTATTATGTAGGTGCCGAAACTTTGAAGTCATCCGAAACGGAAGAACCGAAAGAATAAGAAAAATCTTATTCTATTTAGTATAAGTTTATAAGGAAAGAACAATCCGGTTACAGTGTCGGGTTGTTCTTTTTTTCATAGTTGAACGAATCGCCATATATATGGATAATATTCTATTTCTTAATTGAACGGCTCTCCCTACCTTTGTAAGGTGAGATAGCAAATATACATATGAAAAAACTCTTTATCCTTTTGTTCCTCTTCATCACTTTAGGAACAAACGCACAAAACAATAAAGTTTCCGGCCTCAACGCCCGACAGTTTCATAAATATTGGAAGGTAGAGTCGGAATCTCCGGATTATAAAGTAACATTTCAGGGCGATACCGCTGAAATACTGTCTCCTAAAGGCCTTACTTTATGGAGGAAAGAAAAGATGAGCGGACGGGTAACCATTGAATATGATGCGTGTGTAGTTGTAGAAAAAGAAGGAGACCGCTTGAGTGACCTGAATTGCTTTTGGATGGCTTCGGACCCCAAACATCCTGATAATATATGGAAACGTGAGAAGTGGCGTAGCGGAATCTTTCTGAATTGTTATTCTTTGCAACTCTATTACATGGGATATGGTGGAAATTATAACTCTACTACACGCTTCCGTCGTTATGACGGCAATGAAGCAGGAATCACAGATCCCAAAGTACGTCCTGCCATATTGAAAGAATATACAGATACCGAACATTTGCTAAAAGCGAATCACTGGTATCACATTAAGATCACAAATGAAAATAATAGGGTTAGTTATTACATAGACGGCAAGAGACTGGTGGACTTCCGCGATGCCGAACCTCTGACAGAAGGATGGTTCGGCTTTCGCACCACCTTATCCCGTACCCGCATTACAAACTTCCACTATGAATGTTTACCACCCCAAACGTCTACTGTTCCTTTACATTGGATCGGCAATACTCCTGAACAAGACAAAGCTGTAAGCTTCGGAGTTCCTTTTGATGAAGGCTACCTATTTCCTGAAACTTCATTGCGACTAAAAACAGATAGAAATCAAGAGATTCCGGTAGATACTTGGCCATTGGCTTACTGGCCGGATGGTTCCGTGAAATGGAGCGGAGTTGCCGGAGTCATTCCTGCCGGAACAGAAAGACTGACATTAGAAAAAGCCCCCCGGAAAGCAAAAACTATCAATAAACAGCCTAATGCTTCTATTGCAATCACTGAAACGCCTGAAAATATTCAAATTGAAACAGGGCTAATTTCCGTATTTATTCCCCGACGCGGAGATTTCCTGATTGATAGCCTATTGTATAAAGGAACTAAAGTAGGAGAGAAAGCGCGTCTGATTTGTAATACTCAAAGCGAGCCGATTCAAGAAAATACATCTCAAATATCTTTTACTCATTACATAGGAGAAATAAAATCAGTAACCATAGAACGTCTGGGTTCTGTACGGGCACTTGTAAAGTTGGAAGGGATACATCGGAACAGGAATAAGGAGATTGATACGAATCACTCTGAAGAGGAAGGGAACTATGCGAATCACTCTGATATGAACAAACGGAATAATCGTGAGTGGCTTCCTTTTGTGGTACGTCTCTACTTTTATGGTGGCAGTGAACAGATCAAAATGGTACATAGCTTCGTCTATGACGGAGATCAGAAGAAAGATTTCATTCGTAGTTTGGGTATCCGTTTCGACGTTCCTATGCGTGAAGCTTTGTATAATCGTCATATTGCTTTCTCGTGTGCAGATGGAGGAGTGTGGAGCGAGCCGGTACAGCCATTGGTAGGGCGTCGCATACTCACTTTAAATAAGGCAGATAATAAGAAAAACAGTAATAAAAAGAAGGACGCACAACAGATGCCAACAGATGAACCCTCCCTGCAACAGCAGCAAATGGAAGGCAAACGTATTCCGCCTTATGAATCTTTCGATGAAAAGAACCGCTCTCTGCTCGATAACTGGGCTTCATGGGATGGTTACCGTCTGTCTCAACTCACTGCCGATGCTTTCTCCATTCGTAAACGTGCCAATAACGATAATCCCTGGATAGGAACCTTTTCCGGCACACGTAGCGATGGATATACTTTTGTCGGAGATATTACCGGAGGATTAGGACTTTGTATGCATGACTTTTGGCAGTCTTATCCCTCTTCTATTGAAATTTCAAACGCACGAACCCCGGTAGCTACCCTTACCGCCTGGTTGTGGAGCCCGGAGTCCGAACCTATGGATTTGCGGCATTATGATCGTATAGCTCATGACCTGAATGCCAGCTATGAAGATGTTCAGGAGGGCATGAATACGCCATACGGCATTGCCCGTACAACTACGTTGACACTGATCCCACAAAGTGGCTATGCCGGAAAAAAGGCTTTTGCTGATTATGCCAAACAATTTTCTAGCCCTAGTCTGTTAATGCCAACCCCGAATTATCTTCATGCCCGCCAAGCTTTTGGGATATGGAGTCTCCCTGACCGTACTACTCCATTCCGTACTCGTGTAGAAGACCGCTTGGATGCTTACATTGACTTCTATCAGAAAGCAATCGAACAAAACAAGTGGTACGGTTTCTGGAATTATGGTGATGTGATGCACGCTTATGACCCCGTTCGTCATACCTGGCGTTACGATGTCGGAGGATTTGCCTGGGACAATACGGAACTGGCTTCTAATATGTGGCTATGGTATAATTTCCTGCGTACCGGGCGTATTGATATTTGGCGTATGGCAGAAGCTATGACGCGTCATACGGGTGAAGTGGATGTCTATCATATCGGTCCCAATGCCGGATTAGGCAGTCGGCATAATGTAAGTCATTGGGGATGCGGAGCAAAAGAAGCGCGAATCAGCCAGGCCGCCTGGAACCGTTTCTACTATTACCTTACTACGGACGAACGTTGCGGTGATTTAATGACTGAAGTGAAGGATGCCGACCACAAACTCTATGAACTGGATCCTATGCGCCTAGCCCAACCTCGCAGTGAATATCCTTGTACTGCTCCCGCCCGTTTGCGTATCGGCCCCGACTGGCTGGCTTATGCCGGTAATTGGATGACAGAATGGGAGCGCACAGGTAACACAACTTATCGTGATAAAATAATAGCAGGAATGAAAAGCATTGCCGCCCTGCCTAACCGCCTTTTTACCGGTCCCAAAGCTCTAGGATTTGATCCGTCAACAGGGATCATCACAACCGAATGTGACCCCAAACTGGAAACAACCAACCATTTAATGACGATCATGGGCGGATTTGAGATAGCCAATGAAATGATGCGTATGATTGATATACCCGAATGGAAAGACGCCTGGCTTGACCATGCTGCACGTTACAAGAAGAAAGCATGGGAGCTTAGCCATAGCCGTTTTCGTGTTTCCCGCCTGATGGCTTACGCAGCTTATCACTTGCGTAATACCCAAATGGCTGAAGAAGCCTGGAAAGATTTGTTTACCCGGTTGGAACATACACCTGCACCGCCTTTCCGCATCACTACCATACTTCCGCCGGAAGTACCGTCTCTATTAGATGAATGTACGAGCATCAGCACGAATGATGCTGCTCTTTGGAGTCTGGATGCTATTTATATGCAGGAAGTTATTCCAATAGATAACTGAACGAGTGTAAAGTAGCACTAGTTGCTTCCCAATCTATTAATAGCAAAGTTCTTCCGCATTAAGGGTAAACTTCCTTTCTTTTAATACCAAACTTACAATCAACTTATTATAAACTATAAACGCAAGTTCTGTTTTTATAAATGAAGCTTTTGATTATAAAAACAAAACTTGCATTTTTATAAACGGAACTTGCGTTTATAGATTAGTCTTAAGCAACTGATACTTTGGTACTAATCCAAAAGAAGTTTGCAAAGGGATAAGAGTAACTTTTCTATTAATAGATTACGGGATAGATAGCGTACTTTATCCCTTATGTTCTTACTTTAAGTAATTCTTTAACGGGCAATCGCTCTTTTTCAACCCTTCAACAATGCTTTTCGCATTCATGTGCGCTCCTTTCAAAGAAGAGTGTGTATGGTCATGATTATAGTAAGTTGCTGCTTTCTTCACACCTTTCTTTTCTAGTTTATCGGCACTAATCTTATTCAGATCGATAAAATAAGCTCCCGTAGCTTCCGCAGCTTCACGTGTCCACTTGCCAAAAGACTCGGTATTACGTTCTATTTTTCCATCTTTCCATTTGTTGCGTGGCGTATGACTAAGAACG
>ERZ1023666.673-NODE-673-length-13414-cov-17.243656_pt1 | contig 13414 bp, 15 predicted proteins | sample MGYA00380341_ERZ1023666 | MGnify/ENA primary metagenome ERZ1023666 (study PRJEB33179, sample SAMN07448983) | human gut metagenome | biome: Human-gut; feature: Human associated habitat; material: Faeces | host: Homo sapiens | place: India: Bhopal | collected...
AGGGCAACGTTGACGAGGAGGGCGATGGTAACAACCCTACTGGCGGCAGCGGAAATACCGGTGAAAACGGCGGTCAAGGCAGCGGCACTACCGAGGGTGGCGGAACTACCGAAGGCAGCGGCACTGACGGCGACGGAAACATGGGCTAGCCAAAGCCCCCTTCGGGGGGCTACGCTCTTTCTGAGAAATCCTCCTGAAAACGGAAACGAAGATTTCCAACACTGCTTTTAAACACGAAACACAAGTATTTAACCTCTAAAAAGAAAGGAAAATCATGATGAAAAGAGAAACATGGAAAACGCTGATACAGGTTATCATCAGCATTCTCACCGCCGTAGCAACTACTCTCGGAGTAACGAGCTGCATGTAGAAAAGCGGTAAAGAAGAAACGCAAGGCCGCAAGGAAAAGGCGGCAAAAAATTAAAGCCCTGAAAGAGGCAAAAGCATCCTCAAAACATAAAGATGCTTTTAGCCTTTTCTCAGGGCTCTTTCTATATATAGAAAGTTTCAAAGTGGTTTTAGTATGGGCTGAATGCCCGAAAGCTACTTAAAGTAGCACTTTTTTTTATCTGATAACCTTCACCTCGCCATCCTTGGCAATCTTTACGATGCTCGAAGGCTGATGAGGTTTATGCTCCTGACGACGGCTCCAGCAAACATAATCTACGGCATTGAGGATTTCCTCAGAAATGTCGCGATAATTCTGGGCAGCTGGCTCGCCACTCACATTGGCACTTGTGCTCACAATAGGCTTCTGAAAACGGTAACAGAGCTGCTTGGAGAAAGGCTCATACGTAACGCGCATCGCCAAACTGCCATCCTCTGCCACCAGATTACTAGCCACTCCACTCGCATCATCCAGGATAACCGTGGTAGGTTTCACAGGCATCGCAGCATCAATGAAATCCCATGCCACCTGAGGCACATTGCGGAAATAACGGGCCATGCGGTCGGCAGAATCTGTCAGGCAGATAAGCGCCTTAGAGTCGTCACGCTTCTTAATTTCATAAACTTTCTTTACCGCCTCCGGATTGGTTGCATCACAACCTATTCCCCATACGGTATCCGTTGGGTAGAGAATCACTCCACCCTTGCGCATGCATTCCACAGCACGCTTGATATCTTCTTCTACAGTCATAATTACTATAAAAACTTAAATTCCTAATACCTAAAAATCGTCCTTAATATCCTTCCTCTGGCACTCATAATAGGCAATGTCCTTCATGCCGTTGAGGAAGGCAGCTGCCTCCATGCGCTTCTTGCCGCTGAGCTGAAGTTCCTGAATGTTGAGCCATTCGTCGAGACAGGCTACCTGCAGCTGCTTGCCCTCAATACGCAGCGAACCTACAGGCGCAGCGCCACGTTTTTCGCCCGAAAGATGGGTGGCAAACATCTTGAGCACCTGAATCTTTGCCGTGCTCAGCTTGCGAGACGGATGAGAGGTTGGCTCAGGGAACTTCACATAATCATCTGAGCCCACAGCATTCTCCACCTTTCCTTCTGTAGGATCGTCAAAGAAAACTACCGTCTCCTTCTTCTTGATTTCGGTCCATGCACCAGGGTATGGAGAAAGACCGCGGATGAAATCATACACCTTCTTGGCTGGCTGGTGGAAGTCGATGCGGCAGGTATCCTTGAAGATTTTAGGAGCCGGCTTGAGTTCGGCACCCTCACCTATCAGCTTGCTCTGCGGAATGGAACCGATGTTGCCGTCGGCAGCGATGAGCGCATCAATGGTTTCCAGCGCCAGTTCGGCACCGAGATGCATCAGCCCGTCGTAAACATACTCCACATTTGCCGTCTCCGGAATAGGGAAACGCTTTTGCATGATGATACGGCCGGTATCAATGTCGTGGTCGAGGAAGAAGGTAGTGACACCCGTCTCCTTCTCGCCGTTAATGACAGCCCAGTTGATTGGCGCCGCACCGCGATACTGCGGAAGGAGGGCTGCATGTACATTAAAAGTACCATATTGAGGCATCGCCCAAACCACCTCAGGCAGCATGCGGAAAGCCACTACCACCTGCAAATCGGCATGATAAGAGCGCAACTGCTCTACAAACTCCGGGTCCTTCATCTTTACAGGCTGCAGCACAGGCAACCCGTGCTCTACGGCATACTGCTTCACCTGCGAAGGCTGCAGCGTATCCTGGTGTCTGCCCACCGGTTTATCAGGCTGCGTAACCACAGCCACCACATTATAACCGCCCTCTACCAGGCGCTTGAGGGATTCCACCGCAAACTCCGGTGTTCCCATGAAAACAATTCTCAAATCCTTCTTCTCCATAAATATCTAAAATGTAAATTATCTGATTGAACTTTTGCAAATTTTGCACCACACGCCCTGAAAGGGCAGAAGCTCCTAGCCCAGGGCATCGCCCTGGGTTATTACGAGCGCTAACCTATCGCCCTGTAAGGGCAAAAGCTTTAAAACTCCAGCAAAACATAAAGCTTTTGCCCTTACAGGGCGCCTTGCTGATTGCCATTATACCCAGGGCGATGCCCTGGGCTAGGAGCTTTTGGGCCTTCAGCCCGTACTTGAACCACATGCAAAAGTTCAGTTATCTGACTACTCTGCCGACATATCCGCTACAATCTGCCTGTACATGGAATAGATTCTGGTACGGCTGATGTAACCCTTCAGCACGCCGCTCACATCTACCACTGGCAGCTGGGCAGCATCGGTTTTGTCAAATTTCTGCATCACCTCGTCCATACTGTCGTGCTCAGTAAGAACGGCAGAAGGCTGCATCATCAGCTGGCGCACGGTGAAATGCTGATACAGCTCGGTGCGGAAGATGATGTGGCGAATCTTCGTAATATCTACCACGCCCAGCAGCACGCCCGCCTGATCCAAGACCGGCAGGAAGTTGTTGTTGCTGCGGCTTATCTCGCTCACCAGCTGGCTCATCTGCAAATCAGGACCCACCGGATGATAATCTTTCTCAATGACATCCTGCATACCCAGCAGCGTGAGCGCAGCCTTGTCAATATGGTGGGTGAGCAGCTTACCCTCTCTTGCCAGACGCAGGGCGTAGATGCTGTGGCTCTCGAAGATGCTGATGGTGAGCAGCGAAGAGATGCACACAATCATCAGCGGCATGAAGAGCTGGTAGCCGCCCGTGAGTTCGGCGATGAGGAAGATGCCCGTAAGCGGGGCATGCATCACGCCCGTTATGAGGCCCGCCATGCCCATAAGTGTAAAGTTTTGCTCAGGAACGTAGACGCCCACCTGGTTCACATTCCAGAGGCGCGCAAAGAGGAAACCGGCAAAACCGCCGATGATGAGCGAAGGGGCAAAGGTACCACCGCATCCGCCACTGCCGTTGGTTGCCGAGGTGGCAAAAACCTTGGTAAAGGTTACCAGGGCGATGTAGAGGATGAGCAGCTGGTTGTGCCCATAGAAGAGCGAACGGCTCATCACCTGCCCCCAGTCTTCCACATTCTGTCCCTTCAGCAGCACGTTGACTGCCGAATAGCCCTCGCCGTAGAGCGAAGGGAAGAGGAAGATGAGCGAACTCAGAATCAGTCCGCCAAACAGCAGTTTTACGTATGGATAAGGCGAAAGCTTGGCAAAGAAGCCCTCGCACGCCGACATGGTGCGCATGAAATAAAGGCTCACCAAGCCGCAGAAAATGCCCAGCAAAAGGCAGGCTGGCACCCTGTCGAGTGCCCACGGACTGGTAAGCGTAAAATCGAAAAGACTCTTGGAGCCCATCAGAATGTAGGTAAAGCAAGTGGCTGTTACACAACTGATAAGGATAGGCAGCAAGGAAGCCATGCTCAGGTCTACCATCAGCACCTCAAGCGTAAATACGAGTCCGGCAATGGGCGCCTTGAAGATGCCGGCAATGGCTGCAGAGGCACCGCAGCCCACCAGCAGAATCATGGTTTTCTTGTCCATGCGGAATATCTGCCCCAGGTTTGACCCGATGGCCGAGCCCGTGAGCACAATAGGTGCCTCGGCTCCCACAGAACCACCGAAACCGATGGTGATGCCTGATGCCACCACCGACGACCAGCAGTTGTGGGCCTTGAGCTTGGAATTTTTGGTAGAGATGGCGTAAAGCACACGGGTGATACCGTGGGAAATGTTATCTCTGACCACATATTTGATAAAGAGCATGGTGAGGTAGATGCCCACAATCGGGAAGAGCAGGAAGAGCAGGTTGTAGGTGCCCTGGTTGAATCCCGAAGTGAGTAGCAGCTGTATTTCGTGCACGATGCCGTGCAGGAAATATCCTGCCACCGACGCCAGAAGGCCGATGACGAAAGCCAGGATAAGGGTCATCTGGCGGTCGGAAATATGCTTTTTCTGCCAATCCACCATTCTTTTCACCCATCCCTCTTTCTGCTCATTGTAATCTAGAATTTCTTCATCCATCTTTGTTTTGATTTAGAATTCCGATGTAAAATGGAACTTGATGTGCTCAAAATCCTGCTGCGCCATGCTCAGCACGTAACCCGAATCGGCGAGGAACACGTCGCGGCCCTCAATATCCTTGGCCATGTACTGGTACTTGCGCTTCTTGAAGCTTTCGAGTTCCTTCTCGTCATCTGCCTCTATCCAGCAAGCCTTGTGGAGATGCACAGGCTCCCAGCGGCACTTGGCGTTGTACTCGTTCTCCAGGCGGTACTGGATAACCTCGAACTGCAGCTGACCCACGGTGCCCACGATGCGGCGGCCGTTGAACTGGTTGACGAAGAGCTGCGCCACACCCTCGTTCATGAGCTGCTCCAATCCCTTCTGGAACTGCTTGCTCTTCATCGGGTCATCATTCTCGATGTACTTGAAAAGGAGTGGAGAGAAGCTTGGCAAACCGCGAAAATGCATCTTCTCTCCCTCCGTCAACGTATCTCCAATCTTGAAGATGCCGTTGTCTGGCAAACCAACAATGTCGCCCGGATAAGCCTCGTCAATGGTACTCTTGCGCTGCGCCATGAACTGGGTAGGCGAAGAGAAACGCACGTTCTTATCCAAGCGCACGTGGTAATATGGCTGATTTCTCACAAACTTGCCCGAGCATATCTTGCAGAAAGCGATGCACGAGCGGTGGTTTGGATCAATATTGGCTGTAATCTTAAAGATGAAACCGCTGAACTTTGGTTCTTCCGGCTTCACCAGTCGCTCCTCTGCCTGGGTTGGTCTTGGAGATGGAGCAATATGAACGAAACAGTCGAGGAGTTCCTGAACACCGAAATTGTTCAGCGCCGAACCGAAGAACACTGGGGCTACCTCGGCTGAGCGGTAGGTTTCTTCCTCAAACTCAGGGTAAACGCCGTCTACCAGTTCCAACTCCTCGCGCAGCTGTGCAGCCTCGCGCTCTCCTACCCGCTCATCCAGTTCAGCGCTCTGGATGTCTACCTCTACCTTCTCGGTAACACGCTGTTTGTTAGGGGTAAAGAGGTTGAGCTGATGCTCGTAGATGTTGTAAACACCCTTGAAACGGGCGCCCTGACCGATAGGCCAGCTCAGCGGACGAACCTTGATTTTGAGCTCTTCTTCCAACTCGTCGAGCACATCAAACGGGTCGCGTCCCTCGCGGTCCATCTTGTTGATGAAGATGATTACCGGCGTATTTCTCATGCGGCACACCTCCATGAGCTTGCGGGTTTGTGCCTCCACACCCTTGGCAGAGTCAACCACGATGATGGCTGAATCTACGGCAGTAAGCGTGCGGTAGGTATCCTCGCAGAAGTCCTGGTGACCTGGCGTATCCAGGATATTCACCTTATAAGGTTCTCCCTCCTGTCCGGCAGGGAGATAATCAAATTCCATTACAGATGTAGATACTGAGATACCACGCTGTTTCTCAATATCCATCCAGTCAGAAGTCGCAGATTTGCGAATCTTGTTATTCTTTACGGCACCTGCCACCTGAATCTGTCCACCGAAGAGCAGGAACTTCTCGGTCAATGTTGTCTTACCAGCATCCGGGTGAGAGATAATGGCAAATGTTCTTCTTCTTTCTATTTCGTTCATCCTGTTGTATATATATATAATAATGTATATTCTAAAAAAAGTAATCCCTAATCACTACATGTCTTCATCATCAAACTTGAGTCCCTCGGTGCGGTCTTTGATGTAATAATCGCTGAGCAGACCTATGAAGACGGTAATCTCCTTGATGGCCCTTTCGGTTTCGGGCGTGATTTCCTTCTTCTGCAGGCGCAGCATCATCACGCCGTAGAGGGCGTCGAGGCAGGTTTCTATCTCGTTGAGGTCCTTGTCGCCCCGCTGACGCAGCTCTACGATGAAAGGCAGCACCTTGTAATATTCGGCATTGTAGATAGGAAACTTGGTGCTCTGCAGCAGCATGCCGTGCAGGTCAATGACATCTTTCAGTATCACCTTATTAATATTAAGGTGTCCTCCCTCGCGCTTTCCCTCCTCGTTCATCATGCGAATCAGGTTGCCGAACCAGTCGAGTTCTTCCTCGCGCTGCTCGGGTGTAAAGTCGAACCGGTCTACATAATTTTTCTTGATGACAGGCAGCGAGCATCCGTAAGCCCGGATGATGTCCTCAATCTGCCACATATATAATAAGTATTCTGCGATACTTTTCTTTCTTAATTCTTGTGCTACAAACATTTTTCTGTATAAGAAGAAACGAGCTAAAGCCCCTATAAACTATAAACTGTTAACTATAAACTCTTTAAAATTCCGGCAGATGATACAGATTGAAAATCGTGCCGAAGAGAGCGATGATGGAGAAGATGATGACCACGCTGCCTATTACCTTATTGATAATGACGATGCCGTTGGTATCAAACTTGTTTCTGATTTTATCGATGAGCCAGGTGAGGCCGAACCACCACATCAGGGCTCCGAAGACGATACTGAGGTAACCCACGCCCATTTCTACCGGCATATCAGGCACCACGAAGGCAAACTGCGCGAAGGTGGCCATAAAGAGGAACACAATGAGCGGATTGGAGAGCGTTACGAGAAACGCCGTTATGCCGTTGTGCATCAGTGTGCCCTGCTTGTTGCTCGACTTGTGCATGTTCTTCATCGGGTCGCTCTTGAAGCAGTAGATTCCAAACACGAGGAGCATCAGGCTGCCGAAAATCTGAAGATAGAACTTGTTCTCGGAGTTGCTCACAAAATCCATCACAAAACTCATGCCCAAGCCTGTGAATAAGGCATATACGATGTCGCTGCATGCGGCACCCACACCTGTTACAAAACCATACCAGCGGCCCTTGTTGAGCGTGCGCTGGATACATAGGATGCCTACCGGACCCATAGGGGCTGAGGCAAGAACACCGATGACGATTCCTTTGAAAATGAAGTCAAGGATGTTTATCTCAATTGGAAATGCTAAATTCATCTTATTAGTATCGTTACAATTTCTAACAGGCGGCAAAGTTACAAAATTTCGGGCACAAAGCACAATTTTTTCGCCTAAAAGTTCATTTTATTCCCGTTTTTTATATTTTCGGGCATGGATTACACGCATTACACGGATGTTATACCTATATTATAAACTGAACTTTCGCAGTCTCGCTGAAAAAAAATCAGGAAATTATATTTTTTTATACATAGAAATAAAGGAGATTCCAAAGTTTTTCTGTATCTTTGCCGTGGTAAAAAATAATTCTAACTAATTTTTAAGATAACATGACAGATAATACACTTAAACCGTACGTAATAGGCCTTGACCTCGGTGGTACAAATTCAGTTTTCGGCATCGTAGATGCACGTGGCGAAATTAAGGCTACCACTGCCATCAAGACTGGCGGTTACCAAAAAGTTGAAGATTACGTAAAGGCAGCCGTAGAAGCTCTCCAGCCTATCATTGATACAGTAGGCGGCATTGACAAAATCAAGGCTATGGGTATCGGTGCACCAAATGCAAACTATTATAATGGAACCATAGAGTTCGCTCCAAATCTTCCTTGGGCACACGACGGAGTTGTGCCACTGGCTGACATGTTCAGCAAATCATTAGGCGGTCTGCCTGTAGGTATGACCAATGATGCCAACGCCGCAGCACTCGGTGAGATGACTTACGGTGTGGCAAGAGGTATGAAAAACTTCATCGACGTTACACTCGGTACAGGCGTAGGTTCTGGTATCGTTATCAACGGACAGATGGTTTACGGCTGCGACGGATTCGCAGGCGAATTGGGTCACGTTACCATGGTACGTGGCAAAGAGGGCCGTACATGCGGATGTGGCCGTACAGGATGTCTCGAAGCTTACTGCTCTGCCACAGGTGTGGCTCGCACAGCACGCGAGTATCTCGAGAAGAGCGATGAGCCTTCATTGCTCCGCGAGTTGAATCCTGAGGAAATTACATCTTATGATGTGAGCGTTGCTGCAGGCAAGGGCGACAAGCTGGCACTGCGTGTATACGAGTTTACCGGCAAGATGCTCGGTGAGGCTTGTGCTGATTTCGCAGCCTTCTCTTCACCAGAGGCTTTCGTCTTCTTCGGTGGTCTGACCAAGGCTGGCGACCTCATCATGAAACCTATCCAGAAGGCCTATGATGAGCACGTGCTCCGCACCTTCAAGGGCAAGGCTAAATTCCTTGTTTCTACCCTTGATGGTAGTTCTGCTGCCGTACTCGGTGCGAGTGCTGTGGCTTGGGATATGTAAAGATTTTGAAAGATTTAAGAAGGTTATTAGAGGCCTTTCCTCCATTGGGAAGGTACTTTTTTCAGGTTAGTTTTCACTCGCGAAACTCGTGAGAGGATTGTAGCGAGGGTTAAAATTGTTAGGAAAAGCCTGGCACTCGAGAGAGCGTCAGGCTTTACTTTTTTTCTTATCATAAACAAAAAAAACTCAACAACCACCATGCGGTCATGGTGGTCATTAAGGTCATTGGTCATTAAGGTCATTAAGCTTTTTCCAACCAGTTTCTCACCATCTTCTTGCCGTCTGGCGTCAGCACGCTTTCCGGATGAAACTGGATACCATGAATATCATAGTTCTTATGCTTCAGACCCATGATGCAACCATCATCGCTTACTGCCGTAACGTCCAGGCAGTCAGGGAATCCCGAGCGGTCTACCACCCAAGAGTGGTATCTGCCAATCTCTATGCGCTTGTCCAACCCGTCGAAAATAACATCATTGCCAAACTGGGTGCAAGGGGTTGCCACTCCATGATACACCTCAGAAAGATTGGTAAGCTTGGCTCCAAACGCCTCGCCTATGGCCTGATGACCCAGACATACGCCCAGCATCGGCTTGCGGCCTGCATACTTGCGGATAACATCCATCAGCAGTCCCGCCTCCGACGGAATGCCCGGACCCGGACTCAGAATGATCTTGTCGAAGCGTTCCAGCTCCGGCAACTGGAACTGGTCGTTGCGGAACACCGTAACTTCAGCTCCCAACTCCTTTACCAGATGGGCAAGATTATAGGTAAAGGAATCGTAATTATCTATGATTACTACTTTCATCTTTTGTCATTTATTATTGATTAGTGATTACAACTCTTCAGCAATGTGAATCGCCTTGGTCAGCGCACCGAGCTTGTTGTTACACTCTTCCAGCTCATACTCATCATTGCTCTTTGCCACTACTCCACTACCCGCCTGGAACCAGAGTTCGCCGTTTCGGCTGATGAAGGTACGTATCACGATGGCCTGATTCAGGTCGCCGTTCAGACCGATAAAACCGATACAGCCTCCGTAGGCACCGCGGTTGTGAGGCTCCAGCTCTGAGATAATCTGCATCGCTCTCACCTTAGGCGCACCGCTCAGCGTGCCGGCAGGGAAGGTATCAATAAACTCCTTGATGTGGTCGGCATGCTCATCCAGCTCTCCGCTCACACGGCTCACGAGATGGATAACATGACTGTAGAACTGCATGTCCTTGTAGAAATCTACCTTCACCCCATGGCAGTTGCGACTCAAATCATTGCGTGCCAGGTCTACCAGCATCACGTGCTCAGCATTCTCCTTCGGGTCGTTGCGCAGGAATTCGGCAGCCTTGCGGTCCTGCTCCATATCTCCTGTACGTCGGGTGGTTCCGGCAATCGGGTCGATGAACGCCTTGTTGCCCACGATGCGGTTGTGGGTTTCAGGCGAAGAACCGAAGATGCGGAATCCGCCGAAGTCGAAATAGAAGAGGTAAGGCGAAGGGTTGATGCTGCGCAGCGCACGGTAGAGTTTGAAATCATCGCCCTCATATTTCTGTACGAAGCGGCGGCTCACCACAATCTGGAATACGTCTCCGCGCAGGCAGTGCTGTATGCTGCGGCGTATGTTGGCCTTGTGCTCCTCATCGGTGAGCGTAGAGGTGGTTTCGCCCACAGGGTGGAAATCGTAAGGCTTCACATTGGCCTTGTTTACCGCCTTGAGCAGGGCTTCGAGTTCTGGAAGTGAAGAGTGTTCACTTTCCTGGAGCGCAATGAGCTCCATGGTGTTGTTGAAATGGTCGAAGACGATGATGTCCTTATACATGATGTAATAGATGTCGGGCGCATCATTCTTCTCCATGGTGGTGTCCTTGACCGGGATATTCTCAAAATATCTCACCGCATTGAAGGTGGTGAATCCGTAGAGTCCGCAGAACTCCTTGCTCTCGCCCTCAACATGGAAGGAAGAGATGAAGTCGTTGATACTCTTTGAGATGGCGAGTTTGCACTCCTCGCCCTTACCGGCACCGAAGGCAGGAAGCTGCTCTTTCTCTACTCTTCCGTCGGGATAGGTCTTGATGACCTCACCATGACTCACGGCGATGCTTGCCAGCGGATGCACACCGATGAAGGAGCGCGAATTCTCGGAGCCATGATAGTCGGAACTCTCCATCAGAGCCGACTGCGGATAAATATCTCTCAGCCGCATGTAGACTCCCACCGGCGTATAGAGGTCGGCGAGAATCTTGCGGGTAACTGTCTTGTAACTAAACTTTGCCATTATAAAAATTAAATCTTTGCTATTAGAAGTTTCCGTACTCTCCTGCCATTTCCTTATGGCTCAAATACGTTTCTACATCCTTGTCGCCACGGCCTGAAACGGTGAGCACCACCACATCATCCTTCTTGAACTTCATCTTCTTCAGGGCTGCCACGGCGTGCGCACTCTCAATGGCTGGAATGATGCCCTCCATACGGGTGAGCTCGTAACCGGCGTAGATGGCCTCATCGTCCTTGATGGCGAGCACATGGCTCCTGCCCGATGTGGCAAGGTCGGCGTGCATAGGGCCGATGCCCGGATAGTCGAGACCGGCACTGATGGTGAAGGCTTCCTCTATCTGTCCGTCCTCGGTCTGCATCACGAGGGTGCGGGCTCCGTGGATGATGCCTTCCGTGCCGCAGTGCATGGTGGCAGCGGTGTAATCGGTATCTATTCCGTGACCGGCAGCCTCAGCCAGATAAATCTTCACGCGGTCATCATCAATGTAGTGGTAGATGGTTCCGGCAGCGTTGCTTCCGCCACCCACGCAGGCGATGAGGTAATCAGGATAGTCGCGGCCTATCTTCTCCTCCAACTGCCATTTCAGTTCTTCGCTGATGACGCTCTGCATCTTGGCAACAATGTCTGGATAAGGGTGCGGACCCATGGTAGAACCTACGATGTAGAAGGTATCCTGCGGGTGGCAGCACCAGTCGCGTATGGCCTCAGAGCAGGCATCGCTCAGCGTCATGTTGCCGGTGCGCACAGGGTTCACCTTGGCTCCCAGCATCTTCATGCGCTCTACGTTGGTATGCTGGCGCTCTACATCGGTGGCACCCATGAAAATCTCACACTTCATGTTCATCAGGGCGCATACCGTAGCGGTAGCCACACCGTGCTGTCCGGCTCCGGTTTCGGCAATGATGCGGGTCTTGCCCATCTTCTTGGCCATGAGAATCTGACCGATGGTGTTGTTGATTTTGTGTGCACCGGTATGGTTCAGGTCCTCGCGCTTCAGATAGAGCTGGCATCCGTACTTCTCGCTCATGCGCTTGGCATAATAAAGAGGTGAAGGACGGCCCACATAATCTTTGAGCAGCGCGCGGTATTCCTTCTTGAACTCCTCGCTCTCAATGATTGGCTTGTAAGCCTGCTGCAACTCGGTTACACATTTATATAATATCTCAGGAACATAAGCTCCTCCGAATTTTCCAAAAAATCCTTTTTCGTCAACTTGATACATAATACTTTGAATTTTGAACTTTGAACTTTAAACTTTATGATATGCTGTCTTGGTAATCATAAAGTTCAATGTGCAATGTTAATGTTTGAGTGCCTCGAAAAGCCCATCCAGTGCCTTATCCGGATCACCGGTTTCATTGAGCAGGGTTACAAACTTGCTGCCGATGATGGCTCCCGCCGCGTTGTCCTGCGCACTGGTAAGCGTCTGCTTGTTGCTGATGCCGAAACCTATCATGCGAGGATTGCGCAGATTCATGCCGTTGATGTGGTTGAAATAAGCCAGCTTGGCATCACCGAAACTGCTCTGGGCGCCCGTGATGCTCGCGGAGCTGACCATGTAGATGAAACCATCGGTATGCTCATCGATGAAACGGATGCGCTCCTCGCTGGTTTCTGGCGTAATCATCATGATGACACGGATATCATACTTGTCGGCAATGGGTTTCACCACCTTCAGATAATCATCAAAAGGAAGGTCTGGGATGATGGTGCCGCTCACTCCGCTCTCTACGCAGTTTTTGAAGAAAGCCTCAATGCCGTAGTGCATGATTGGGTTCAGATAACCCATCAGCACGAGTGGAAGCTGCACTTCATCCTTGATTTCCTTCAACTGGGCGAAGAGTTTCTTCACCGTCATTCCGTTCTTCAGAGCCACGGTTCCGGCACTCTGGATAACAGGACCATCTGCCAACGGATCACTGAAAGGGATTCCTACCTCAATCATATCTATCCCCTTGCGCTCCATCGCCTTAATTACATCACCGGTACCTTCCAAAGTTGGGCATCCGGCGCAGAAATACAAGCTCAAAAGCTTGCGGTCTTTATTGTTTGTAAATAATGCATTTATCTTATTCATTTTTTTACTTTTTTATTTTTTACTTTTTTACCCTTTTACCTTTTTACCTTTAAAAGTAATTCCTTGAGTTTCTCTACATCCTTCAGTCCCGGTTCTGTCTCAAACCTGGAGTTGAGGTCGATTCCTACGCACCGAGGATGGTGGAAAGACAGGATGCGGGAAGCATCTTCCGGACCGATGCCGCCACTCAGCAGGAATGGAACATCGCCATCATATTCATCCAGAACCTGCCAGTCAAACTGCTGACCACTTCCGCCCACCGTCTTGCATTTGGTGTCGAAAAGAAAGTAGTCAACAGCGCCTACATACTCCTTATATTTCTGAATGTCCCCGGCAGTGGAAACACTGATGGCCTTGATTATCTTCATATCCCCACTTGCTTCGCGCAGCTGCTCACACAGTTCCCTGCTCTCGTTTCCATGCATCTGCACCGCATTCAGAGAGAATGAATGAATCTTATCCA
>ERZ1023666.681-NODE-681-length-13315-cov-6.936652_pt1 | contig 13315 bp, 9 predicted proteins | sample MGYA00380341_ERZ1023666 | MGnify/ENA primary metagenome ERZ1023666 (study PRJEB33179, sample SAMN07448983) | human gut metagenome | biome: Human-gut; feature: Human associated habitat; material: Faeces | host: Homo sapiens | place: India: Bhopal | collected...
CCCGCCGGTACAGTGGACCACGAATCGCTGAGCGGATACTTCACATCGCTTTCCACAGAAAAACCGAAATAATTGTTGTGGCCTGTAATCAGACCATCCTCCTTCGCTTTTGCATAGGCTGCGCTGCTGTGAGTCATGCCAAGTGGTGTAAAAAATGTCGTTGTCAGATAATCGCTGTAGCTAACACCTGATACTTTTTCCACTATAAGACCAAGTATGTCATAATTGACATTCGCATAGGTATATTCTCCATTTTTGCCAACAATCTTTGCATTTCCCACATGCTGGTACACGCCAAGTCCACTGGTATGATTGAGCAGCTGTCTTATTGTAATCCTTGTCGCATCCTTTGGATTTTTGAATACCTCAGCTGCATCCAGATAAGGATTTACCGGGCTGTCAATATTCAGATGTCCTCCCTCATACAGCTTCATGATGCATGCCGCAGTAAACGACTTGCTGAGTGAACCGGTGATAAACGGTGTGTCAAGGCTCTTGCAATCCCCATATGTACCGGAGAAAAGCACGCCCTCTGCATCTACCACCTCAACAGCCATACCCGGGATCATGTAATTGTCACAGGCTGCCTTTAAGGTATCCTCTATCTCTGTATATTTCGGCGAATAATTGTTGTTGTCAAGCCTTGGAATCATATCTATCACAAGACCCACTATAATAGCAACCACTATTCCCATCAAAGCTCTCTGTGGTATCAGCCCGATATAATGTGCATAATTGGTATATGTCTTTTTCGCCATATCCTCGGTACCCTTTATCCACACCTTCGGTGTATGTGCATACCAGCCACAGTATACTACCAGTTCAAGAAACAATAGGACTGCCATCCATATCAAAAGCGCAAACACAAAGCCCGTCGAAAAACTTTTTGCCCCTGCTATTGATGTCAGTATGACAAGCGCTATCGTCCAGAATATAAGTGTCGGAAGCTTCTTTACAAACTTCTCCCAGTCTGTCATGATACGGATATTCCGATTTCTGTAGCCGCGCATATGCATGACCTTTTTCTGCAGCTTCTCGGGCATATTGCTTATCTTATATGCCGGATCCCGCTTTATCCGTATTACTCTGTATATGCCAAATATTAAGCAGCAGACTATTATCTCAACTGCCAGTACCATTCTATCAACCACCTTATGTCTTATTTACAGTCATTTGAGACTGTACTTTACATAAAAATTTAGCACATTTTTTGTGCTATGTAAACACAAAATAATATGAATACTGCGGGCCGTATAACAGCTACAAATCAGTTCTGGCCATAGTATGCGTTAGCACCATGCTTACGGTAGAAATGCTTCTCCTTTATGTTGTCCGGGGCTGGCTTCACATCAGGATTTACTGACTCTGTGAGTCTGGCCATCTTTGCCACTTCCTCAAGAACAACGGCGTTGTGCACAGCCTCAGCTGCATCCTTTCCCCAGGCAAACGGTCCGTGATTCTGACAGAGCACAGCCGGTGTGTATACAGGATTGATTTTTCTGTTCTCAAAGGTCTCTATGATGACAAGGCCTGTGTTTTTCTCATAGGCTTCGTTGATTTCCTCTGTGGTGAGATTTCTCGCACATGGAATTGAGCCCAGGAAATAGTCTGCGTGAGTGGTGCCGTAGAGCGGAATATCCCTGCCGGCCTGTGCCCATGCAACTGCCTCAGGTGAGTGCGTATGTACAATTCCTCCGATATCCGGATACTTTTTGTAGAGCTCTAAGTGTGTTGCAGTGTCTGACGAAGGCTTGTATTTTCCCTCTATCTTATTTCCTTCAAGATCCATGACTACCATATCATCAGGGGTGAGCACATCATAATCCACTCCACTTGGCTTGATGACAAAATAGCCTGTTTTCCTGTCAATTCCACTGACATTGCCCCATGTATATGTGATAAGCCCTCTTCTTGGGAGCTCCATGTTTGCTTCGTAAACCTGTTTCTTTAATTCTTCAAGCATTTTTTGTTCCTCTCTTATTATTTTTTACTGCTATTACAGCGGAAGCGCCTTTACCATGGCACGCTCTGCCTCAATTGCCGCCTTATATGTATTTATGTACTCATCAAAGCCCTTTACATCGTCAGGGTCCGGCTGCATTACTATGCCCTTTTCGCCATTAAATACCCTGTCTGAAAGATATTTTTCCAAAGGCTCTCCATCTGCTTTATTCACCATATAAGCTGCGAGCACTGCCATACCCCACGGGCCGCCCTCTCCGGCTGTCTCCATGACCGCAACCGGTGCATCCATGGCTGCTGCAAGTATGCTCTGGCCCACACCCTTTGTCTTGAACAGACCACCATGACCGTAAAGTGTGTCTACCTTTACTTTTTCCTCTTTAAAGAGAATATCACAGCCGATTTTTAGTGTTGCAAGACTCGCATAGAGATGTGTGCGCATAAAGTTTGCAAGATTCATCCTTGCATCCGGCTTTCTGGCAAACATAGGTCGGCCCTCGTTGAGTCCGATGACAGGCTCTCCCGAGAAAAGGTTAAAGGCTACAAGGCCGCCACAGTCCTTATCGGCTGTAAGTGCATTGTTGTAGAGCTTTCCATAGATGTCATTCATATCTATATCCATGCCAAACAGCTCTGAAAATTCCTTGAATAATCCCACCCATGCATTTAAGTCTGACGTACAGTTGTTGCAGTGCACCATAGCTACCGTATCTCCCGATGGTGTGGTGACCATATCAAGCTCCTCATGAACTGCCTTAAGTGCCTTTTCAAGCACCACCATAGCAAATACAGATGTGCCCGCTGATACATTTCCGGTACGCACTGCAACAGAATTGGTTGCGACCATTCCCGTGCCTGCGTCTCCCTCAGGCGGTGCAAGCAATATACCGCTCTCCAGATTGCCGCTTACATCAAGCCTTTTAGCTCCTTCCTCTGTCAGCGTACCTGCCTTTTCTCCAGCCGTAAGCACCTTTGGCAGAATGTCTCTTATATCCCACGGATATTCTTTTACCTTATCTAATGCTGCAAATTTATCAAGCATTGCCGCATCATAATCCCTGGTCTTCGAATCGATAGGAAACATGCCTGATGCCTCACCTACACCCATGACCTTTTCACCTGTGAGCTGCCAGTGAATATAGCCTGCTAATGTTGTGAAATATGATATCTTTGATACATGCTCTTCTTTATTTAATATAGCCTGATACAGATGCGCTATGCTCCACCTCTGCGGAATATTAAAGCCAAGCACCTCAGTAAGCTCTGCTGCAGCCTCACCTGTGATGGTATTTCTCCATGTCCGAAATGGCACAAGCAGATTATCATCCTTGTCAAAAGGCAGATAGCCGTGCATCATGCCGGAAATACCGATTGCCGCAAGCTTTTTGATAGTAACTCCATACTTTTCCTTTGCATCCTGCGCCATTTTGCTGTAACAGTCTGAAATGCCCTCCCAAATCATATCCAGGCTGTATGTCCAGATGCCGTCCACAAGCATGTTTTCCCAGTCATGGGCACCTGTGGCTATAGGAGCATGGTCCTCCCCGATAAGCACCGCCTTTATTCTGGTAGAACCGAACTCTATTCCGAGCACAGCCCTGCCGCTTTCAATAACACTTTTTACGTCTGACATAATATACCTCCACCTTGTAATGTAAATTTCTGAATAATTACCTTAAATTATTATACTGCAATTGTACAACGTTTTTCTTCAAAAGTAAACATAAGAAAACATAAATATACATAAATTTTAAAACGTTTTCAAAAGCGTTCAAAAGTGAATATCACTTTTTTTATTAAAATTTCAGATTATATTGATAGAATGTAAAAATTATGTTATGTTATATGTGTTTTGTGTATACTAAATATGTATAACTGGAGCAAATAGTAAAACAAATTATTTTTACAAACGGAGGTAAACATGAACATTTACTCTATATTGCAGTTATGCGGTGGACTTGCCTTTTTCCTTTTCGGAATGCATGTTATGTCAGGCAGTCTTGAGAAGCTCGCAGGAGGCAATCTCCAAAAGATACTTAAGGAGGTAACCTCAAACCCTGTCAAGAGCTTATTTTTTGGAGCAATAGTCACTATTGCAATCCAATCCTCATCCGCACTTACTGTTATGCTTGTCGGACTCGTAAACTCCGGCATCATGGAGCTTGCCCAGACTGTTGGTGTCATCATGGGTTCCAACATCGGAACCACTCTCACCGCATGGATTCTTAGTCTTTCAGGTATCGAAAGTGACAATCTGTTCATCTCGATGTTAAAGCCTGAGAACTTCTCCCCTGTCATCGCGCTTATCGGTGTGATTATGATTATGGGAAGCAAGAAGGAAAAGCGCAAGGACGTTGGAATCATCATGGCAGGTTTTGCCGTACTCATGTATGGTATGCAGCTCATGAGCGGCGCTGTATCACCACTCGCAGATATGCCTGAATTTACCGGACTGCTCACCACCTTTAACAATCCATTCCTCGGAGTGCTTGTAGGTGCTGTATTTACCGGAGTCATCCAGTCATCTGCCGCATCAGTTGGTGTGCTGCAGGCTTTAGCCATGACAGGCGCTATCTCATATAGCATGGCTATCCCGATCATCATGGGTCAGAACATCGGTACATGCGTGACTGCACTGCTTTCGTCAATCGGCGTAAACAAAAACGCCAAGAGAGTATCCATCATCCACATCAGCTTCAATCTGTTCGGTACAGCAATAGGACTTGTAGTATACTGTATCGCACGTTATGCTGTTGATATGTCATTATTTAATGACAGCATCACTCCTGTAATGATTGCGGTATTCCACTCAATCTTCAATATTGCTACCACTATTATTCTTCTGCCATTTAGCAATACTCTTGTAAAGATTGCTAAGAAGCTTGTCACAACTGACAACGCAGACGGACAGGTTGTACTCGACGAGAGACTTTTACTCTCACCTGGACTTGCTGTCAAAGAATGTCTTGAGAAGACAAACGAGATGGCTGAGCTTGCAAGAGACAGCTTCAAGAATGCTTTAGACCTCTTTGACAATTACTCAGATTCAAAGTTTGATGATATTGAAGTCATGGAAGAGCGACTTGATTACTTAGAGGATCAGCTTGACACCTTCCTCATTCACTTATCCGGAAAGGATGTTTCTGAGGACGGCAACAACGAGATTTCAAAGATGCTTCATGCAATCAATGACTTCGAGAGAATCGGAGATCATGCGATAAATATGGCAAAGCTTGCCAAGCAGATTGATGACAACAAGCTTGAGTTTTCAAAGAACGCAAGAAAAGAGCTCACGGTGCTCAATAATGCTCTGCGCGAGATTCTCACTCTCACTGTAGAGGCATTTGGCAAAAACGATTTGACAGAAGCAGTCAAGGTTGAGCCTCTTGAGCAGGTTATTGACGATCTCACCAAGGAGATTAGAAATCATCATATCGAGCGTCTTCAGAAGGGAAAATGTGACAGCAGACTCGGTGTATTCCTCACAGATTACATCACAAACTGTGAGAGAGCTTCGGATCACTGCTCAAACATTGCTGTATGCCTGATTCAGACACACAACTCTTCATTCGAGACACATGATTATCTCAATGAGCTTAAGGCAGGACAGGAGCCTGCATTTGTAGGTCAGTTCACCATGTATCAGGACAAATATCATCTTGATGAGGATTCTAAAAAAGCAAAGAGTAAAAAATCATCGAAATAATATAACGTAATTAAAAAGCAGGATTTCTGATTAATTTCAGAATCCTGCTTTTTTATCATCGTCTGGATATGAAATGCTTCACAATCGTATAAAGCACTATGATGCATGCAAACACATATCCCATCACACCAAGCGCCGGTATGCCAAGTATCTTAGGTGTCATATCTGTGGTACACACTATGCTTGAGCTGATTAGAAGTGCCATAACCCATAAGCCCATGACGATATTTCTCACCAGCCTGTGTAAAAGCCTCGCAAGCTCATCAGAAGCATGCATGTCAAGATTTATGCGTGTCTGCCCTCTTTGATATTCCTCTAGTATCTGCGCCAGCCTATCCGGCAGTTCTGCCATACGATGAGCTGATTTGTATGCTGTCTTCCCGGCTTTTTTAAGCTCTCCCCGGAAATCAAAATTCTTAAGCATCTCCTGCTTTATCCTTGCAGAAGCAATCCCAACCATGTTGATGCCAGGTGCAATATCCGCAAGCACGCCCTCTATCTGAGTAATTCCCCTGGCAAGCATTGTAAAACCGTGCGGCATAACAATGCGGTTGTTCTTCATTACCTCCAAAAGCTCCTGAATAAACGCTGCGACATCGACCTGTCCCATATCCAGACTGCCGTATTTATTTATGATTATCTTGATATCCTTGTACAGCTTTGCCCTGTCAGGCTCACCCTTAAAGTCACCAATTGCAAGCACCGCATCCTCTATCATGCCGATATCGTTCATGGCGATGCCGTAAACAGCATTGCTCAGTTCCTTTTTGTCATGCTCAGAAAGCCTTCCCATCATGCCCATATCAATCCAGACAATTTTGCCATCCCTTATCCTTACATTGCCCGGATGCGGGTCAGCATGGAAGAAACCATCCTCTATCACCTGCCTGATATAGTTGTCAATCAGCTTGCTGCCTATCTCCTCAAGATCATAGCCATCCTTTAAAAGCCCCTCCTTGTCATCGATATTAAAGCCCTTTATATACTCCATGACAAGTACATGTGATGTGGTATACTTGCGGTAAAGCTTTGGTGTGGCTACAAATGCAACATCCCTGTTATTGCCGGCAAACTCCTCAATATTGGATGCCTCAAGCAGGAAATTCATCTCCTCCTGTGCCACAGCCCACATCTCATCAAGCACCATATCAAAATCCACAATGCCCTTTATAGAGATGGGCGGCACAAGCTTAACCGCCTTGTGAAGCAGCGCCATATCCTTTGACATCACCTCGTGAATGCCCTTCCTTTGCACCTTCACAACCACCTGCTCACCGGTTTTAAGTGTGGCTCTGTGCACCTGCGCTATAGAAGCTGCCCCAAGAGGCTTTTTATCTATTGAAGCAAAAACATCCTTCCATGAATAGCCAAACGAAGCATCTATGACAGCCTCCACCTGCTCAAACGGCATCGGCTCCACATCTGAGCATAGCTTCATAAGCTCCTCACAATATTCCTTTGGCAGAATATCCGAGTGAAGCGACATTATCTGTCCAAGCTTAATATAGGTAGGTCCCAGCTCCTGCAATATAAGTCTGAATTTTTCGGGTGTAAGTCCATGCGTGAGCTTGTACTTCTTAAGTACCGCTGTCATCTCCTTCAGGCGGCTATCCATACTAGTTCACGCTTTCCTCTTTATCGTCCTCATCCTCTATTTTTATATCCGCTGTCTGTGCTTCTCCACCGGAAGCACTTTTTCCATCGGCTGAAGTATCTGTTACAATGTCCTCATCCTCGAAGACGCTTTCATCAGCTTCTTGATCCACGTCAGCCTCATCCATCTGTGCAAGCTTGCTCTTTAAAGCCTGTATCTGTTCAGATGTCATCTTGTCCAAAAGCTCCTCGAGCTCCTCCGGTGACTGTGGCTTAACAGATACATTTACATTTTTCTTTACTGTGTCCTTGATATTGTGCTTAAGCTCCTGATTGAGCACCTTGCCCTGCTCGACAGTCAGCTCACCTCTCTTGACCATCTCATCAAGCACTTCCTTTGATTTCTCAGCAGTCACTGCCACTGTTCCTATTCCTGCAAGTAAAATCTTCTTTAATCCGTCTGTAAGTCTTTCCATGGTAAAATCCTCCGTTTCCTGTTATTTAAAATTGATTGCCGTAATCTGACTACACCTTTAATCATCATAATAGAGAAGCAATCCTTGGCACAAAAATGATAAGTCCAACTATCGCAGCCATTATTGCTGCAACAAGCACTGCTCCTGCTGCCGTATCCTTAGCTGTCTTGGCAAGCGGCTTTCGTTCTGTCGTTACCAAATCTACAACTGACTCAATCGCAGTGTTGACCAGCTCCAGGGCTATCACCAGTCCAAACAGCGTCAGGCAGATGCACCACTCAGTCGGTGTTATCCCAAGTACCGCTCCTGCTATCACTACAAGTATCGCGACAGTGCAGTGTATCTTGATATTGCGCTCATTTCTGATGCATGTAAATATGCCCTCGAAGGCATAGCCGAAGCTTTTGTACAGAGGTGGTTTCTTTGCTTTTTTCATGTTGATACCTCTCGTGATTTAATTCTGAAATTAGTTTTGATGCCTTTTACTATAGTACTATTGTATAACTTTTTGGTTCAAAATAAAAGAGGATTGTGCAATATTGTTCAAAAAAGTAGAAGTAATTGACATTATAAATTTATCGTACTAACCTAAACACGTAAAATATACAGTTATAAAGGTAATCATGTATGACAAATTTACATTCAGATAAAATAAAAACAGCAAACCTTAATACTACAACCAATCATATTTATACAAATACTAAACTTCGAAAGCTTTTGGTTCCGATTATAATAGAGCAGCTATTGGCCTCTCTTATGGGAACTGTGGATACAATGATGGTCAGCAATGTAGGTTCTGCCGCTATCTCAGCGGTCTCGCTTGTAGACTCAATCAATATCCTTGTCATACAGGCACTTTCAGCGCTTGCCGCCGGTGGTGCGATTCTCTGTTCACAGTATCTGGGAAGTCACAATACAAAAGGTGCCCGCCATGCTGCAAGACAGGTATTTTTTGTCATGGCATTTCTGTCTGTACTTTTATCTGCTTTTTGTCTGATAACAAGAAAGTCGCTGCTTCGTGCCATATTTGGCGCTGTTGAAGCTGATGTAATGAGGAACTCACAGGTTTATTTCTTTTTTACATTGCTGTCATTTCCTTTTATAGGTCTCTATGATGCCGGCGCATCCATTATGCGCGCACAGAATAACAGTCGCAATCCTATGGTCATATCTGTTATTTCAAACTTTATGAATATCGGTGGCAACGCTATTCTGATTTTCGGCTTCGGCATGGGTGTTGAGGGAGCTGCTATTTCCACTCTCGTATCCCGAATATTCTGCGCGATTGTCGTTATCATACAGCTTCGAAGGGAAAATGAACCGATTTTCATAAAGAACTATATGTCTATACGCCCTGAATGGGGCCTGATTAAAAAAATCCTGCTCATCGGTATCCCATCAGGAATCGAAAACAGCATGTTCCAGTTTGGAAAGCTGGCTATCCAGTCTACTGTATCCACTCTTGGAACCGTGGCTATCGCTGCCCAGGCCATGACCAATATCCTCGAAAACTTAAATGGTATTGCCGCTATTGGAATAGGAATAGGTCTTATGACTGTTGTAGGACAGTGTCTGGGTGCCGGCAGAAAGGATGAAGCTGTCTACTATATCAAAAAACTGTCACTGGTGTCTGAGGTTGTAATCATTGCCAGCTGTCTGATTATTTTCATACTCACAAAGCCCATTACAATGCTTGCCGGAATGGAACCTGCCAGTGCACGGCTCTGCTTTGAGATGATTATCTTTATCACAATTGTCAAGCCAATCTGCTGGGTACCATCCTTCATCCCGCCATATGGACTGCGTGCCGCAGGCGATGTGAAATTCTCCATGATTGTATCCTGCTGCACAATGTGGCTTTGCCGTGTAAGCCTGTGCATATACCTCTGCCGTGTATGGGGCTTTGGTCCGATTGCAGTGTGGATTGGCATGGCTTGTGACTGGATGCTTCGTTCTATTATATTTACTGCCAGATTCCACTCAAGAAAATGGCTGAATCATCATGTGATTGATTAAACAAAATTCAAAAACTGCCCGGACAATGACAATTTCATCATCCGGGCAGTTTTATGCTGTGTTATATTTAGTTCTTAGCTTCTCCCTCTGGAAAAATAATCTTATTTACGAAGAAGAATACCACCATGGATACTCCACCGTTTAGCACAGTTGTTCCTATATTGTAGAGCCAGTTTGGAACAAACATGCCGGCTACGGCTACCCATATACAGTTTATTGAATTTACTATGCAGGTCACAATGCAAAATGCTATCAGATACCACAATGCCTGATACCAGATGTTGCCTTTGCTTCGGAATACAAAGTTTCGCTGGATTGGAAAGTTTATGCACTCTCCAAGCACCATCGCTATCATGTATGCACAAAAATACGGTAGTCCTCCGTGTGCTGCATCATAGCCTATTATATTCCATTTGAACGTCTCTCCAAATAGTGTGATGTCTATTCCCGGGAAGCCGAAATCAATCTTTGGAAGTCCGGCAAACAGGAGAGGAAGGAAAAGAAGCATCACATATTTAAGTACTGTGATAACATTGCTTACTATCACAAACAAGCCTCCCTCCCGGATCCATTTTGAGGCTCCGGGATGAGTCATTGCAAAGTGCTGCCATAGATTTTACAGCTTATCTATCATATCTATGTTATCTCTTGCTTAAATTTAAGCAGCCTCCAAAATTTTCTTTTTCTTTGACGGCTTGTAAATAAGAAATATACCTGATAAAACTACCCCTAAGACAAGTAATGCGTTTACAGCTACTACAATTCCAATCCAATATGGTGTGTAATCTCTTGAGATTTCCATTGCAGATGAATTACAGTATACATAAAGTACTCTCTTACATGCATCATGCATCATCTCAATACCCTTCTGTGTTCCTGTAGTCTTTTCTGTAAGACCGCCTTCACCTGTATATCCGCCCGTAAACAGAAGCATTGCTGTTCCGTTTGCTCTTAACTGTAAGTCAGGATTGTTGTACTTTTCAGAACCAAACATTGGATTGTATCCATCTGTAAGACATACTCCGTTAAATCCCCACTCATTTCTAAGCACACTTGTATTTAAAGCGTAGCATGTAGAACATTCCATAGTTCCAATTCTGTTGTAGGCTTCCATTACCCCCTTTGCACCGCCTTCTTTAACGCATGTCTCAAATGGTGCAAGATAAATCTCTCTGAGAGCCTGTTCGTTCATCCATGTATACATTCCACCACGCTTTGAATCCTGATCGTTTCCTGCAAAATGTTTCATGTAAACATAGATTCCCTCAGACTGTGCTCCACTTGTCTCTGCCGCTGCCATTTTTCCTGAAAGTAATGGATCTTCTGAATAATATTCTCCGTTACGACCGTTAAAAGGTGAACGGTGTGTGTTTGCACCCGGTGCGTACCAGCCTGAAATTCCTGCTGCTTTACACTCCTGACCTATATTCTCTCCAACTCTTCCGATAAGTTCTGTGTTCCATGTAGATGCCATTACAACCTCTGCTGTATACTCATTTCCGTAATAGTTAAGATTTGCACTGCTGACACCGGCAGGACCATCAACATCAGTTGCAAGCTTCTTGCCAATTGACTTAATTTCAGGTGTTCCATAAGCACAATCGCTTAAAAGCTCTACCATTTCATCAACACTCATCTGGTTAACGAGCTGATCCCATACTTCGTCATCCCACTTATCATAACCAGCAAGATCGTCAACTGTAAGACCATTGTCCTCATCTGTTTTTACATCGACCATAGAAGCTGTCTTGTAGTTTTCATCATCATCAAAGCTTACATCACTACCACCCTCTGAATTTTTTATACGCTCAACTACTTCGTCTCCCATATTTATAGTAAGATTTGTAATATGATCTTTCATTGTGTTCTGCGGCATTGTGCCTTCAAAATCGGCACGGCTTACATATGGAATTGTAGTTCCAAGATTTCCGTCTCCAGCGCTTACTTCATCAAACTGATTTTCAGCAACAGTCTCATCTGTAGATCTTTTTCCTACACCTGAGTCATTGTATATCCACTTCTCATCAACTGAGTATTCCATAGTATCGCATCCCTCTTTTACGTTATGCGAATCTGTCTGTAAATTAAACTTATAAGTTCCTTCATCTGCTACATAGCAGCCCTCACCGGCATAATCATATGATGCAATATCATCAACATTCATAGTAAGTGTAACTGTCTCGCTCTCACCCGGTTTTAATTCAGAAGTCTTTGCAAATGCGCCAAGCTCTTTCTCTGATTTTTCTATACCGCCCTCATAATACGGAGCTGTGTAATAAAGCTCGACAACATCTTTTCCGGCTACATCTCCGGTATTTGTAACTTCTACGTCTACACTTATTTCTCCGTGAACCTCACCAAATTTCTGATCTTTAATTTTCCAGTCAAAAGATGTATAGCTTAATCCATAACCAAACGGATACTGAACTGTGGAATCATAATCTATGTAGCCCTCTGCTGCAGCGGTTTCGTAATATCTGTAGCCTACATATATACCTTCCGTATACCATGTCATTCCACCATCGACTTTATTGTCATATCCATTTGCAGAATCATCAAACGCATCATAATTTGCATATGTTCCTGCTGTACATGTATAGTATGCAGGAGATGTTGTAAGGTCATATGCATATGTATCTGCAAGTTTTCCACTTGGGTTAACCTTACCACAGATAATATCAGCAACTGACTGTAATCCCTGTGAACCCGGTCCTCCGATCCATATTGCAGCGTCAATATCTTCTTCCTCGAGGAATCCAAGCTCCATAGCATTTGAAGAGTTAACTATAACAATTACTTTATCATAATTTTCTTCGGCATAATCAAGCATATCACGTTCTGTCTGCTGTAATTCAAGGTAATGCTTTCCTGCATCACCATTTGTGTATTCAGACATTTCCAACGGCTCATCAGCTCCCTCACCACCAGTTCTTGATATAACAACTACTGCTGTATCAGATGATGCTGCGGCTTTGTCCATAATATCCTGATATTCGCTCAGCGGCTGATCATAAATATTAAAATCCGAACCATTCATTACAAACATTCCGCCACCAGTATTATCTCGTCCCGCTTTTTGAGCGTCATAATAATCATACAGATCCTGATTGCATGTAAATCCATCGTTTTCAAACGCTGTATAATAATTGATAAAATTTGATGATGAACCATCATCAGACTGTGCAACAGAACCACATCCTATATACATTGGATCGTAACTTCCATAGCCAATAAGGCTTATATCCTGTGACTCCATTGGCAAAACTCCATTGTTTTTTAATAGCACAGCTCCCTCTGCCTCTGTTTCCTGTGTTAACTGTGCACCTTTTTCTTTTGCTTCTTCTGCAGTATAGCCCAACTTTTCTGTATTGGTTTTGGTAAATGTACCTGACCACCATCTCGTAATTACCGTACTATACTGATAACATAAGAAATCAACCGCAATAATCAGAATCATAAATATTGCTATAAGTGCGATTCCAATTCCTTTCTTTACTTTTGTACCTTTCATCTTTTCCTCCTGCAATTTAGCATTAATCAATCGTTTTTAGAATTCCGGACT
>ERZ1023666.685-NODE-685-length-13261-cov-7.834015_pt1 | contig 13261 bp, 4 predicted proteins | sample MGYA00380341_ERZ1023666 | MGnify/ENA primary metagenome ERZ1023666 (study PRJEB33179, sample SAMN07448983) | human gut metagenome | biome: Human-gut; feature: Human associated habitat; material: Faeces | host: Homo sapiens | place: India: Bhopal | collected...
ATCATTGTAGTGCCCCTGCTGCACAGCTTTGTGACCTCTGCCAGAACGAACGCCAAGTCCCGCAGCACCATGCATGCCACGGCAATCGCTGAGGACGTCATGGAAATGTTCGAGGCACATTCTCTGGAGGAAATGTCCGATATTTACACGGGTGCTTCACCTGCGGGATTTACCAATACCGCAGTAAAAGACGACACGACCGGCATCTGGACCTACACGATCCGGGACGATTCCACCACTTCCGGTACTTATGATGTAGTGGTGAAGGTGGATCCCACAGCATACAGTGTGGTGAACAGTGTGGCACAGGTAGATATCAGTAACCTGGCGGGTAATCTGAATGCTGTCTACAGCGAAGCAGCGGACGGCGCTAAGGAAGCTTATTCTTATTTCGGCGGAGGACTCTATACAGCAGATATCATGCAGCATACTACACGGAAGACCGAGATCAATATTGACAGCAGTAAGATCAACGTAACGCTGGCAACGGGAGCTACGGCGGAGACAGATGTATATCTGGTAACGGCATCCACAACATATCATTGTGATCCCACAATACTGGCAACGGGCAGATCTCCGGACTATCCGCAGACGGGAGCGGATTATGTGATTTTTTCCAACGAAGACAGTGTGCGCAGCCGTGCAGCACAGGTAAATGATGTCAGCGAGCTTGGCAATCAGTTGGCGAATATCATTGTCTGTGTACAGCCTCGTGTGGAGAGCGCGCACTACGATGCCTCCGGAAGACCTGCCATTATAGACCGGATAGTGTTCAACAATCCGGACAATGTGGAGACGAATCTGCTGGTAGTGGAGCAGACCGAGACACAGGACAGAATAGATATGGTGAGGGGTATCTTAGCAACAGATTATAATACCATGCGTAGTAAGTATGGAATATCTCTGGAACTGCGGGAAGCATGGCCCGGCTGGATGCCCGCCCCCGGCACGACACAGACGTCTGCGGGAACTCTTCGTACGAATCTGCTGGACGAGAGTGACGGACTTACGGCATATGTATTTGAGAATTCCAGCATGACCGGCGCGGGAGCTGGAACGGGACTTAATTATGAACTGGCGAAGAACATCATGTCAGTGACGAATCTGACACCGGCCAGGGCACAGGACCGTATTTACGACATGGAAGTGAAGGTCTATGCAGAGGATAAGATAGCAGACGGCAGCCCGATCATTACTATGACAGGAACGGTAACGGAATAACAGGAGAATCCGGAAGGAAGCGTAAGAACCATGAACATACGTGGCAGAGACTTCAAACTACATAAACAGACAGACGATAAGGGCTCGGCAATGGTCGTAGTGATCATAGCTATGGCCTTTATCGGCATTTTAGCCAGTGTTTTGATGTATATGTCCTTATTGAACTATCAGATGAAGGCAAATAACCTGCAGGCGAAGGACAACTTCTATTCGGCAGAGACAGTGCTGGATGAGATCCGTGTCCATATGGAAGAGCAGGTGTCCACATCCCTGGGAAATGCCTATACGCAGATTCTGGTGAACTATGATGACACTTCCGTATCCGAGAAGGAGAGTAAGCTCCGCTATGCGTTCTTAAGCAGTATGCAGAAGGCGTATCAGTGCAGTGATACCGCCAGCTTAAATTACTATGATCTGAAGAAACTGTTTGACAGTCTGTCACCGGAAGTGAAGGAAAATACAGTGTTGCAGACCAGTGACGGAGTCAATTCCTATACGATCCGGATGGTGGACGGCGCCGAGCAGATGACGGGCACAAACGGCTCCGGAGATGCGGTGAGCGATCTGCCTAAGGGACAGCTTACCCTGTTCACGGACGGATTATCTTTTCAGAAATTAAAGGTGACTTATACCAATGATAATGGTTATGTCTCTGTGATCCAGACGGATATCCGTGTGAAAATGCCGGATATGAGCTTTGCACAGGCCGTAAGCCTGCCTTCACTGACCGGCATGTCACTGGTGGCGCAGAAGAATATTCAGGTAGTAGCGGAGAGCGGCAAATTAAGCGACGCTAAGATCGCCGGAAGCTTCTATGCGGACAAGGTACTGGTGGGGAATGAGGATGATACAAACAGTGCAAATGTGACTCTGACCCTGGCAGAGCCGACAGGTAAGGAAAATGATGATAAGCGTATGGTAGCGGCTACAGAACTGTATCTGGGCAAGGGCGCGAAACTGGAATCCGACAGCTATGGAGAACTGTGGGCAGGCAAGATCACCATGCACGGAGCAGCGACATCTATCGGTAGCGCGAATATGAATTTCAAGGGAAATGATGTCTATGTAGCGGGAGATCTGCGCATAGACGGCGCAAATAATAATTTTACCGCAGGCAGTCTGGTGGATGAGAATTACTCCGGACAGTATATAGGCTTCGGCACCGGGGAGAACGGTGACAGCAGTGCCATCGTAGTCAACGGTACCGGAACGGATATTGATTTGAGCGGTCTGATCAATCTGACTCTGGCAGGCAATACCTATATCGCCACGAAAACTGCTAAGGATAATCTCACTGAGGCGGATGGAAATCTCAATGGCAGTGCCTCTGACCGCAAGGATATCCTGATGGGGCAGTCCATTGCAGTCAAAAGTGACCAGCTGGCATATCTGGTACCGGCAGATCTGGTAAAACAGCGTTCTAATCCCGTGACCAGGGAGCAGGCAGATTCCATGGGGAATACGGCAGTTGATTTTAATGCTGCCAGCAGTATGCTGGGCGGTAACAGCCTTGCTTCCTATGGCATTACGAAGTTTATTACGAACGGAAGCAGCGACAGTCAGGGTGTACGTACTTTTTATAAGAGATTAAACAGCAAGATCACCATTGTGTATTATTACGTGTCCTTTGACAGCTCCACCCAGGCGGGGAGAGAAGCTGCCAACCGGTATTTTCAGGATTATTATAAGGTAAATAAGAGCACCATGGATGCCTATGCCAGCATCTACACCGATGGCATCAAGATCCGGAATCAGAGTGCCGGTGCTTATATCATGCACCTGGCAGGTAATGTGGTGATGTTCGACAAGGATCAGACCACGGGCAGCTACAGCGGCAACCTGCAGAATGCCACATTAGGCAGTGATCAGAGCAATATAGGCTACAAGCAGCAGCTGGCAGCGGATGATTCCAAATTCAAGGCGCTCTGCAAGAAGCTGATCGATGGCTATGAGCAGCTTACGCCTTCCGAAAAAGTGGATACTGCCAATGTATATAGCAATCTGGTAAATACGGACGCGATCACAAGCTTTACCGGTGTGGTCCGTGGCGCGGGACTGGTCGTTGATACAGAGAAGTATTTTGAAAGTAGTGCTTATCCGGATTGCAAGGCAGTCATCGTATATGGTGATTATACCTATCCCGAAGCGGGACATCCGGATTTCAAGAAGGGTATCATCATCGCTACGGGCGATGTGAAGATACAGGATGGTGAGGAATTTAACGGTGTGATCCTGGCAGGTGGCGATATCCTGTTAGGACAGAATGTGAAAGTGACACCGGACAAGGAAGCAGTGCTTCGTGCGCTGACCTATTCCAAGGAGGTTACGGGCTCTGGCGGCGGTCAGAAGGAATATCATGTGGTGGATTTCCTGATTGGCGGCGAAGGTTACCTGCAGAATAACAATAAGACCTACCTGAACAGCGATATTAATTTAGGAGACCTGATCGTATATGAGAACTGGCAGAAACAATAAAAACGGTGGCTTCTCCCTGGTGGAGCTCATCATCGTCGTCGCCATCATGGCGATCGTGGTGGGAGTCATTGGATTGTCTGTGGGAACACTCACCGGAAGAAAAACTGCAAAATGTGCGGATGAGATCGTTTCGACCCTGGAGAGAGCAAGAGTGCTGACCCTTGGGAAAGAACAGAACCAGGTGGAGTTTGTACTGCTGCAAAATAGCAGCACCGGCGAGTACCGGGCACAGATCTATCAGGGTGGAACCATCGTTTCGGATAGAATCGTGGGGAAGGAGCCTATCACAATACAAGTATATTTTGATGATGATTCCACCCCCTACAATCTGTCACAATTAAAGGGTACATTACCTTATGCGTCCGCAACCGATGGACTGCATCTGGTGTTCAACAGAGCATCGGGAGCTTTTGAAGAGAAGACCTGCGCTGCCGCAGATGCGGTCAAGGACTATTGTAAGAAAATTGTGATCAGCAACGGAAGAAGAACGATAACAATCACAACAGTCGGCAGAACCGGCAAAATCCTGAAGAAATAAGGAGGTTGACTATGCGTATCGGGAAAAAAGGATTCACTCTCGTAGAAGTGATAGTGTCCCTGGCAATCATGACCATTGTGGCAGGATCTGTGGGCGCCTTTATCGTCGCAGGCAACAATTCCTACCTGCGGGGGAATAAGGAACTGACCCTGCAGGAAGAAGCACAGCTTGCAGCGAATCAGATGATCGACCTGATCATTGATGTGGAGAAGGATATTAATTTCACACCGGATCATACCGGCACAGCAGTGGATCTGGATGGCAGTACCGCCAAGGATGCAGCCGGCAATGAGATCACCACAGCCCATGTCAGCGAATTGCGTCTGGTCAATAACGAGAATACCTATATGATCCGCTGGCAGGGAACCGCGTCAGGGGATTATGCGACTGCGAATCAGGTATACCTTTATGAAGTGAAAAATACAACGGATGCGGACGGCAATCTCGTCGTAGGAGATCCCACCACCGCGACCCCGGCACTTATGGCAGAGCATGTCTCAAGCTTCAGCGTAGACTTAAGCCAGGTGAAGGACAAGCGGAAAGTTATCCTGAATATGACCTTCACTTACCAGGACAGAAGCTATGACATTGCAGAGACTATTAAGCTTAGAAATGACCTGGAGAAGACCGGAACCGCGTACGCATGGATCAGTGCTCTGACTATTGATCCTCCCAGTGCAACATTACCTCAGGGCAAGATACAGCAGTTTACCTATAATCTGAGCGGTGACGCAGAGGCAGTAGCTGAGGGCGTTACCTGGAGCGTGTCCTATGCTTCCGGGGCTAATTGTAAGAGTACAATTAATCAGGATGGTATTTTAAAAGTAGACGATGACGAAACTATCGGTACGGATGTGCTGGTGGTAAAATGTACTGCAAAAGCAGATACGAGTATGGTGGCATATGCATATGTGACAGTGGAAGAGAGATTGATAGACTCTTTGACGATTACGCCACATGATGGCAGCCTGATTCCTTTGGAAAGTTGGCAGAATGGACAGGAGGCTAACGCAGTCGGTGATGGTAAAAGAATTAATTTCACATGTACCTTAGATGGCAAGGACAGTGCAAAAGCAGAAGGCGTAGAATGGACTGTGGAACGTGTGGATGGCACTACTCGAGCAGCGAGAACTGCAATTTCAAAGACAGGAGCTATGACTGCATATCTTGTAGCGGATTCAGAGGAAAAACAGGGATATCATGTGTTAAGGGTGACTTGCTCATCAGTAGCAGATCCTTCTATGAAGGATGAGGCATTGATCACAGTATCTAATGTTCCTGGAAAATACAGTGCGGAACTGATTGCTGAAACTCTGACTACCTATAAATTCGATGAGGGAAACCAAAAGAGAATCGGCTATTGTGTTAATATTGAATGTCTTCCTTCCTGGGCGGATTACCGAAACGGTTATCCGAAGATTTCCTGGGAAATAGTAGGAGATTCTAAAGGATATACATTTGGTCCTTCTAGCAGTGTTTATGAACAGATATTATATTGTAGTTACCATGAAAATGTATATGAGCCGCCCGTGACTGTACGTGCTACGGTACAACTGGATGCTACAACGACGGTATATCCCACAATAGATATTAAGATTCCCAAGCTGAAGACGGCACTGGCGGAGGATAAACCGTATATCAACAGCGATCAGTTTGTACTGAACAGAAACGGTGAAATAGAGTGTTGGTTGGAAAATTATGATGGCACAGGTAAAGTAACCTGGAGATTTGCTAATGATGCAGAATTAGGTCTGGCGGCATCGAGGGAAATTGAAGATCAGCTTGATCCTAGTAAGGATAAAGAATACGTAAATATTTTGTCGCAAAGAATGGTTGGATTCAGCAGATATAAGGAGAGAGATAAAAAAGGAAGTCTCCCTGATGCTTACGAAGATGGAACACGACAGGTATTTCCAAATATGACTTATGATTCGAAAAATGACCATGCATATATTTGGGCAAAATATTCACTTCCATGGAATCAGGAATATCGATTGACACTGGAAGCAGTGGATGAAGAGGGGAATGTGATTGCAGAGACAGATATTCTGATACCGGAATGTAAAGTACTGTTCCCCAGTGGAAGTCGTTATATGACAGTTAATCAAGGACAGGCGATTTATCCGAGATGTAAGTGTGATGCCTGCAAAAATGATCCTAATCATAATCATTGGGGTAACGAAACTGCACAAAATAAGGTGACCGGGAAATGGGAACCCAGTCCGGCATTGTATAACCAGTGGATTTATGTGACTTTGTATGGATTTTACACAGGAAATCTGGGATTGAAAGATTCCGGTAATTGGCTGAATCTGGGCAGTAAAATGTACGGAGATAGCAAGCTGGCTGGAGGTACAGGAATTTCTGCAACTACATGGACGGCAGACGAAGGTGTTTTACAGATATCCATTGATGCCATGGAACAGAATAAAGACCTATATCTGCAGTTCTATGATAAAGATCATTATAATGAACAGGATTATAGGCTGGACCGTGTATTAGTAATACAGTGGAACAGGAAGGATGCACAATGACGCGTAACTTGAAGCACAACACAAAAAAGTACATAGCAGGAATCCTCACCATAGCTTTGGCAGCCGGAGTCTGCCAGAGCTATGGCTCTATGGAAGTAAGTGCGCAGGAGATGACACTGCCCGGCATCGAGAAGCTGGTACAGGATACAGTAGCATCTTCGGACAGCACCTTCCACATTTTAGAGATCGTACCTTCTAAAGAGGACGCTTCCATCGGATATTTGATCGGTGGCGAGGAACCGGTATCTGATGGACGTAAGCTTTCGGAGCTCCCAGCAGCGTCAGAGAGAAGATATGCCATGGCTGCGATCAGCAGTAGCAGCTTGGGGGATCTCGAAGGAAGCAATGGTCCGGTAAGCTTTGCTACCTATAATGAGGGAGAGGGACAAAGCCGGACCGAGGAAATCCGTGGCTCTTTTGTGAAAAATGCGGAGAATAAAGGTCAGTATACCTATACACAGACGGAATCGGTGTATAAGCCGTATACGGAGGGGGATACCGGGCAGCGTTATGACAGATATGGTGCAATCGAAGCTTCCGGGACTTCCAACGAGAATAAACAAAGCGTGTCCCCTGTATTTTCCAAAGTGTCCGGTATTAGCGGACAGACCCTGGAAATGACCATCGGAGATACAGCGAAGACGGCTCTTGCAGCGACGAGATATGCACTGACTTCCGACGTCAGAATGAGCACTATTAATATCATCGATTTTGAGGCAAGTAAATATGTCAATAGGGAAGTGTATACCAAGACTGATGATGTATACACTTACTTTGGTAAGGTGGTATACGGCAGTGATCTGCCTGCGGGATATGCTATCCAGAGCACTGCCATGACTTCCGAAGATACTTCCGAAAATACTTCCGAGGCGTCAGAAAATCAGGGAGAGTCGACAACAGCGGAGAACTCGGGAATGATAACGGCAGCCTCTGCATCCGGGAATGATGCAGCAGCGGAGTCCGGTAATGAGATGCAGACCTTTAGCGTACAAAGCACATCCGGAAATGATATTGAGACTTCAGAGCAGAAGATAATGACAGCTTCTGAACCTTCATCAGAACAGAAGATAATGACTGCTTCTGTTCCATCATCCGAACAGGACAACAATCTCTATATTTTGAATATGGCCAACACCACACCTTATCTATGGGCAACCTGGACTGCAAATCCGGATGGAACAGGAGGAAGTTATAGACTGAATACTCCTGCGGATGGCTATTTTGTGCATTTCACGGAAAACACCTCCGGTGAGTATTATGTGTCTAAGGTGACATTATCCAGCACTAATGGAGACTACAAACTGATCGATTCTTATCAGAGAAATGATAACGGTAAATATGTGCTGAAAAGCAGCGGTACTATGCAGGTTCATCTTCGAGATGAATCAGGCTACGATGCATCAAACAGCTATGATTTTATAGGTGATAATGCGAAGGATGCGTTGGGTACTGTAGCATATGACGGTGGTTTCTACAATAAAGAATGGTTCAAGAAACAGGTCCTGAATCTGTCTGGCACTTGGCGGTTTTCGAGCGGCAGTGGTTCCTCGGCTGGCGGTCAGATTGATCAACGGAAGCTTGATCTGACAGCGTTAACAGGGGAGGAACTGGCGAAACTGGTAAATCCGGAGGAACAGGCTTATTATGGCGTGGATCTGGACAACGTGGATCTGATCTATCTCTCCGGCAGGGGAAGTTATGCAGCGGAATCTGTGAATATGACTTCTGCAGCAACCGCTCTGACGAAGATGATATTCGGCATTAAGGATACTACCGGTGAGCGGAATGATGCAGACAGAGTACCGGTGGTCATGGATTACGGATTTTACAGCCAAAATAAAACGCTGGCTGAGGAGCCGAATAATAATCAGAATAATAAGATACTGACACAGATGGCACTGACGATCTTAAAAGTTTCCGATGATAATATTGCCAAAGAAGTTGCTTCAAAGGGAGATGCTTATTGGAACGGTCAGACGGCAGCTTCGCTTAGTTTGGGCGATTCCGTGAAAGAGGCTTTATATGACAATGTTTATCTGAATGATGACAGTGCGACGCCATATGTTGCCTCTGACTTCCTGACTGACTGTAAAGGGACTGCGGCGAAAGTAGCAACCTTCGGAGCAGTATTAAAAGAGATTCAGTATGAGAATTTCCTGGCGGAAAAGAATGGGAACACTTCCACTAAATTGGAAGAAAAAATCACGAAAGCATCCATTACAAGATACATTCTGAACTGGTATATGCACAGAGTGACGGTGAAATCTGAGATTACGGTATTGGATTTGGAACCATGTTATGATTTTGATGCCAATCTGGACAAAACCATTAAACAATTTATGGGAATGGGAGATACTTATACCGGCAAGATCAATATCCGTAAAATGGCATCTGCAGAGTTTATCGGTAAAATAGAGGATCTAAATGAACAGTATGATATGATTTATCTTGGCGCAAAGACCGGGACGATGAACACGGAAAATGGGAAAACGAAATATAATGATACTACAATGAATGGTCTGATTTATTCTCATGTGGGAGATTATTATGACTATTCCGGTGAAAGCTACAATGATCAGCACAGATTGCAGGATGCGTCATTGAATCATAAGATCAATGATAATAGTGATGATAAAAACAACAAGTCAACAACATATCGTGGTCCCGGTAATGACATGAATTCCACGAAATATAAGGAATTATTGCAGTATGTACAGGCCGGGTATCCTGTGGTAATTGCGGATGTATTTTTGAATGATGCCAAGGATGCTGCATCTACAAACACTATGGATAAAAATTCCTATTTTTATCAGTTTGTACAGCAGATTGTGTCAGCTAAGGATGCAACAACCGGCGAGTATCTCTATTGGCAGAAGAATGTATTTGCGGAGAGCCAGTTATTGGAGGCGTCTTCTGATCTTGAGGAACGTCAACGCAGATTCTGTAATTATTTGAATTTGTCTAAGCTGTCCGTGGACTGGGTAACAAATATCTCCGGCGAACGTCCTTATCCGGAGGAACTGTCCTATGGTGACAACCAGAATGATCCAAACCAGACGTATCTGTCTGCGATTGATGGTAAGTATCAGCTACAGTATATATTTACCTTGGACAATAGAGTCGCTTCATCGGTAACAGCTTCTTATGACTGTAAGCTGTTTGTTGATAAGAACTCTGATGGACGGTTCCTCGGATCAGATGCTATTGGCAATAATAGCAATAATTCAGAGGAATTGACCGGAATCAATGTATATATTAGGAACGGTGATGCATGGAATAAAGTAGAGCCGATCAATAACAATGGTTCTGCGCATTATGAATTGCGTACCGGAAATGTATATAAAGTAATGCGGCAGCTGCCGGATGATTATGTGGGTGTCATACCATGGAAAATTGTATTTTATGATAATGCTGATCCGTTGGTCAGAACTGCAAGATCCGGATATACTGCTGTGCAAGTGCAGGGAGAACGCAAAAAGATCAGGATTTTACAGTTAAAATCGGATAATGGTAATAATTGGGATCTGGCAAACGATGGTAATTTTAAAACTTATATAAGTAATCTTAAGGACTGGGATGTTCAGGTAGACAGTGTATCGGTAATTGAGCTGTTAAGAGATAGATTGCATATTTATAATATCAGTGATACAGATATAGAGAATTGTTATGTGAAGTCATATGAATATTTTCAGACCTATGATATGTTGATTTTAGGATTTGCAGATAGTTACCGGTTCGGTTATGATTATCGGTGGTATGATGTGTCAGAAAGTCAGAAGGATGGTCATACCAATTTGTATACGGACAAACTAAGTGGTGCCAGAAAAAATCTGGCGGTAGGCCGGGCAGTACGTGACTATATAGAGTCCGGAAGAAGTGTATTGTTTACGCATGATACCACGTCATATATCAATGATATGTATAGCAGGCGGCAATATAACGATAACGGAACCGCTGAGAGTAACGATAACGGATGGTACTGGGGATATGAATTCAATAAGACCATCCGGGCTTCCGTAGGTTTGGACAGATACGGAGAACTGAAGGAATACTATAAGCAGATGGTGGCCTGGGCTCCAAACGATACCGAGAGACAACACTACCAGAAATATCTGGATACTTTGAATACGTATCAGTATGATACTCTCAAGATACCAAATACAGACATTAACCTGAATCAGAAGGAAGGGCTTACGAAATACGCGGTAGCTCGATTCCTGAGGAAACAGTTGGATAGTTTACAAGGCAATAAGTCCTATAAGGGCAGTCTTTTCCCTGTAAATAATGAGTTATTATATGATGCCGGATTTAGGGGAAAGTATTGGGATGCTGGATGGAATAAGGCCAGCTACATGCTGAAAGGAGATTACTGTTTGGAAGGTGCTTCCCCACCGGCTCTGAAAGCGACACAGGTGAATGAAGGACAGATTACGCAGTATCCTTATTTGATCTCTAAAGACGAAATAAAAGAAATCAATCAGCGGAAGAGCCTGAAGGTAAGTTCAACGCATTATCAGTGGCTGCAGCCCAATATGGAATTGGACCGTGATGGTGATGGAAGAAGTGATATTGTAGTATGGTATTGTCTGTCGGATATTTATGACTCAAATGTTCAATCTACCAATATTTACAGCATTTGTCCCAATGATGTCGTAAATAATTATTACATTTATACCATGGGTAATGTTACCTATTCCGGAGCAGGTCATTCCAGACCGGATGAAGGTGCGGAGATGAAGCTTTTCGTCAATACGATTATTGCAGCATATAATGCCGGTGTATCAGCACCTCGCATATCGTTCAGGGATGATAATGGCTATGACATGGAATCCATTTATGTGATCAGCGATCCTGCAAACAATACGATCCTGAAGGCGGCAGATCAGGGTAACATCAGATCCACCGAAGCAGGAGATGTGGTCAGTGTGAAGTTCGTAGCGGAAGATGCTAATATCTTAAGCGGTAACCCGCAGATCTGCGTAGAATTCTACAGATCCGCCGGTACAGCTGCCGACGCAAAGACAGTGGAAGGAATCACTGAAAAGGTAGTTCCGCTGAATGTGTCGTCTGTAAAAGATACTTCGGGTAATGCCGTAGCGGTTCAAAATGGTCACTATGTGGTTGGCAACAACCTGACCTATACCGTGACTTATCCGTTGTCGGAGATGGGATTGTTCAATGCGGATTCCGGTGTTGTCAGATCCGACGCCGAGGCGATGAATGTATACGTTCGGGTCTACACTATGTTTGAAAACGGCTCCAAAACCACTCCCACGAATACCGATAGCATCACTATCAGTGCTCAGGAGCTGTTCGAACTGGATTAAACTTTTAAAAAGTAATATTGCACAAAAAGCAGAGTTGTGAGAAATAACCAATTTCCACAGCTCTGTTTTTGTATGGTTTTTCCTGAATGATTTCCGCGGAATTCCCTTGTGGAATTCAAGTACTTGTGCTATAGTAATCACATCTACAGAAAGTCTATATAGCTAAGATTTCAAAGATATCTTTTATGGGTATCATGATGCACGTAAAGTGCAGTCGGTGGCGTATCGCCGGGATTCATTTTTTTTACAATCAGATAGGCAGGACAGAGACTGCGCCAGAGCGTGCTTTAGGGATTTCTCTGTCTGTTTGACTAATTGATAAGAGACAGAGAGGAGTATTTATTGGAACTGAATGATATTGTAACGAAGAATTTTGAAAACTATGCGGATGTAGCAGCGGATATTGTGAATGCATTACTACATGAGGGAACTGTGGTGGTGACTGGAGATGAGATGCTTACAGCTGCAACGGAGAGTCTATATGCAGACAGCACGAATACATTGCACAATCAACTGGAAGATGTCGCAAAATACCATGTGACAGGCGGAATGCCAAGAGCCTTGTATCTGTTTGCAAATCAGACGAAAGTGGATAAAGGGATGATACTGCGCAAAGCGGGATACATTGGCGGAGAGTACCGCAGGCAGTACGAGAAACAGAATCACGGATTATATCCGGTGATAGAACTGGTTCTATATTGGGGGACTGCAAGATGGAAGGCGAGTAGCAATTTGCGACAGTTAATAGACGGTAGCAAAAGCAAGATTGCAGAGACTACATGGAAATATGTAGATGATATGCAGCTTCATGTGTGGGAAATGCGATATCTCCCGAAGGAGATCCGCGAACGTTTTCATAGCGATATGCGTATTGTATTGGATTATCTTGCAGAAGGTAACGCATATCGTTCAGACCGAAAAGTAATTCATAAAGAAGCTACTATCAAAATGCTTCGGGTATTGTCCGGGGATAAAAATGTGGATGATACCGAAGAAATATTAAAAGCATTAGATATTGCAGAGGAGGATGAGATCAGCATGTGTGAATTGTTTGACCAGTATACGAGACGGGGAATTTCGCAAGGTATTTCGCAAGGTATTTCCAAGGGGATTATTATAATGAGTAAATATTTTAATACCACCTATGAAGCTACGCTGCAGAAATT
>ERZ1023666.687-NODE-687-length-13250-cov-51.569307_pt1 | contig 13250 bp, 21 predicted proteins | sample MGYA00380341_ERZ1023666 | MGnify/ENA primary metagenome ERZ1023666 (study PRJEB33179, sample SAMN07448983) | human gut metagenome | biome: Human-gut; feature: Human associated habitat; material: Faeces | host: Homo sapiens | place: India: Bhopal | collected...
TGGCTGGCAGCGTAAAGCCGCTTAGCCGTTATCTCAAATTTTAACGAACCATTGAGTAAGAGCTATCTTGATAGAATTGGGATCAGCATCAAAGAGATTCGCCAAGAAGCAACCACCAGGTTTATATCCTCTATGAGCCTCATCCATAATGAATATTCTCTGCAAGTTGGTTGCGTATGCTGGCAAATCAACTGTCTTCTTGTCTTCGGCAAAGCGCTGAATGTTTACTACTGTGATTTCTTGATGGCCACTGGCTCCTTGTTGAGCTTGGTTGTTACGGAATTGAGCCATTAACTCAGCCTTTGTGTTTGCCGTGGAAACGACCAAACCTCTTGCCTCAAACTCTTGCTTGGCTTGCTCCAAAAGGTCTATTCTGTCAACAATAAAATAGAACTTAGCTACTTTGTCCTTCTTTGAGTAATAATCAGATAAAACGTATGTAAGGTAAAACGACAAAGCCGTTTTACCGCTGCCTTGGGTATGCCAGACTACTCCTGATTTGGCTCCTTCTGAAAGTTGTTGGCGAATTGCCAATGAAGCAAACATTTGCTGATAGCGCATGATGTGCTTTTGGTCAGTGCTTTCAATCTTTCCATCCACTTCTTTTTCCATCTTCACGTAGGCTATACCATATTTTATAAGGAATAGCAAACGCTCAGGGCTGCACATAGAGGTCAATATGCGATTGGTTGGCGTATTGATTTTTAAATTCGTCTGATATTCTGGTGTGTGGTGTATTACCTGGCAGTTAAAGTCAGACAAGATTTTCTTTTCATCCTCTCGATTGATTTCAAGATATTGATAATCCTTGTTGAATGGAGCTATCTGCTGGTTGTTGGGATTCTCTTCCCTAAAGCAGTTGAATGGTGCGTTTTCTCTAGCTGCTGTGCAGTAGAATGCTCCTTGGATAGGCACTATGCCACCCATGGTGTCATATTCCATGTTGTTGGAGAATATCATCAACTGCGTGATATTGATAAAGCGACGATACTTTTTGTTGGGGAAACGATCTAAGTTCATTCGCTTGCTTTCTGCCACGATACCACCATGGTTATTGGGCTTCTTGACCTCCACGAAGCAAAGAGGTAAGCCGTTGACAAACAGCGTAATGTCTGGGCGAAACTCATCTTGACCATTCTTGCAAGTAAATTCCGCTGTGAAATGAAATTTGTTGTTTAAGGGATTATCGAAGTCTATCAATTTGATAGGGGAAACAGCGGTAAGTCTTCTATAAAAAGATTTACCCAAGTCATCATTGGCTAACTCTTGACGAATGGAACGAAAGATGTTACCAAACTCACCTTTTGATGATGGGTTCAACTTTTCAAACTGTTTCTTAAAGACATCTATCAATATGTTTGTATCAGGATCATAGATCTTGTTAGCCATATCTTCACTGATTTTGCCGAAATAGGAATAACCTAATCGGGTCAAGTGAACCATAGCTGGCATCTGTACTCTCGTTGCTTCGTTGAATTTTCCCATGTCCTTCTAAATTAGTCGAAATTTATAATTTCACTGACATTCACGTTTTGTAATTCATGCAAATGTAATGATTTATTTTGAGAAAGAAGTCGTGTTTGATAATTCTTTAACATGATATAACTAATGAGGATGCTTGCAAGAGGGTATATACTGTCAAAATACGCCTGCCAACAAGCTATCACCATAGTTCCACCATTACTAGGCAGATTTTCCCTCCCAGTACATAGTATGGAATACTCCAGTACACACCTTGGAATACTTCAGTACTTAGTATGGAAAACTGGAGTACGCTGTAGGGAGTACTTTTGAGAAGTACTGAGAGGAAATCAGTCATACCAATTGATGACATCTTCATAGCCATCAAACTCCAGTTTTTCTTTCACGCCAACTTCTTGTAAGGCTTTGATTATTAATGTCTGTTCGGTGGGAGATAGCACCCTTGCGCCCCTTCTTCGCTCAAAGTAAAGGGTGCGCCCAAACTCGCTCTTTAGCATTGAGGAGAACGCCGCATACTGGTCGGGATACATGTGTTTCTGAAAATTAGTGAATCCCCTAGCATACCTCATGGGAGTACTGTTGCGATAGAATGGACAGCGAGCGTTCTTCTTGCACATCTTAGGATTAATAATGTGCAGGAACGTTTGCTCTGAAAGCAATTTCTGATAGGCTATCTGATGCAAGCAGACATCAGCCTTCGGGCAATCGGCGTGAAGGCAAACCTCATAACGTGGAGGGACGGATGTGTAAAGTTTCTTAGGCATGGCTTTTCTGTTTTTTATGTTTAGATGAGCATCTGTTGATATACTTTCATCGGCGAAATTACTACATTAATTTGAAACTCGCAAGCTTTTCCGCAATTATTTGCCAAACCGTAAAACCACCTGCGGATTTGTGCTACCAACTTCGGCACATGGCGACCATCTGGGCACCTCGGTATGAAAACTATATCATAACTTTGCATCGCCAATCAGAAAGGTTGGCCTCGATTTGTTAACCTTAAATCTATACTACTATGATGTTATTTAAATTGCAGAAAAACAACAACCCTGAGATGAAGGAAGCCTATGGCAACTACTATGCGTTGCCGGTCATCTTGCAAACCATGGGCATCGCAGAACTTGCCGTGATGATGGCTGAGCACAACACGGGTTTCTCGGCTGGTCAGGTGAAGGGTATGCTCACCGACATGGTGAAGTGCATCAAACAACTTGTCTTGGATGGAAAAGCAGTCAAGATAGACGATCTCGCCATCTTCACACTCGGCATCGTCAACAAGGCGGGCGCTGCTACCAAGGCTGAGTTCAGTGTGCAGAAGAATATCGAGAGCGTGAAGCTTCGTGCCAGAGCCACTGGTGAGTTGACCCGTGCCAAGCTCAACCTTGATGCTTCGTTGAAGGACATCGAGAAGATGGTCAGCACCAACAGTGAGAAGGATGGCGATGGCGGCACTCCACTGAAACCGGGTGCTGGCTCTACCGACCAAAAGGACAACACCCAGGAGGGTGGTGGATCCAGCTCAGGAACTGGCAGCAATCCAAGCGGCGGATCTGGCTCTGATACAGGCAGTAACCCTAGCGGCGGTTCCACCTCTGACTCCGGCACCGACGTTCCAAAGGAGTTTGACTAAGGGCAATGAAGGGACAACGGCTTATGAATATCATTTTTCATCCTTAAAATCATTGCCTTATGAAACTGTTTAAAGTTAATCAAGATGCAGCCACTTCCCCTTCCAAGATTACTTGGGTGAGCATCCTCAATGCCATCGTGCAAGCCATCATTGCCGCACTCACGGCTCTGGGAGTCAGCTCTTGTTGTAATTAAGAATTAAAAATTAATAATTCCTTTCTGATGATTACTGGTCATTTTCCTTTATCGATAGGCGAGGAGGTAGCACGCAGCGAGCGTGCCCTCCTTACTCGCATGGAAGACGGCGAGTGGATGCAGTCGCCATTCTCCGTTCGCTTCCTCGTGCTCCATTGTTCTGCCACGAGGTGTAATCGAAGTTATACCGTGGAGCAGATGATGCGCGACCACAAGGCTCGTGGCTTCCGTACCATTGGCTATCACTTCTATATCCGCCGTGATGGAACGATGACGCAACATCGTCGTCTCCTGGAGGTGGGGGCGCATGCCCGACCTTACAATCGTTGCTCCATCGGCATCTGTTACGAGGGCGGTCTTGATGAGAATGGCAAATCTGCCAACACGCTCACCGCTGCACAATACGAACGATTGGAGGCTCTCTTTGTGGAGTTGCACCAACTTTTCCCTGAGGCAGAGATCGTGGGGCATCGTGACTTGCCTGGCACTACGCCAAAGGATTGCCCTTGCCTGGATGCGGCAAAGTTGTTTGGCCATTGCCTATCCCAGGGGTAGGGGGATATGGTTATCGGATGGGCGGTGTTATGGCTCATCGAAATATTCTACGATGAGGCTCACCTGCTTGCGACTGTAGAAGTCGGCGTTCTTGCTGACGTGGCAGAGCGAGAGAGCCTCATCCAGTGCAGGGTTCTGCTTGATCCATCGGCGCAGTTTTCTCATGGCGAGATCTGCGTCCAGCATGGGGAAGTAGAGCCTTGCCAATTCCGATTTTGTATAAGTTCTCATTTCCATCGTTTTACGTTTTTAGTTGTTGAGGCTTCCCCTCTCACTAGATCGTGGGAAGTAGATAATTTGATGCGAAGATAGCGCAAACATGTGACATGAAAGTTCGCTGTCAAAAGGCCGAGTGCAGCCTATCTTATGCAAAAGTAATACAAATAATTATCTTGGCATCTGTAAACTCCTTCATTCTCCATGCACTCTTGAAGCCACTCGCCACAAAGTGCATGGGAACAAACAAGCCCACATGGAACTGGTCGACAAACTGCCTTGCGCCTCGTGTATATCCATTGCCAATGCGACCATCTACAGGGAACATCACTATGTCAAAGCTATCTTTACACATTTTGCAGATACTTTTGTAGATACAAAGGTAAGCTTTTTGATTGAGAATACATCATGCTATTCGTCATTTTTGTGATTTGTTACACTTTTGGCGAACGAAATTGAAAAGAGAATTATGCTTTTACAGAAAAATTAGTCTAAATGATTTGCGTATTTAACCATATATTTGTACCTTTGCATATAAAATGGCAACAATGAATGACTACACAGAGATTTGGCAATTACAGGATGTCATAACCACTGCGGTTAATGCTTGTGGCTATGACATCTGGGACTTGCACGCCAATGACTCAGGCTTTCTTCTGGAACTCGCCGAGTACTTGGATGACGATGCCATCAATTTGCTATGCTGCCAGCTGCCACTGGTTGCAGACTATGAGGGACAAGGAGCTCATGGCTCCATGTTTTGCCTATACAGATAGTGCTTTTTATCCTCAAATTAATCCCTCCACTCTTACCTAATATGCAGCGTTATGATAAATAGGACTTAAAAGGGCATCGGTAAAGACCATACTCCACCGATGATATTTGAACCTACACAAGGGCGCATTCCCAAAAAGTGACACAAATGACATTTTTCGGGAATAAGCAAGGAAACCAAATTTCTTTAGCCCTACATTATTTGCAAAAATACTAGATAATTGACTTTTAACTTAAATATCCGTATTTTTTTACGGCATATTGATTTTTTATGTACTTTTGTATCCCAATAAGTGCAAACTTTCTGTATAAGTATCTATTATTGGTTGATTATCAGTATTATACGCTCTAAACGGTAGAAAAGTGACTGTGTGGATTCTGTTTAGATACGAAAGGTGAAGATTTAACGTTTTTAACCTTCTGTCACACCGAAATTACGAAAATGTGGGTGATGTGAGGTGGTTAGTAGTCACTCCATATGCCTTTTATTGCCACAGTGGTTCGTTTTCCCAACTAAAAGGAAAACCAAGCGCAGTCTTATCTATTTCTGGAAACGTAGCAAAAAGTCTGTTCATCTTATCAAGCATATCATTGTTAGGTGATATGATGTCAAGGAAATACTTGATGATACAGATTGTGAAATACACTCTTTGAGGGTTTGTTGGCAGGGTAATCCAGGAATGAGCAATTCTTCTTGGAGTAACAGGCATGATGGAACTTACCTTGTTCCACACCCTTGAATGATGGCAACAGGCATTTCGCAACAAAGTCAGAGATGTTATCCAAGATTCCAAGACGATAGGTTGCAAGCCGAAATAATGAGAGATGCGTTTGCGTATCTTGTCTGCTTTCAGATTACGGTAAATCATATTCACATTGCCCATCGTCAGCAACTCACCCAAAATCCATGATGGAGGATATGGGTCGCAATAGCTGTTCTTGAAATGCTTGATAAATTCTTCTGTTGATTTCGCATATTCTCTGTCGATGGTGTTCTTTGTTTCTTGAAAAGTTCTTTGGTTGGCAAAGTGAACAGAATTTGTCAGCCAATAAGTATCTCCTGTCATCTGCACAGGAATGTTCATAATGGCACGACGGATAGCTATCTCTACTTTCTCAATCTCATTGAGAAGAAGCATACGCAACTTCTTGTCGAAGCGATAGAGATTCAACACTTGTTGAAAAGTTGTACCATCTTTATACTGATGAGTTTCCTTTGGAACTTTCAAGAATGGGTACATATAGGCAGAAAGGCGATAGTACCCGATACTCTCCAAATACCGTACTGCTTTGTCTTCATCGGAAATAACAAGCCCACGACTTTTCAACAGAGCCATCAAGTCTGCCTCTGTCATATAATGTTTCATGAAGTGCGGTAATCTTTCCATTAGCGTATTTTGAGAGTAAACGTATATATACAAAAAAGCCCCACGCATTTGAGCATCGTTGAGAGGCTTGGTGGGAACTGACGGTGCAAAGATACGAATAATCATTGATAATACAAACTTTTTAACAAGAAAAATCATGCAAAAGTGGAATTCTTTGACATATTTATATTTAATAATGTTAAATCTGGGCTTAAAATCATACTTTACTGGCAAAACAAAGTGGTTTCCAAGATAAAAGTGTTACTTTTGTAACGTCTATACCCATACCGGAAGCCCCGATGGGCAGAGGTTGGGCAGACATATATACATATAAGGCGTAACTGTACGCTTTGGTTTTGACTTGTTAGAACTTCGCAAACTCTCAACTGTTCGTCAAAGACAAAGCAACGGGAACGCCTCATGGGGTGTATTATATACAGTCCTCATTGGCTTCGGACGATTCTATTGTTCGTTGTCAAGGGTGCTTTCTATATACTTACACTGGCGTGGGGCTTTCCGGCGTTGCTCGTTTCGGACGAACAGGGCAATGCGAAGGCCTTAACAAGTGGAACGGGTGACAGGACTGGCTCCACGCTTTCATGTATATATACCAACCATTTATTAATCATGTCAACATGGTAGCCGTTGGCAAAAAACGGAACGGTATGATTGACAAAACAATTATCTGTCTTAGCGCACGAGCTAATTCTGGAAAAACGACATCGATCAGAGAGTTGTTTTTCCGCCTAACAGGACATTACCCTGAAAGTACAGGAGATTTCTTGTCCATTGTACAAGATAAAAATGTCGAGCATGGTATAGGCATATCATCTGTGGGAGATTCTTGGGGAAATCGTGAACCAATAGAAAAACTTATTGATGCTGGTTGTGAAATTATCGTGTGCGCCTCACGTACTTCTAAAGACACCGTGAACACGGTGTATGAGTTGGCAAGTAAAAACCAGTACAAAGTTGTCCAAATTTCTGCTCTACATGGCGAGCATAATGACACTATAGAAAATTATAATCTTTATTGTTGTAAAAATGCAGAAGCCATGGAACAACTCATCAGAAATATAATACGAAACCAACTAAAAACAATAGAATTATGAATTCAAAATACAAACATTGCCCATATTGCGGAGAGGAAATACTCGCTGTGGCAAAAAAGTGCAGATACTGCGGAGAATGGCTTGACACAAACGATATGCCAGGCAACCCTCAACAGACAGAAAGCGAAGAACCAGAAGATTATAGTGAAGAAGAGATGGATGAGAAGCCTTCCTTTATTCGAAGAACATGGAAAGTTCTATTGCCCGTACTTGTCATCATATTGCTCTGTGTGGGTAAGATTGGGTTAAAAGAATTCGGAAAGAATGCCGTTAAAGAAGCAGCTAAAGAGCATTCATCAAGTAGTGAGATGACAGATTCTACTGCTGATTCCGATGAAGCCACTTATGTCTTTCAATACATAGGTGATGGCGAAATTTACGATATGTATTTGACTGATGGACAAGGTAATGTTTATGAATATGATGACGAAGCATCATACGAGGATTTTGTTTTGCCTGCAATAGCTTCAAGAAAATTGTATTTAGAACTGAACAATGCAAAAGATTTCAACAAATTGGCGAAGTCAATAATGACATTACCTGTTTCTGAAAAACTTGTATGTGAGGGGCTGAATGTTACGGATATTGTCAATAAAGAGTATTACGATTTCAATCCATTCCAGGTGGAACTGAAAAAGAAAGGTTACGGATATCAAACTTATTATATAGCAAAGTCGGAATATGACGAAGGAAAAAGATACATAAGGTTTTCAAGAGGTGAAAACAATGGAGTCAAGGTGGAAGTTGGGTTGGAACATCTAATGTATTTCCTATGATTGAAAACAATTAAAATATAAAGCAATGAAGAAAACGATTTTAATGATAGTGGCTGCGCTATTTGTTCTTATCGCAGTCAATGCTCAGACAAGAAAGGTTACACCTCGAATAAGAAAGTCGGGAAATCCTGCGCAGGTAATCAAGGGAAAAACTGTGCCCATAAGAAAAAGACAGGCTGATAAAAGAAAGGTTCATAGTAATTATTCGACATCCAGAAGAGGTACATGGAATGATACTGAGAAAGAGGAAGAAACCGAATTGTCTATATTCTCAGCAGAATATAGATACAACGAGGAGATAAAAGGAGATTTTGAAAAATGGAATGATAGACGTGAATTCGAAAAATCCGCTGATTACGACAAACGTTTGCAAGAGTACTCAAAAGCGGTGTTTGACTCTATTTGCTACAGTGTTATTAGTTCCAAAATTGAGTATAACAATTGGGAGATGAGATTGGACACTTATGATGCAGACAAGGAAGAATTTCCTATAATATGTGATTTCGGCGATAATATAATTGCAAGAATACGCTATAAGGTTCCTTACGATATGGCTAAAGAGTTTAAGCAGAACTTTAATCATAACGAATTTTATGGTAATGGGCAAATGTGGGAAGCTCTGCGCCGATGTGACAATTTTGTCTATGTCACGGTACCAGATAGACCTGAGTATAATTACTTATGTCCTTCAACAATCTTGTTTAGCCTGACTCCTTATATAAGATGGGACAACAGAGGTATAGGGACTGTAAGGGGAGACTTCTTTCATAATGCGGATAGCATAAAAGTTACTTTCACAAGCAAAGCAAAACCTGTAGCTGTAAGATTCAATGATTTAGGCTTAGACAATAAGTATCTTGCCAACTATGTTTATGTGTTCAAAAAGGGAGATAATGATATTTATTCAAAAAAGGAACAGAATGAAAAAGAGAGTAAGAGCAAGGAGGAACAAAATGAAAGTGAGAGCAATAAGATATTTAATGGTGACGATGTTGACCAACAGCCTTCTTTCCCTGGTGGCACCAATGCATTAAATACATTTATCGCATCTAATCTTAAGTATTCTGTAGTGGCACAAGAAGAAGGCATTCAAGGAAGGGTTGTTGTAAAGTTTATCGTGGAAAAAGACGGCAGTATAAGTAACGTTGAGGTAGACCGATCTGTTGATCCGGGTTTGGACAATGAGGCAATGCGAGTAGTCAAAGCCATGCCGAAATGGATTCCTGGACAAATAAATGGAAAAGCCGTAAAAGTGGAATGTAGCCATCCTTTCGTATTCCGGTTGCAATAAGACACAAAGAAAATATGATGTGTCCGCTCCAGCCATTCTCCTTCATTATATGAGAGAATGGCTGGTTCTCGTTATCGACCTAACCCTTTGCCCTTTCTTGATTTTACCATCTTCGTAGCTTGTCGCAAGCATCGTCTTATCCATTCTATTTCATCTTCATCCTTATCACGCCCCAATTTTTGGTGTCGCTACCGCCACCACCTTGACTTTCGGCAAAGTTAGTAGCTTCGTTGACGTAGCCGATGTACAGGTACATTGCACAATAGATAATTTTATCGCCATGATTGATAAAATCCATTGCAAAGCTACCGTCTAATAGGCAGCTGTCGTGAATGCTCGTCATACGTGGATAGATGTCTGCTATCTCTGCCAACGCCTTCATGCCAGCCTGTGCCCAAATCTTATTGATCATCTGTTGCTTGCGGCAGAGATATAAACTAAATAATAGGAGATAAGATTATGGCATTAGCAATTAGTGGTATCCCAATGCTTACAGGTGATGAGGCTTTAGCTTTCAAAGAAAAACTGAAGAAACATTGAAGAAGCGTGGTAGCATAGATTTCTCAAAGCAACGTGCTGAGATGAAGGCTATTTTAGCAAAAGCAAAATTTTAAGTTAGTATTTAGTTAATAGTTTATAGTTGTTCTTGTAGTAATTTGCTGATAACTTGCAGATTTATTCAGATTTTCTTGGTGGTTTCGAAGAATATGTGTAATTTTGCGACATTATTAAACGTTTAAAATGAAAGGTTATGGCTTTAGAGATAAGAAGTATTCCTGTTTTGACAGGTGAGACTGCTGAACGATTTGTTCGTGAGGCAGAGGAGAATGAACGCAATCCACAAAGAAAGGCATTGCGAATGTCATTTGCTGATGTGGAGAAAATATTGGTTCGTTCAACCGCTAATTTGAAAGCACATGGAGGAAAGAGTCCTTTTGCAAAGTAATTGCTCTCTTTATCGGGTTACGACAAAAGAAGAGCTTGACTCTTTTAGCTGTGGTGATGAAGATCTTGATGATTTCTTTCACCAGGAGGCTTGTCTTTATGATGGGCAATTATTGGGAAAAACATATTTCTTTGCCTCGGAAAGAAGTGGTAAGGATGAAATCGTTTGTGCCTTTACATTGGCAAATGATAGTATCAAGGCTGCTTTGATTCCGAATGCTTCAAGAAACAAAATACAGAGAAAAATTCCTAATTCCAAAAGAACAAGAAGTTATCCTGCAGTATTGATAGGAAGACTTGGAGTTGCGAAGAATTTTCAAGGTACTAATGATGGTATTGGCTCACAAGCAATTGACTATATCATATCTTGGTTTTTGTTACCTGATAATAAGACTGGTTGCCGTTTTATTGTGGTTGATGCCTATAACAAGGAAAATGTATTATGTTTTTATGGAAAGAATGGCTTCAAATTCTTGTACTCAACAGAAGAATTAGAGAAAGAAGCAAATCATATTCCTGATGATGAACACTTAGAGTCAAGGATGATGTATCTTGACTTGTTGGGCTATATAAGATAAAAACAAGAGGTAATCTTTAGGATTCTTCTTAACTCTTTTCTGGCCCACAGATCTCTCAGATTAACACAGATGGGGCAGACGTGAAGTCTGCTTATATCCAAAGAATTGGCTGAACTAAAATATACTTATTGGCATAGCCCAATCAATGGGCTATGCTGATGAGTTTATTATCTCTTTGTTGATTATTGAACGGCAACTTTCTTGATGCTGCCATCGCTGTACTTCACGATGTTCAAACCCTTGACAGGTGCGTCCAGTTTCTGACCAGCTACAGAGTAGCGAAAAACTTCTTTGACATCTGAAGTTGCAGAAACAGTCTTTATACCAGTAGTGGTCATTTCTTCTATATTTAGATGATACTCTCCCCAAATACTAGTACGATAAGCTTCAGCCAAGCCCTGAGGGACATAAAGTGTACAATTTTCTGGCCCCTTTAGTGTCCCATCATCATCAACAGGAATCAACTTGTTACTGTAAATATACAGCTTTTCCAGTCCCATACAAATTCTAAATATTCCATAAAATTCGCTCATTTACTTGGTTGTAACGAGAAAAAACGTTATCTTTGTAACGTTGATTCCCGGTAGCCTCTGATTTGTCAAGCTATCGGGTCTTGTTTTATATACGTTTTGCTTATAATTATACATTATTTTTTCAGCAAAAACGTTTGTACTATTTATAAATTACAAATATTTAACCGTAAAAGTTGGCAACGCATATTATTTCGTATAATTGTCATGTTTTTACGATTCTAAGAGTTTGTTGGCGAATTGAATGTTACCATTTCTCTGTTCTTTTATCGCCCCAGCCCTACCTTCTGTGTTCCGTCCCAATTTGTAAGTTGGTCAGCACAGCCATTGCGCCCACGTTTCTTTACTTGTTCAACAGGCACGGTCTGCACATGGACATGGATGCTTGTCTCATCACAATGCACATCAAAGCCGATGACATTCTCTTCTCCCCATTTCTCACATGCAAAGCGGTAGGTGTCCAATGACCAGTCATAGATACCTTTATGTAATGTCACCTTGCTGTGGTCAGCATTTGGATCTGACGTGTTAAGTTTCTGTTCACCAAAGGCAAGCCTGTTAAGCACATCATGGTCACCACTGAAGATGATGCCGACAGTGCAGTTCGGACTGTTCCTTGAAACTTGGTCGGGACGCTTGGCATCCATATACGGCTTGAAGCCAAGTTCATCAAGTCTGTGCTGCAAGCGTTCATGCAACGGCACAGACTGGGAACCAAGAGGCACAATCTTTCCACCCTTGACTATCTCTAAGTTGAGTCTCTTGCGTGAGTAGTTATAATGGTTGTTCTTGTCTGTGCCTACATGAATGGCGGCACGTGGTATGTTTCTTTCCATAAAAATTTTGTTTGAGTTAGTAACATTGTTATGGTATGACTGGTGACAGTTCTCGGGCGGAGCCTGAGCATAATAGAAGGACCTTTTTAAGTGAACAGCGTCAGCAAGTGAATCTAAAAGTCCCTATTATGTTTAGGACTTTTGTGAAAGTCCGTCACGCAAGCGTATTCGCAGATTCTTATCAACTCTGCTATGACTCTTCCACCAACACCAACCCAAGACTGTATATCAGATGTTGGAGTGGCGGATGTTGCTTTATCAGCCTTTGTAGCGCCATCTGTGGTGTTTCCGTCATCAACAGGAAGTCAGCAATGTCAAGACCATTGGTCTTTTGTTCATCGGTGGCATTGTCTTCCAAGATGACAGCATCTTTATTGAAACATCCGTTCATGCCTCCAGCAGCCAACCATACGAAATCAGACATGAAGTGTGTGGCAATGATGGCTGTCTTTTCGCTCTCCACGATGGCGATCGTTTTGTTTCTTGTTGTGTCAGCCAAAAGATAGTTGAAATGTAACGCCCCACATTGTCAGGAAATACAATCTGTCCTTCCTCGTCAATATATCTTGCAAAGCAACGCTTACGCCCACATTGAGGGCAAGCATATCGGTTGCCCAGCTTGTATTTCTGTAGATGGAATCTATACTCACTCATAAGGCTCTGCACTTGTTGCACCTTGCACTTTCTGCACTTTTGCACTTGTTTGGCACAAAATGCCTTAACTGAGCCTGTCTTTCCGCCAGCTTTCTGGCTTCTTCCTTGGCATAGTAATCATCCAAGGAGATTTCATAATTGCCAGTGGAAGTCTTTACATAAAGCTTCTTTTCCTTCTTATCATAAGCATAATAAATGGACGCCTCAAACACTCTGAATAAAATATTCTTACATTTAAGAGGACCGTAAATCACAATTTTTAGGTATTGCATATTCCTCATAGAAGCCGTACCTTTGCACCCTCAAAAGA
>ERZ1023666.689-NODE-689-length-13220-cov-21.842081_pt1 | contig 13220 bp, 9 predicted proteins | sample MGYA00380341_ERZ1023666 | MGnify/ENA primary metagenome ERZ1023666 (study PRJEB33179, sample SAMN07448983) | human gut metagenome | biome: Human-gut; feature: Human associated habitat; material: Faeces | host: Homo sapiens | place: India: Bhopal | collected...
ACGATTCTAAGTTTAGCGAAAGCGAACAAATCAGAGCTATAAGGTGTGTAAAAAATGGCTGGAAAAACAATAATAGGCAAGTTCTTCTATTATAATTGAATCTACATCATTTCTCCTGTGCCGCAGGATATATAAGATGTAACAAATGCAATAACCGTATGCATGAAAGACATATAGTAAGTGATTAAATCGGCAAAAACTGGAAAAATCAATATATTCTGACAGATTCATTTCTTTTTGCATAAATAACTTTAAAAATCATCCTTAATGTAAATGATTAGGGATGATTTTCGGCTTTTTTTTGTATTTTTGCTATTAAATATTGTATTATAACGACAATTGTAAACGAAACGGATATGGTGACACAAAGTGAAGCAGCCCTGGAACAGGGACTGATAAAGACACTTCAAGATATGAGTTATGAATATGTCAAGATTGAAGAAGAAACAAATCTTGACCAGAACTTCAAGACTCAACTCGAAAAGCATAATAAGAAAGAACTTGCCCGTCATGGACGTACAAGTTTTACGGATAGTGAATTTGAAAAGATAAAAATTCACTTAGAGGGCGGTACTCGTTTTGAGAAAGCCAAGAAACTGAGAGACCTGTTTCCATTAGAATTGGAAACAGGCGAACGTGTGTGGGTTGAATTTCTCAATCGCCAGCAGTGGTGTCAGAATGAGTTCCAGGTTTCCAACCAGATTACAGTGGAAGGTAGAAAGAAGTGTCGATATGATGTCACAATACTTATCAATGGTTTGCCTTTGGTTCAAATAGAGCTAAAGAAACGTGGCGTGGAGTTAAAGCAAGCTTACAATCAGATACAGCGCTACCACAAGACTTCGTTTCATGGCTTGTTTGACTACATACAGTTGTTTGTGATTTCAAATGGTGTGAACACTCGTTATTTTGCCAACAATCCTAACAGTGGCTACAAGTTCACTTTCAATTGGACAGATGCTGAGAATGTGCCGTTTAATGATCTCTCCAAGTTTGCATTGTTCTTCTTCGACAAATGTACCTTGGGTAAGATGATAAGTAAGTATATCGTTCTGCATGAGGGAGACAAATGCTTGATGGTATTACGTCCATATCAGTATTATGCCGTAGAGAAAATTCTGGATAGGGTGCAGAACTCTAACAAGAATGGTTATATATGGCATACTACTGGTGCCGGTAAGACATTAACTTCATTCAAAGCGGCTCAACTTGTTTCTGAGATTGATGGTATAGACAAGGTGATGTTTGTCGTTGACCGTCACGACCTTGATACGCAAACACAATCAGAGTATGAGGCTTTTGAACCTGGTGCAGTAGATGGTACAGATAACACCTATGAGCTAATAAAGCGCTTGAGTGGAAAGTCAAAGATAATCATTACCACCATCCAAAAGTTAAACTGTGCAGTTACTCGTGATGCTTACAACAAGCATTTGCAAGATGTCAAGAACCAGAAGGTAGTGATGATATTCGATGAATGCCACCGCAGTCATTTTGGTGATTGCCATAAGAATATTGTTGGTTTCTTCAAGAACTTACAGATATTTGGCTTTACTGGTACTCCAATATTCTCAGAGAATGCCAAGGGCGAGCATACCACGGCAGAGGTCTTTGGTGAGTGTCTTCATCGTTATTTGATAAAGGATGCTATTGCTGATGAGAATGTACTCGGTTTCCTTGTGGAGTATTATCAAGGTCAAGGCGATGTTGACTTGATGGAAGAACAGCGAATGAAGGAGATTGCTCAATTCATCCTCAACAACTTCAACAAGTCAACATACGATGGTGATTTCAATGCTTTGTTTGCCGTCCAGTCTGTGCCTATGCTTTTGAAGTACTATGACATCTTCAAGTCATTACATCCTAAGATAAGGATAGGTGCTGTGTTCACATACGCTGCAAACGAAAGCCAAGATGATGATAACACTGGCATGAACAATGGTTTTGTTGATGACACGGTTACGAGTGACAAGCTGCAAACCATCATGGATGATTATAATAATATGTACGGAACTGCTTTTACAACAGACAATTTCAGTGCATATTATGATGACATCAATCTTCGCATGAAGAAGAAACGTGCTGACATGGAACCGTTGGACTTGCTGCTTGTCGTCGGTATGTTCCTTACTGGTTTTGATGCCAAGAAACTTAATACGCTGTATGTTGACAAGAACCTTGAATATCATGGTTTATTGCAGGCTTTCAGTCGTACGAATCGTGTTCTCAATGAGAAAAAGCGATTCGGAAAAGTTGTCTGCTTCCGTAATTTGAAGGACAATGTTGATAGAGCTATCAAGTTGTTCAGCAATACTGACGCTCCTGAGGCACTGGGATTCGTACTTCGTAAACCATTTGCAGATGTAAAGAAAGATTTGGATGAGTTATGTCAGAACTTTAAAGCGCGTTATCCGGACATGGATTCCATTGACAAACTTCAGAGTGAGTACGATAAGCGTAATTTTATCCTCGCTTTCCGTGATATTATTAGAAAACATTCTGAGATTCAGGTGTATGAAGAGTGGAATGCCGATGATTCATCTTTGATAATGACAGAGCAGGAATACAATGATTACCGCTCTAAATATCTTGATATGACGATGGGATTCATACAAGATGATGAGGATGACAAGAACGAAGACAAAGGCAAAGAAGATGAAGGAATGGCGCATGAAGACCCAACAGCAGATATCGACGATATTGATTTCTGTCTGGAGTTGTTGCATAGTGATGTTATTAATGTAGCATATATACTGGAATTGATAGAAGACCTCAATCCTGCAAGCGACGATTATCAGGTGAAACGACAGAATATCATCGACACGATGATAAAAGACCCAGCTATGCGCAATAAGGCTAAACTTATCGACCACTTCATCCGTGACAATGTTGATAATGACCAAGCTGGATTTGTAAAGTCGAAAGCTGATGGCAAGATGGATTTGGAGAGTCGTCTGACAACCTATGTTACTCAGGCACGAGCCCATGCGGTTACTTCATTGGCTACGGAAGTGGGAGTAAGTCAAGATGCACTTATTAAATATGTGCAGGAGTATGATTATTTACATCGGGAAAAGCCTGAAATTTTGCAGAAGGCTATCAAGGAGAAAAAGGGACTGCGCTTCTTGCAGCGTATTCATCTTAAAGAGTCATTGATTTTAAAACTGCGTAAAATTATCGAAATATTCAGTTGGGAATAAAAAAGAAAATAAAAAGAAAAAAATATGAGTGAAGAATTACAACAAAAACTGCGTACGCAACTTTGGACAGTAGCCAATACTTTGCGTGGCAATATGTCAGCCAGTGATTTCATGTATTTCACTTTGGGCTTTATCTTTTATAAGTACTTATCTGAAAAGATAGAAATGTGTATTGATGCTGAACTTGAAGAGGATGGAAGTAACTTTAAGGAAGCCTGGGCAAGTAATGAGGAAGAACTGAAGGAGGAGTTGAAGAAGTTTTGCATGAATGAACTCGGTTATTTCATCGAGCCAGAATACCTGTATTCTTCTGTAATAGAGGCTATCAATCGCAAGGAGAACATACTTCCACAGCTGGAGCGTTCATTGAAGAAAATAGAGGACAGTACCATTGGACACGATAGTGAAGAGGATTTTGGAGGTTTGTTTTCTGATATAGACCTCGCTTCTCCTAAATTGGGAAAGACCGCAGAGGACAAGAACAATTTGATTAGTGAAGTATTGATTGCTCTTGATGGTATCGACTTCGGCTTAAACGAGGCTTCTGATATTGATATTCTCGGCGATGCCTATGAGTATATGATAGGTCAGTTTGCCGCAGGAGCTGGCAAAAAGGCTGGAGAATTCTACACCCCACAGGAAGTTAGTCAGATTCTTGCAGATATAGTTACTACAGGCAAAACACGCTTGAAAAATGTATATGACCCAACTTGTGGTTCAGGTTCATTGCTTCTCCGTACTGCTCGCAATGGTAAAGCTGATTTGATTTATGGTCAAGAGAAGAACCCTACGACATTCAACCTTGCCCGAATGAACATGTTGCTTCATGGAGTTAAGTTTAGTGACTTTGACATAGAGAATGGAGATACTCTTGAAGATGATGCTTTCCCTGAGGAACAGTTTGATGCGGTGGTAGCTAATCCGCCATTCTCTGCTGCCTGGAGTGCAGCGGAGAAATTTAATAATGATGATAGATTTAGCAAGGCTGGAGTCTTGGCTCCAAAGTCTAAGGCTGACTATGCATTCATACTTCACATGATCCATCATCTTAATGAAGGTGGAACGATGGCATGTGTTGCTCCTCATGGTGTTCTTTTCCGTGGTGCATCAGAAGGTAAGATTCGCCGTTTCCTCATTGAGAAGAAGAACTATATTGACGCCATCATCGGTTTGCCTGCCAACATTTTCTATGGTACAAGTATCCCAACTTGTATCATTGTGGTAAAGAAGTGCCGCAAGGATGATGATAATATACTTTTCATAGATGCCAGCAAGGAGTTTGAAAAGATAAAGACACAAAATAAGCTTCGCCCAGAGCACATTAAGAAGATAGTTGATACCTATCGTGAGCGCAAGGAAATCGAGAAGTATAGTCATTTGGCAACTTTACAAGAGGTTGCCGACAATGACTATAACCTTAACATTCCTCGTTATGTAGATACGTTCGAGGAAGAAGAGCCTATCGACATTCATGCGGTCATGAAGGAAATCAAGGATTTGGAAGCTAAGCGTGCTGACCTCGACAAGCAGATTGATGTATATCTGAAAGAGTTGGGGCTGGTTGAGTAGAATATTAAAAGAATATTGATATGAAGGGCGATGCATTATTGTTAAGTAGAGTTATAGCAGGAGGTAGAGTGCAATTTATCATTCCTGTATATCAGCGTAATTATAGTTGGTTAACCGAGAACTGCAATCAGTTGTTCAACGACTTGGTGGATTTGGTTCATTCTGGCAGACCGACTCATTTCTTTGGTTCTATAGTTACATCTCCAGCAGATGGCTATGGCATCAATCGACTTGTCATTGATGGACAGCAACGCCTTACAACAGTTTCGTTGCTGTTATTGGCAGGCATTCATGCCGTAGAAGATGGAAAACTTGAAGGTGATAAAGGAAGTATAGAAGAGGCGAAAGAGGAATTCTTGATGGCAAAGTTTAGTGGTACAGAAAGAAAAATCAAACTTTTACCCATTGAAAATGATATGGAGGCTTACGATAGAATCTTTGAGCATGATGTAGATAATTATGTGAAAGATTCTAAGATGACCCGTAATTATCAATATTTCTATGAGCGTTTGACCAAAGAACCTCATCAGCTTTCGTTTGATGCTTTATTGAATGCTATTGAACGTTTGCAAATTATATCAATAGAATTGGATGGTAATGACCAACCTCAACTTATTTTTGAAAGTCTTAATTCTACAGGCTTGGATTTGACAGGTGCTGATGAGATTAGAAACTATTTATTGATGTCTCTTACAGCAGAAGAACAGCAATATTACTTCAAAACATATTGGCAAAAGATAGAGATAGCTACGGAGAACGAACCAACAATGTTTCTTCGTGACTACTTAACTATCAAGCAACAACTCCAACGCCCTGTGAGATTGTCTAACTTATATAGTGCATGGAAGAAGTACATGTTAGGGCATGACCGTAAGGAAGAACTTGCAGAGATGCTTGTTTATGCTCAATATTATCAGCAAGTTACTGAGGGTAAACTCAACTCAAAGAAACTGTCTGACAAAATGCGTCATATTTGCAATATAGAGACTGATGTGGCTAATGTGTTCTTTATTCAGTTTTTGAAATATGCTGATGAAAAGCACCTTACAGAAGATGAAATCTTCAAGGCTATAGACTTAGTCGAGAATTATATGGCTCGACGTATTGTATGCAATATGCCAGGAAATGCCTTAACTCAGGTTTTCTGCGCTTTGCATAAAGATGTGCTAAAAAGTATGGAAGAGTATGAAAAAGCAGGAATGGAAAATAGCTTTACTTACTCTGATATTTTGACTTATCATATTATGCGCCGTGATGGAAACTATCAGTTGCCAAGAGATACACAGTTTGTCGAAGCTATAGAGAATCGTGATGCTTATCACATGCTCAAACCTTTCCAAATTTTCCTTTTTGAAAGACTTGAAAACTCTGTGCATGGTGAATATAATGATGTGGCATCCGACATGAAGAGTAAGGATGCAACGATTGAGCACATTATGCCACAAACTTTAAATGCAGAGTGGCGTGAAATGCTTGGTGATAATTTTGAGAAAATTCAAGAAAGATATTTGCATACGTTTGCCAATCTGACATTGACAGGTATAAATAGTGAACTAAGTAATAAGGCTTTTGAAATCAAACGTGATGGTCGAATGGTAGATAACATTGTATATCCTGGTTATAAGGATTCAAAATATCGTTTAACAAGAAGCGTTACTGACTGTCAAAAATGGACGGAAGAAGAATTACAAAAGCGTAGTAAAGAGATATGTGAAGCTTTCTTGCGCTTGTATCCTCTGCCAAAAACAGATTTCAAGCCATTGCCAAAACCTGTTGAAGAAGTATCTTTGGACGAAGAATCATTCTCTCCTACAAATAGAATACTTAGAGGATTCCGTGTGTTTGGACATGAGTATAACGAAACGATATGGAAAGATATGCTTATAAAAATTGTATTATTATTGTCTGAGCGTTATCCTGATATTATCGATTCCCTCTATGATGGAGGTGCATATCTTTGGACTGCTAAACAAGCTGATTTGAACTATTGCACGCAAATAGGTACTGATAAGTATCTTTGGACATCTATGGGTAATAAGGGTAAGATAGCCTGTCTCCGCTACTTGTTCGACAAGTGCGATGTTGCAGAGTCTGAACTTATTTTCATTTTGGAACCATCTAACGAATAAAATATATGGAAGAGAATAATGTACCAGATATGCGTCCTACATTCGATGAAATTCGGAAGGTGGATGATAACGGCAAAGAATATTGGAACTCTCGTGACCTTTGCAATGCCATGGGATATTCAGCATATTGGAAATTCCAAAATGTGATAGATAAAGCCATCAATGTTGCAGGTAGTAAAGGCATGACTATAGATGAGCATTTCAACCATGCGGTTGATATGTTCAAGGTGGGCAATGGTGCGTTTCGTAAGGTAGAAACGTTCCATCTTTCACGAATGGCTTGTATGATAATAGCAGAGAATGCAGATACAAGAAAGCCATTGGTGAAGCAAGCAAGAGAATATTTCTCGCAGTCTGTATCTACGACAGAGATTGTGCAGAACTCGTTGGAATCCAACATCTTACTATATAAGACTGCACAAGGTGAGACTCGCATTGAAGTGATATTCAACAGTGAGACCTTTTGGATGTCACAGAAAAGAATGGCTTCTTTGTTTGGAGTTGATAGGGCAACTATAGCCTATCATATTTCTCAGATTTATGAATCGGGAGAATTGCAAAGAGAGACAACTTGTAGAAAAATTCAACAAGTTCAACTTGAAGGTGAGCGTGATGTAGAGCGTGCTCCTTTGTTCTACAATCTTGATGTTATCATAGCTGTAGGGTATAGAGTTAACAGCTATCAAGCAACCCAATTCCGTATATGGGCAACTTCTGTATTGAAGGAATTTGTTATCAAGGGATATGTGTTAGATGATGAGCGTTTGAAACAAGGTAAGCACTTTGGCAAGGATTACTTTGATGATTTGCTGGAACGCATTCGTGAAATTCGCACATCAGAGCGTAGATACTATCAAAAGATAACTGACATTTACGCTGAGTGTAGTGCTGACTATGATGCAAAAGCTGAGAGTACTAAACTCTTTTATAAGATGGTACAGAATATGATGCACTTGGCTGTTACCAATCATACGGCAGCAGAGATTGTTTATGAACGTGCCGATGCAGAAATGCCACACATGGGCTTGACCACATGGAAAAAAGCACCTAATGGCAGAGTGCAAAAGTCTGATACGATTGTCGCCAAGAACTATCTTTCAGAAGATGAACTGTCTCAGCTCAATACAATAACAACAAGTTTTCTTGACCTTGCCGAATCTCGTGCACGGCGTCATATTATCACAACGATGGATGATTGGAAGCAACGCTTACAACAATTCCTTGCAACTATGGATTATGATCCAAAGAGTAGTGCAGGCAAGGTTTCCCAAGAGGAAGCAAGAGATAAGGCTTATTCTGAGTATGAGAAGTTTAAGGTTATTCAAGACCGTTCATATATCTCAGATTTCGACCGATTCAATAATGGCAATGATGATGATACACCATTGCTTCCGTTTGACATCGACCCAAAAGAAGAGTAAATACCAGTAGAGGAAAGTATAACAAACAATTAAGGATTTAAAATAACTATGGTAACAAATAAAGAACAAAATAAACTGAATGTACCCCATTTGAGATTCCCGGAATTTCATGGGGAATGGGAGAAGCATGGACTATCAGAATATCTTGACTTCAAAAATGGACTTAACCCAGATTCAAAGAGATTTGGTAAGGGAATAAAGTTTATTTCTGTAATGGATATTTTGAATAATCCTGTAATAACATATGATTGCATAAGAGCATCAGTTCAAGCTACAGATGCAGAAATATCTTCGTTTTCAGTTGAAAATGGAGATATTCTTTTTCAGCGTAGCTCCGAGACCTTGGAAGATGTAGGACGTGCGAATGTTTACATTGATGATAAAGTTGCTGTTTTTGGTGGCTTTGTTATTAGAGGAAAGAAAAAAGCGAACTATAATCCTTTGTTTTTTAGATATTTGTTGTCAAGTCCTTATGCCCGCAAAAGAATTATACCTATGGGAGCAGGTGCACAGCATTTTAATATTGGACAAGAGGGACTTAGTAAAGTTTTATTAAATTTCCCAACCATAGAAGAGCAGACCAAGATAGCGTCATTGCTCCATCTGCTTGACGAGCGTATCGCCACCCAAAGCAAGCTGATTGAAAAGTTAGAGTCCCTAATCAAGGGAATAAGTAATAAACTTTTCAATTCAAAAGAGGGTATGCCTGTCCGTCTTGGAGCAGTCCTTAAAGAACGTTCCGAAAAGACGAAAGTGAATAACCAATATACAGTTTTAAGCTCTACAGTAAATGGCTTATTTTCGCAGCGAGAATATTTCTCGAAAGATATAGCAAGCGAAAACAATGTAGGCTACAAGATTATTCGGCTTCATGATGTGGTGCTTAGTCCTCAAAATCTATGGATGGGCAATATCAATTACAATGATAAATTTGACATAGGGATAGTATCTCCATCATACAAGATATTCTTCATTTCAAATAATTTTGATAAAAGATATGTTGCGGCAATGTTAAAGACACACCGTGCTTTATATGGTTATAAGCTAATATCAGAACAAGGAGCGAGTGTCGTTAGGAGAAACTTGAACTTAGAAGCATTTGAACAACTTATATTTAAGATTCCTACAATTGATAAGCAACAAGAAATAGGTAAAACAATATCATTATTGAACTCTCGATTAGAAACAGAGAGAACGCTTAAAACAACTTATCAATCACAGAAGCAATATTTGCTCCGCCAGATGTTTATATGAACATTTGGCGAAGCAGATACTTCTTCTGTTTCTGATATTGTTGTAATATATCTTGCTGGTATTTTATCTTGTTGTTCAAAGAACGTAACAACTTTGAAATCTGCAGCAACTCATTTATATTTGTAGGCAGTAGAACACAGTTTTCTAAGAAACGTTGATTTGTGATATTGATGGTGTTCTTTGCTCCTTTCTGAATCAGTGGATGCAAATAGTTATGTGTATTTATTTCACTCATAAAATATTCATGAAGATATGCTCCAACAGCAAGACTTTGGGGTTTATAAACACCATACAATGGTGAAACTGCAACATTCTCAAGACTAAGACTTTGTTTTACTATGCCATAAGGGAATGATCCGGTTGGGCTTTTTGTATAAACTAAGTCACCATAATGCACGACATTATATTTGGATGTGTCTTTGGCTGCAAATGAACGTCCAAGGTAATCTACTTGATTTACAACACCTTGACTAACAGAGACAGAAAACACTTGAAACAAATTAGTATTGCGTTCGTTTCTTTCTGTGAGAACATCACTAAGAAATACCTTCTTCCAAGTTCCTTTATTAACCCCTTGTTTTTGCAGCTCTACCATAATTCCCTTGATTAGGGATTTAGAAGTTTGTAGGTCTGCGATTATAGATTATGCGATAAACTCCCTTGATACTGACTTTGCAAAGTTTGGTTCTTTGTATGAAATGGCTGGTGAGGGTGGAACTCCAACAACTTCAAATGCCAGTTTCTACGATAATGGCAAGATACCATTCGTCAAAATTGACGATTTGAAGAAGAAGTATTTGACTGAGAATAATGACTTTATTACAGAACTCGGTTTACAAAAATCATCAGCTTGGCTTGTGCCTACACGTTCCATCCTATTTTCCAATGGTGCTACCATTGGAGAAATCACAATAACCACATATCCAGTTTGTACTAAACAAGGAATATTGGGAATTGTACCAAAGCCAAACATTGATGTAGAGTTTTTGTATTATTTCATGTCTTCATCTTACTTCAAAAAAGCTGTTAGTCGTATTGTTACAGAAGGTACGATGAAAACTGTCTATTTGAAAGATATAAACAATATACGTTGCCCAATACCAACAAAAGAAAAACAACTGGATATAGCAAAGATGCCATCTGCTCTAAACTCCAAGATTGATTTTGAACAAAGTATATTGAAACTATTCGGTTCACAGAAACAATACTTGCTTCGTCAAATGTTTATGTAAACATTTGGCAAAGCAAGTATTGCTTTTGTTTTTGATAGCATTCTCCCAACAGGGTAGCTTTCCTTTCTTTCTCTGTAATGGCATTTAGTATTTTGACTATAGCCTTTTGCTCTTCAATTACAGGAAACCGATGCTTGGTGTTGAAGTAATCTGCCATAGAGACATTCAGCAGACCATGATTTCTTGCCCCTTCACCAGCAATATCAGACATGCCTCTATGCCATTTAGTTGATTCGAAGTAATAGGCAAGATAATCAGAATCAACAATGGTTTCATTTATTTTGAAGCATATATAAAGAGTTGATAGTACACCTTCGTCATAATTGTCTAATCGTTTGACGGTTCCCCAATCATATCCAGCAGAGTAACTTCTGTTATAAGCAAATTCTCCTTTATGAAGCAAATAATATCCTGTAAGATTTTCGCTTGCAACGGATTTATTAAAGAAAAACTCTTGATTAACTAAACCATATTGGGCAGCGATAGTTAGCACTAATGAACACTTGGAATCCTTGTTTTTTGTAGCTATGCGAGAACTAAAGTCACTCATCTTGTAAGTAGATAGTGCTTGCTCAAATCCCTCAATACGACACATGGGATATTCTTGGTTTGGAGAACAAAAGACCTTTTCAACAATCGCAGACTTTAGCTTCTTCAAATCCTCAATCAGCTTGCTTTGGGTGGCAATTCGTTCATCAATCAAAGAAAGTAAAGTGCTGATTTTCTGCTGCTCTTTGTTGGATGGGAATGATACAGTTAAGCCTTTTATGCTTTCGCCATACAAATGAACAACCGACACACCTTGTGCGATCTTGGCTATATCATACTTTCTTACGCCATTAAGCTGATAACTAAAGAATCTACCATCACCATCTTTCAATCTAATAATATTTAAATCACCTCCAAGAAGTACGTCAGGAGATAATACACAACGAGCTGTTGAAATGTCAATAGCCGTTTCTCCAGAGGAAGGAATAATTATATCATTAGCACAACTACGTACAAGATTTTTATCTGAAATATCTGTTTTGCTTACAACATAATCTATCACTTCAGACTTATAGGTTGTATATAATTCACCGTACAATATACAAGGAGTCCCAGTAGCACTTCTTTGATCTTTGGAAATGCCACTTCCTTTAGTTAAGATTGCAATATCCCCCAACTTACACTTCTCCCATTCCCCATGAAATTCCGGGAATCTTAAATGGGGTACATTAGGATGCAATTTTCCCTAATCATCTTTCTCCTTATTTATATAAGGGTCTATTCCCTTAAAATAATAACATGGTTAATAATAAAAAGACAATTAAGGAGATTGCAGACATTTGGAAAGAAGACAAACGCCAGTATGTCAAGCAATCAACGATGGCAGTATATTTGTTATCGTTGGAGAACCATTTACTTCCAATTTTTGGAGGTAAGATGGAGGTTACGGAAGAAGAGGTTCAGGCTTTTGCCTTGGACAAGTTGAATCATGGATTGAGCCAAAAAAGTATCAAGGACATGCTCATCGTTTTAAAAATGGTGGTTCGTTTCGGAGAGAAGCAAGGTTGGCTCAATCATGTAGAGTGGAAAGTTAAGTTTCCTGCCAATCAGCCAAAGGCTACATTGCCAATCTTGACAAAGGCGCATCAAAAGAAGCTGATGGACTATCTCAAAGACAATTTCACGTTTCCTAATTTGGGGATACTTGTGTGTCTTTCTTCAGGACTTCGTATTGGAGAAGTTTGCGCCTTAAAATGGTCTGACATTAATATGGACACTGGATTACTTCATGTTAATCGCACCATCGAGCGCATTTATATTGTGGATTCTGATAAACCACATACGGAGATCGTGATTAATACTCCTAAGACAAAGAACTCTTTGCGTGAGATTCCTTTGAGTAAAGAACTTGTCAGAATTTTTAAGCCTTTGATGAAGGTGGTGAACAAGGATTACTATATCCTCACAAACAACACCAAACCGACTGAGCCAAGAACGTATCGCAACTATTTTAACAAGCTATTGAAGCAGTTGGATATTCCGCGATTAAAATTCCATGGACTACGCCACAGTTTTGCTACTCGCTGTATTGAGAGTCATTGCGATTACAAGACTGTGAGTGTTCTTTTGGGACATGCCGATATTAGTACTACGCTTAACCTTTATGTTCATCCGAATGAAGAGCAGAAGCGAAGTTGCATCGACAAGATGATGCGATATATGAAGTAGCGTTACCGTTAGAACGTTCTAACGTTTGTTCAAATGAATGATATACATATAAACATATATATAATACTTTCTGTCTGTATATCAATACGACAATGAATCAGTACGTCAGTAAGTCACTCAATCATCATATTTGCAAATCAATACTTACCGATAGGTTGATTCAGATACTCGACTTTGGAGAGGTATCTACCGATAGGC
>ERZ1023666.699-NODE-699-length-13074-cov-9.988555_pt1 | contig 13074 bp, 11 predicted proteins | sample MGYA00380341_ERZ1023666 | MGnify/ENA primary metagenome ERZ1023666 (study PRJEB33179, sample SAMN07448983) | human gut metagenome | biome: Human-gut; feature: Human associated habitat; material: Faeces | host: Homo sapiens | place: India: Bhopal | collected...
CGGATGTCTGCGTCGACCGTTGCGGATGTCTGCGTCGACCGATGCGGATGTCTGCATCGACCGATGCGGATGTTAATAACCGACACTACAAGGAAAACCTTCGGCTATTACGCGGTCGCGAATGCCGTCGAGTTCCTCGTGCGTAGCCTTGCTTAGTGTTGGACAGGGCGTCTCGCGGTCGATGGTATATATCATCACTGCGCTTGGTCGGATGCGACGCAGAGTTTGAAGCCATGCAGATATGAAGCCGTCGGAGGTGTTGTCTACGCTCTCGCCGTTGTCGTCCGTGCCGTGCATGAACATCGTCTGCACGATGCAATGGCCGTTGAACGATGCCATCTCCTTGACGATATTCTCAACGTTGTACGATGGTTGCGTAGGGCGGTCCACCTTATTTATATATGCAGGGTCGACCGTGTCGAGCTTCATAATGTTGTTGTCTGCGAGCAGTAGGGCGCGGTGCACGTCGGGGCGGTGCGCCAGCGTGGAGTTGGTGAGCACCGACACCTTAGCCTCGGGGTAATAAGCATTGCGCAGACGTATCGTATCCTCGATGATATGGAGGAAGTCGGGATGCGTGGTCGGCTCACCATTGCCCGAGAAAGTGATCACGTCGAGTTTCGCACCTGCCGTGTGCATCTCCTTCAGTTTCGCCTCCAGACGCTCCGCAATAAGCTCGCGTGAAGGACGAGGCAGGGTAGGGCGGCGCGTGCAGTTGTAGCCCACCTCGCAGTAGATGCAGTCGAACGTGCAAATCTTTCCGTCGCTCGGGTTGACGTTCACGCCGAGCGATATGCCAAGACGTCGGCTGTGTATCGGTCCGACGATTGGCGAAGGATAGAGAATTGTTGCCATGATGTGTGCTTTTTGTTCACATCAAAGGTAGACAGATTGTTTTGTTTATGATGTGCGTATGGTGTTAATTGACGTTAATCCCTCTTTTGAACGGATATTTTTTTGTTATTTTGCAAGAAATTTGGTATAATATAGCCTTTTCGGAATGAGAAAGAAAAATAAGAAGACCCGCAGTCGTCACGGATTGCAGGCGGTAACGTTGTGCATTAGCACCGCAATGGTGCTTGTCCTGTTAGGTTTGGTGGTGTTCGCAGTATGCACCGCTCGTAATCTTTCTGCTTACGTGAAGCAGAACATTGTGGTTACGATGATGCTTCAAGACGATATGACCTCTGGCGAGGCGCAGCAGTTCTGCACCAAGCTAAAGGCTCGCCCCTACATCCACACGCTCCAGTATATCAGTAAGGAGCAGGCTTTGCGCGAAGGAATAAAAGAATTGGGAACCGACCCGCGTGAGTTTGCCGAGGCAAACCCTTTCCTATCGTCGGTGGAGGTGACTCTAACGTCCGACTATGCTAACAGCGACTCGCTGAAGTTTATCTCTAAGGAGCTGAAAGCCTATCCGAAGGTGAGCGAGGTGAAGTATCAGAAGGACCTCATCGACAGTGTCAATGCCAATATAGCGAAGATAAGCATCGTGCTCTTGGCACTCGCCGTGTTGCTCACGATAGTGTCGTTCTCGCTTATCAACAACACCGTGCGTCTAAGCATCTACGCCCGTCGCTTCTCCATACACACGATGAAGCTCGTGGGTGCGTCGTGGGGCTTCATCCGTGCGCCGTTCGTGCGCCACTATGTGTTGCTCGGCTTGCTCGCTGCGCTCATCGCCTGCTGCGTGTTGGGGGGCGGAGTGTACGCACTGTTCATGTACGAGCCGCAGGTGCTCGACCTCATCACATGGGAGGTGCTCGCTATCACTGCCGGCACGGTGGTGGTGTTCGGCATCTTCATCACGGCTATCTGTTCGATAATATCGGTGAACAAGTTCCTGCGCATGAAAGCAGGCGATTTGTATAAGATATAGTTGAGGTGGTGAGATGTTGAGATGGTGACATTACTTATACATATAGACACTATTTGGTAGAATATATTCATTCAATTTAAAATAAAGACAAAGTGGATAAGAGAAATTACGCATTTGGCAAGATTAACTTCATTCTGATGGTAGTCGGAATGTTGATTGTCATCCTCGGTTTTATACTCATGAGCGGTGGCGGAAGCGACGAGCATGTTTTCGATAACGACATCTTTAGTGTGCGTCGCGTGAAGGTAGCACCTGCTGTGTGCTTCCTCGGCTTCATCTCTATTATCTATGCGATAATCAAGAAGCCAAAAGACGAATAACTCTTCAGGGGGTGCTTTTAGGGGGTGCTTTCAGGGGGTGCAGTTGTCTCAACTGCACCAACAAAGTGGCAGGTGCATTCTGTTGGTGCCTTCAAATTTATTGGTGCAGTTGAGACAACTGCACCCCCTGAGAGACAACTGCACCCCCAGAAATCACCCTCAAATTAATAATTAATAATTAAAAATTAATAATTGAACAAATGGATTGGTTACAAGCCTTAGTCCTTGGCATCATTCAGGGACTCACAGAATATTTGCCCGTAAGTAGTAGTGGACACCTCGCAATCGGCTCGGCACTCTTCGGCGTGCAGGGCGAGGACAACCTCACGTTCACCGTCATGGTGCACGTGGCGACAGTGCTCAGTACGCTCGTAATACTGTGGAAGGAAATCGACTGGATACTGAAAGGACTCTTCAAGTTCGAGATGAACGCCGAGACGAAGTACTTCCTCAACATCGTTGTCTCGATGATACCAGTAGGCATCGTAGGCGTGTTTTTTAAGGACTATGTGGAGAAGATCTTTGGTTCGGGTCTGCTCATCGTGGGCTGTTGCCTGCTCCTGACAGCAGCGTTGCTCACCTTCTCCTACTTCGCTAAGCCACGTCAGCGCGAGAATATCTCGATGAAGGATGCCTTCATCATCGGCTTGGCGCAGGCAGCAGCCGTACTGCCCGGTCTCTCACGCTCTGGTTCCACCATTGCCACCGGCATCTTGCTCGGCAATAAGAAGGAGAAACTCGCACAGTTCTCGTTTCTCATGGTCATCCCGCCCATCCTCGGCGAGGCACTCCTCGACGTGCTCAAGGCGGTTAAGGGCGAAGAAGCGTTCGGCGATATAGAGACACTGCCCCTCATCGTGGGCTTCGTGGCAGCCTTCGTAAGCGGATGCATCGCCTGCAAGTGGATGATAAACATCGTGAAGCGAGGCAAACTCGTGTGGTTCGGTGTCTACTGCGCAATAGCAGGAGTCGTTACGATAGCTTGCTCATTACTATAAAAGAAGAAGAGAATGAATTTCACCAAAGGCGAAGTCATCGCCATAAACAAACCCCTTGGCATGACCAGCTTCTGTGCCTTGGCAATAGTGCGCAAGCGCATCTGCGTACGCCTCGGGGTGAAGAAACTAAAGATAGGTCATGCCGGAACACTCGACCCTCTTGCCACTGGCGTGCTCGTGCTCTGCACCGGCAAGTTCACGAAGCGCATTGAGGAGTTCCAGATGCACGGCAAGGAATACACAGCCACCATTCAGCTCGGAGCCACCACGCCCAGCTACGACATGGAGCATCCGGTGAACGCCACTTACCCCACAGACGGCATCACACGCGAGCGCATCGAAGAAGTGTTGAAGCAGTTTGTGGGCGATATAGAGCAGGTGCCACCGACATTCTCGGCGTGCAAGGTGAGCGGACAACGCTCCTACGACCTGCGCCGAAAGGGTAAGGACGTGGAGCTACAGCCGAAGCAGATACACATCGACGAGATAGAACTCACGGCGTTCGACCCCGAGACAATGCAGATGTCTGTACGTGTGGTCTGTGGCAAGGGTACATACATACGCGCCTTGGCACGCGACATTGGTCGCGCACTCGACTCGGGCGGCTACCTCACAGCACTCTGCCGTACACGCTCCGGCGAGCAGCGCGTGGAGAACTGCATCGAGCTTGACGGCTTTGAGGAGTGGCTTGCCAATCAGACAATAGAAACCAATGAAGATGAATAAATAAACAACTACAATGAAGTTATCACAGTTCAAGTTTAAACTACCCGAAGAGCTGATCGCTCTTTATCCGCATAGCATTTATCGCGAGTTTGAAAACGACAAAGGCGAGAAGGAAACCTTCCGCATCACACGTCGCGACGAGTGCCGACTGATGGTGTTGCACAAGAAGTCGCAGACCATCGAGATGTACAAGAAAGATGACAAAGGCAACCCTATCGAGGGCGAATACCTCGACTTCCGCAATGTGCTCGACTACTTCGGCGAGCACGACACATTCATCTTCAACGATACAAAGGTGTTCCCGGCGCGCCTCTATGGCACAAAAGAGAAGACCGACGCAAAGATAGAGGTGTTCCTGCTGCGCGAACTCAACGAAGAAATGCGTCTGTGGGACGTGCTCGTAGAACCGGCTCGCAAGATACGTATCGGCAACAAGCTGTTCTTCGACGATTCGGGCACAATGGTGGCTGAGGTAATCGACAACACAACCAGTCGCGGACGCACACTGCGCTTCCTCTACGACTGTCCGCACGACGAGTTCAAGCGCGAGCTTTACGCTCTCGGCGAGGCTCCGCTGCCACGCTACATCGTAGACCGCCGTCCCGATAAGCGCAGCACAGAGGACGACTTCGACGACTTCCAGTGCATCTTTGCTAAACACGAGGGTGCGGTCACGGCTCCTGCTACCGGCTTGCACTTCTCGCGCGAGCTGATGAAGCGCATGGAGATACGTGGCATCAACTTCGCATACATTACGCTCCACTGCGGATTAGGCAACTTCCACGACATAGAGGTGGAGGACCTCACAAAGCACAAGATGGACTCGGAGCAGATGCGCGTCGATGCCGACTGCTGCAAGTTGGTGAACGACACAAAGCGTGCCGGACACCATGTGTGTGCTGTGGGTACAAGCGTGGTGAAGGCTACGGAGACAGCCGTTGGCACCGACGGTATGCTGAAGGAGTACGATGGCTGGACCAATAAGTTCATCTTCCCACCGTATGACTTCGGACTTGCCGACTCGATGATCTCTAACTTCTATCATCCGTACTCGACACTCCTCATGGAGACCTGCGCTTTCGGCGGCTACGACCTCGTGATGGAGGCGTACAACCTCGCTGTGAAGCACGGCTTCAAGTTTGGTTCTTACGGCGACGCATTGCTCATCGTAAACGATTAAGCGCAGAGTATGCACACCGTGTACCTCTCTCTCGGTTCCAATCTCGGCGACCGCAAAGCTACGATGCGTCGCGCCATCGGCTTGCTCAACGAACGTGCAGGCAGTGTCGACCGCCAGTCGTCGTTCATCGAGACAGAGCCTTGGGGATTTGAATCGACCAATAAGTTTCTGAATATGTGTGTGCGTCTGCTCACTACGTTGTCGCCAGAGCAATTGCTAATGGCTACAAAGCAAATAGAACGTGAGTTGGGCAGAACACAGAAGTCGGTGAATGGGCAGTATCACGACCGCCCTATCGACATAGATATACTGATGTACGACGACATACATCTTGACTCCGACGACCTCACGCTGCCGCATCCGCACATGCAGGAGCGCGAGTTCGTGATGAAACCGCTTCGCGAAATACTCTCGATTGGGAGTTGAAGATATATGCAGGGACGAAAACGAGGTCTACGTATCGTCCCTGCAACTTGTACGCCACCGAAGGCGCAACCACTGTTGTTGCGCCTTCGGTGGCGTCTTCTATAGACGTACAGGCGTAAGTTTCGCGTTTTGTTATATGTGGCGTTCGCAGATGGAAAGCGTTAATTCGTAAATAAAATAATAAAATAAAATAACTTTTGTTTGGCGAAAAACTTCATAATCCGTATATTTGCAAAATAATCTTCGCATATATTAATAATCTAAATAATTGAGTATGAAGAAATCTTTACTTTTGACTGCGGCTCTTGTTATGGCTACAACAGCTGCCAACGCACAACCATTCGTTGAGGGCGTTCCGTTTAGTGCACGCCAGTTCGGCAAGCATCTCGTGCCTACACTTGACGCACAGGCTCAGCCTTCAAAGTTGCGCGCAGAGAAGAAAAGCAACTATTACTTGCGTCCTGAAGGTGCATTGTTCCAGGCTTCTGATAAGAAAGGTCAGATTTGGGGAACAGTGTATATGTATGTTCCGGGTGCTTACGACGTAAAGTTCAAGAAGCAGGGCACAGATGCCTATGTCTGGCATCAGAACACATTCGACTATTACGGCGATGTAACTGTTAACGATTGCTCAAGCAATACAGATTATTATTATAATATCGGCGCAAATGGCGACTTTACAATGAAGAGCTTGTTTGACGGTCGCGATGCTCTTCCGACACTTGTTTGCAATACCGACTCGTTCCTGCTTGCTTCGGAGAATCCTTACTTCGGCAATGCGGGCGATCCTGGCAAACACGAATCATTGGCTTTGATGTACTATTATCCGCGCTTGTATTCCGGCATCGACCAGGACAACCGCCGCGTGGCTCCGCTTTCTTACACAATGGACCAGGTGAGCGAAGTGTTCTTCGGAGGTATGGACAACAAATATGTTTACGGTTCGGGTACATTCACGCAGGGCGATGCTAAGTACACAGCTACCGGCGTTTATCAATATTTTGACAAACCGATGGCTCCGCTGGTTGTAGAAGATATCTTCATTCCGGTTATCTCTAAGGGTTATTATCCTGTAGCAAAGGGCAAGGAGCTGCGTTTGCAGATTCACGACGTGATAGAGAAGGACGGCAAACGCATTCCTGGCGAAAAGATTCTCTACGAACTCACAGCTACTGAGCCTGAGACTATCGACGTAGGCAGTATCCCGTACGACAATAACACAAGCTACAACGCCTTCACACTCGTGTTCACAAAGAAGAACGCTGAAGGCAAGGCAGAACGCTTCGTTATCGATCAGCCGTTCTATGTAGTAATCGACGGACTCGACAAGGAAGGCATCGACTGCGGTTTTGAGATTAGCGAGTTACCTTATTATTATAATGACTTCGACTCAGCCGTAGGTATTTGGAAGAAGGATGGCAGTCCTGCGTTCTTCAGCCTCTATAAGGACGTTGCTCTGAAGGTGTCGTTCTCGGCTAAGTACGACTACTGCAACCCGATGTACTACGTCATCAACGGCCGTGAGGAGAACTACGGTGTTGTGAAGATGAGCGACGACGGCACAAGCGGCAAGACTCTCATTCCTGGCGATTTGGTGTTCGCTGGTCCGGCTATCAAGACAAACGACAGCTGGTTCGACGCCAACAACGACCCCAACTACACCGTAACTTGCGATGCCGACTGGGTGAAGTCAATCACTCCCGACACAAAGACATGGGCTGAATACGACATCACCGTGCTCAAGGTGGTATGCGACCCGTTGCCGGAGGGCGTGAGCGGACGTAAGTGCGAGCTCCACGTGCAAGGCAAGACCTGCAAGTCGACATATCCTATCGAGGTTCTGCAGGGCGATGCTACAACCGGCATCAACGGCGCAACAGTGAACGTGGTTCGCGACGGCAAAACATACAACCTCAGCGGACAGCGCGTAGCTCCTGATACAAAGGGTATCGTGATACGCGATGGCAAGAAATACGTTAATAAGTAAAACTACTACCAATCCTATATTGTAAATTACAAACATGGGGGTGCACAGGTTGCTATGCAATAGCACCCCCCCATATTTAAGATATAATTATAGAGAGTTAAATTAATTAGATAAATAACTAAAAACAATACGATTATGAGAAAAACGCTTCAAGTATTATTCTCGGCAATGTTGGCAGCCACTACGTTGGCTCCGTCAGCTATGAAGGCGCAGACCCCGTCAACAGGTGGTCCGTATGACGTCCCGTATTCATGTCTGTGGAACGATCAGAAAGTATTAGTTAATAAGGAGTGGACCGTTGAGGACAAGAACAACGACGGCATCACTTGGGGATTCAGTAATGATGTGCCCGGTAGCTTCATCAGTTATATCGGCACAGCGCAGAAGCAGGATGCCGACGACTGGCTCGTCAGCCCGTACTTGGCATTCGAGGCAGGCAAGACATACAAGGTTGAGACCGGTGGCTTCAAGGCTATGGGCGGTTCTCAGAAGTTGGCTGTGGCTATCGGCACTGGCGACGACCCCACAACATACAAGGTCGTAGGCGACTATACCATCTCTGCTACATACGGCGGAGGCGGTGCCACACCAGTAGAAGGCGAGTTCATTGCTCCTACAACCGGCAAGTATCGCGTAGCATTCCATTGCACCAGCAACCAGCGCGCTTATCTCCTTCTCCTTCCGGTGAAGGTGTTTGCTCAGGCTGCCTTGGCAGTGCGCCCGGCAGCAGTAAACGACCTCAATGTAGAGGTTGGTGCTAAGGGAGCCGTGTCGGCAAAGGTGTCGTTCACAACACCATCTACCGACTATGCTGGCAATGCACTCTCAGGTCTTACACGCGTTCAGCTCTATCGCGACTACGTGCAGGTGAAGAACTATGACGCTCCTGCGCTTGGCACGAAAATCGAGTGGACGGACGATGAAGTCGTTACAGGCGAGCATACATACAGCGTTATCGCTACAGCCAACGACTTGCGTAGCGACGAAGTTGTAAAGAAGGTGTATGTTGGTTACGACCGTCCGCTTCCTCCGCAGAACATCAAGATTTACGATCACCTCAACGGTAAGGCAACCATCACATGGGACCCCGTTTCAGAAGTTGGTATGCACGGTGGTTATGTAGATCCGAAGACTGCAGAGTACAATGTAAACACACTTTATTACGGTTACCTTAAGCCTGTGGAGCAAGGTCTTACAACTACTAAGTGTGTTGTAGAAGATGTTAACTACGATGGTGCTCAGAGTGCTGTGCAGTATGCAATCTACACATACGTAGACAGCCCGACATCAGACACGGCCGTAGTCAGCGATGCTGGACGCGAGGCGTTCATCATCGGTCAGGCACACGAGATACCTTACTACGAATCGTTCGCTAACAAGAGTCTTCAGAAGGGTCCGTGGGTGATTGATGCCAACTGTGCGGGCAAGTTCGGTCTTTCAGAGGATGCGCAGGATGAAGACGCAGGCTCACTTGTTTTCAACCCGTCAACAGGCAGTACTTTGGCTTGTATCCAGGGTCCGAAGGTAGACATCGCCAATGCGGGTAATCCGCAGATTGTGTTCTGGTACTATGCATATCCAGGTACTGACGGCAAGATAACCGTAAAGGTGAACCGCAATGGCCAGGAAATGGTAGAGGTCGGAACTGTAGATTATAGCACGCTTAGTGGCAAAATGGGTTGGCGCTCTGTAGCTATGGATCTTAAGTCGGTGTCTACTGTCGGTGTTAAGAACGGTTACATTCGTCCTTATTTCTATGCCGAGGGCTTGTCAACCAGCATAATGATTGATAACATCAAAATCTACGATGCTATCGCAAACAACCTCGCTGCCGATATTGATGCACCTGCACACGTGCAGAGTGGTAAGGCTGCTCAGCTGAATGTGAAGGTTACGAACCTCGGTACAGCAAAAGCAAGCGGTTATAAGGTACACCTCTTTATCGACGGAAAGAAGTTTGAAACTGAAGAAGGTGAGGATCTTGAGCCTAACGCAGTAGCTACATACGAGTTTGCATACACACCGAAACTCCATGTCGGTAAATTCACCGTGAGAGGCGAAGTAGAGTGGGCTGCAGATATGTTCCAGGCTAACAATAAGTCGATTGACTATACGGTTGAAGTAGTGTCATCTCCGCTCCCTGCTATCAACGACCTCGCTGCTACCGATAAGGGTGTGCTCACATGGTCGGCAATGGATGTAGACGGTGTCAAGGTGACAGACGACTTCGAATCGTACACACCATGGTCAATAGCACGCGTTGGCGACTGGACACTCTACGACGGTGACAAGGGTACGGTTTACACATTCGGTGGTATTCAGCACCCGAACTCAGGCGTAGCACAGGCTTACATCGTGTTCAACCCGTGGCAGGTGAGCGGCATCACAGGTAGCAATTGGCAGATGTTTGCAGACATCTTCGCGCCTCATTCAGGCAAGCAGTCGATGATGTCTACTGGTACAACAATCGATACCGGCACACCGACCAACAACTGGCTCATCACACCGGAGCTTTCGGGTGAGGAGCAGACCATCTCGTTCTGGGTGAACGCTCCTGGCGATGAAGTAAACCGTGGTGAGCAGAATCCGAACTCTGGTCCGGAGACATTCGACATCTACTACTCGGAGGACGACACAAACGCCAACTCGTTCATTAAGATCAATAAGGACTCTTATGAAGCTGTTTACAAGTGGACAAAGTATGATATCGCCCTTCCTGAGGGTGCCAAGTATTTCGCTATCGTGCACACCAGCACAGGTTCGCTGACATCTTACAACTTTGAACCCGACCGTCTCTGCGTTGACGACGTAACATATCGTGCTGGCGGTTTGCGCGTAATGGGTTACAATGTTTACCGTGACGGCGTTCTCGTGAAGAAACTCGACGGCAAGACAACCACTTGGACTGACGAAAAGTACACCGATGATAATGGCTACGGCGCAGGCAACCACAAGTACAACGTAATCGTAGTTTATGCAAACGGCGAGTCGAACGTGTCTAACACAGTCTATGTAGGCGACCCTGCAGCAGGCGTTGACTCTGTTGTTGTGAACGGCGTTAAGACTAACAATCGCGTCTACACCATCAACGGCAAGTACGTAGGTAACAGTCTGAAGGACGTTAAGCAGGGACTCTACATCCAGAATGGTAAGAAGGTTGTAGTGAAGTAATTTGTAAAAAATAGTTAACATTTATACTAAATGCGAGTGCAAATGGTCTGACTTTCAATAAAAAGTCGTACCTTTGCACTCGCATTTTGCACAAATAACAATTTAATTTTTAAAAGTCTATGTATTTAGATCAGGCAAAAAAACAAGAGATCTTTGGACAGTACGGAAAGTCTAACACTGATACTGGTTCAGCTGAGAGCCAGATAGCATTGTTCTCATACCGTATTTCCCATTTGACGGAACATCTTAAGAAGAACCGTAAAGATTATACTACCGCACGTTCTTTGACACAGCTGGTAGGAAAGCGCCGCGCATTGCTTAACTATCTGTACGACCGCGACATCAATCGCTACCGTGCAATCATCAAGGCTCTCGGCCTCCGTAAGTAATTCGCACAAAGAAACAGATCCCGTGTATTCGACCGAATGCACGGGATTTTTTTGTTACATTTGTGGCAGTGCTTGTTTTTTTTAGTTGTTTGGTTCCGAACTATTTACGTTAATAGTTCAAAAACGCCGCTGCTTATACATTTGTCTGAAAAAAAAGTAGTAACTTTGCAGAAGTTTTTTAAGGTATATAAAATGCAAGATATTAGAAACATTGCGATTATCGCCCATGTCGACCATGGAAAGACCACGCTTGTCGACAAGATGATGTTGGCGGGCAAACTATTCCGTGACGGCCAGGATAACAGTGGCCAGGTATTGGATTCCAACGACCTGGAACGCGAACGAGGAATAACCATCCTTTCCAAGAACGTTTCAATCAACTGGAAAGGCACAAAAATCAATATTATTGACACCCCGGGTCACTCCGATTTCGGTGGCGAGGTAGAGCGCGTGCTCAACATGGCAGACGGTTGTATTCTGCTCGTTGACGCATTCGAAGGTCCTATGCCGCAGACACGCTTCGTGCTGCAGAAGGCGCTTCAGATCGGTCTGAAGCCGATCGTTGTTGTGAACAAGGTTGACAAGCCCAACTGCCGCCCTGAGGAAGTGTACGAAATGGTGTTCGACCTCATGTTCTCACTCAACGCTACCGAAGACCAGCTCGACTTCCCCGTCGTTTACGGTTCGGCAAAGAACGGCTGGATGGCTGAGGACTACAACGCCCCGACAGACAATATCGACTATCTGCTCGACAAGATTGTAGAGGTGATACCTGCGCCGAAGGTGCTTGAGGGCACTCCGCAGATGCTTATCACCTCGCTCGACTACTCGAGCTACACAGGACGTATCGCCGTAGGACGTGTTCACCGCGGTACGCTCAAAGAGGGCATGAACATAACCATCTCTCACCGCGACGGCACTCAGGAGAAGACACGCATCAAGGAAATACACGTGTTCGAGGGAATGGGACAGAAGAAGGTAGACGAGGTTCACTCTGGCGACATCTGCGCCATCGTAGGCTTGGAGCGTTTTGAGATTGGTGACACCATCTGCGACTTCGAGAACCCTGAGCCGCTGCCTCCTATCGCTATCGACGAGCCTACCATGAGTATGCTCTTCACCATCAACGACTCGCCGTTCTTTGGTAAGGAAGGCAAGTTCGTAACATCACGCCACATCAACGACCGCTTGCAGAAGGAGCTTGAGAAGAACCTTGCGCTGCGCGTGCGTCCGTTCGAGGACACCACGGATAAGTGGATTGTAAGCGGACGCGGTGTGCTTCACCTCTCTGTGCTCATCGAGACAATGCGTCGCGAGGGCTACGAGCTTCAGGTAGGTCAGCCGCAGGTAATCTACAAGGAGATTGACGGCGTGAAGTGCGAGCCTATCGAGGAACTGACAATCAACGTGCCTGAGGAGTTCTCGAGCAAGATGATTGATATGGTGACACGCCGCAAGGGCGAGATGACATCAATGCAGACCCTCGGCGACCGTGTAGACATCGAGTTCGACATACCGTCGCGCGGCATCATCGGTCTGCGTACCAACGTGCTCACAGCGAGCCAGGGCGAGGCAATCATGGCTCACCGCTTCAAGGAGTACCAGCCGTACAAGGGCGAAATCACACGCCGTCTTAACGGTTCGATGATTGCGCTTGAGACAGGTACTGCCTACGCTTACTCTATTGACAAGCTGCAGGATCGCGGCAAGTTCTTCATCGATCCAGGTGAGGAAGTGTACGCAGGTCAGGTAGTGGGCGAGCACGTTCACGACAACGATCTCGTAATCAACGTTACGAAGGCAAAGCAGCTCACCAACGTTCGTGCCAGCGGCTCTGACGAGAAGGCGCGTGTGATACCGAAGGTGGTGATGAGTCTTGAGGAGTGCCTCGAGTATATCAAGGGCGACGAGCTCGTGGAGGTAACTCCGAAGAGTATGCGTATGCGCAAGATTATCCTCGATCATCTCAGCCGCAAACGCAGCAACAAAGACTAATTT
>ERZ1023666.700-NODE-700-length-13074-cov-6.806206_pt1 | contig 13074 bp, 9 predicted proteins | sample MGYA00380341_ERZ1023666 | MGnify/ENA primary metagenome ERZ1023666 (study PRJEB33179, sample SAMN07448983) | human gut metagenome | biome: Human-gut; feature: Human associated habitat; material: Faeces | host: Homo sapiens | place: India: Bhopal | collected...
CGTAAAATCAATTTTATCAATCAAATGTACCGCCCCGTACCCTCCGCGACTACACAGAATAGCTTTCACCTTAGGGTCGTCCATCGCGTCCTGCAAATCTTTCAGCCGTTGCCTGATTGTTCCGGCATATCTCCCGGATGAACTTCCGGCATATTTTCCCATAGCCACTTTCAAGCCCCATGATTCAATCCGTTTCTTGGCTCCTTTCAGGAATTGTTGGTCTATCTTACTCGAAGGTGATACAATAACCACTTTATCACCTTTCTGCAAAAAGGGAGGAAATTGAATATCCATATATATTCTTATTTAATTGACTTTCGTTGATAAAATACCAGACTGCCCGGATGCATTTGTTTTCATCTGCAAAAATACAGGAAAAAACGGTTCCATGCACATCCAACAGTCAAAACAAATGAAATATAGCAAAATGTTACATAATGGATGCATTTTTTCGGGTTATAATCGTTATTTTTTCAATCATTTTTCTGATATTTGCTAAAAATCTAACGTTATGGAACCTATTCTAAATTTTGCCCAGCTAACGGCCCATCTCAAAAAGCTAAACCATAGAAAACGAATTGCCGTGGTCTGTGCCAACGATCCTAACACAGAGTATGCCATCTCTCGTGCGCTGGAAGAGGGAATTGCAGAATTTCTTATGATTGGAGATTCTACAATTCTGAAGAAATATCCCACGCTCAAACAATATCCCGAATATGTAAAAACTATCCATATCGAAAATCCGGACGAAGCGGCACGCGAGGCTGTCCGTATCGTTCGCGAAGGGGGAGCCGATATTTTGATGAAAGGGATTATCAATACAGACAACTTATTGCATGCCATACTCGACAAAGAAAAAGGGTTGTTGCCGAAAGGAAAAATCCTCACGCATCTGGCAGTGATGGAAATTCCTACTTATCATAAACTGCTTTTCTTTTCGGATGCTGCGGTCATTCCGCGTCCCACGCTACAACAACGCATAGAGATGATTTGGTATGCTATCTGTACCTGCCGCCACTTTGGCATCGAGCAGCCGCGTGTCGCCTTGATTCACTGTACGGAAAAAGTGAGTGCCAAGTTCCCTCATTCATTAGATTATGTGAATATCGTAGAGCTTGCCGAAGCAGGAGAATTCGGAAATGTGATTATTGACGGCCCGCTGGATGTACGTACTGCGTGCGAACAGGCAAGTGGTGATATAAAAGGGATTGTATCTCCTATCAACGGACAGGCAGACGTACTGATATTCCCGAACATCGAATCGGGCAATGCATTCTACAAATCTGTCTCCCTGTTTGCAAAAGCAGAGATGGCAGGATTACTGCAAGGTCCTATTTGTCCTGTAGTACTTCCGTCACGTAGCGATTCCGGCTTGTCCAAATATTATAGCATTGCGATGGCATGCTTACAAGTGTCAAGAGATTGCGAGTGCAGAAAACAGGCCAGTCAGGTCACCAACTCATCATTCTAAATTCACCATTTAAAACTCACCATTCATGAAAATACTGGTTATCAACCCCGGCTCTACTTCAACAAAGATTGCGGTTTACGAAAACGAAACTCCGTAGTTTATCAGCAATATAAAACATTCCGTAGAAGAACTGTCCGCTTTTCCCGAGGTAATAGATCAGTTTGAATTCCGGAAAAATCTGGTATTACAAGAATTGGAGAATAACAAGATCCCTTTTTCCTTTGACGCAATCATTGGACGCGGAGGTTTGGTGAAACCGATACCGGGCGGAGTGTATGAGGTGAACGATGCCATGAAACGTGATACAGTGCATGCCATGCGTACCCATGCCTGCAACTTAGGAGGACTGATTGCCAGTGAACTGGCCGCCACCCTACCCGATTGCCCGGCTTTCATCGCTGATCCGGGAGTGGTGGATGAACTGGAAGATATAGCCCGCATTACAGGTTCTCCGTTAATGCCGAAAATTACCATCTGGCACGCCTTGAACCAAAAAGCAATCGCGCGGCGTTTCGCCAAAGAGCAAGGGACGCAATACGAAGAGTTGGATTTAATCATCTGCCATTTAGGAGGAGGCATTTCTGTCGCAGTCCATCACCATGGAAGAGCCATCGACGCCAACAATGCGTTGGATGGTGAAGGCCCTTTCTCACCGGAACGCGCCGGCACACTTCCTGCCGGTCAACTGATCGACCTTTGTTTTAGCGGTCAGCATACCAAAGACGAATTGAAGAAACGTATCTCCGGACGTGCCGGATTGACTGCTCATTTAGGTACGACCGATGTGCCTGCCATCATCCAATCGATAGAAGAAGGACATAAAAAGGCGGAACTGAATCTGGACGCCATGTTTTATAATGTTGCAAAAGCGATAGGCGCCAGTGCTACTGTACTTTGCGGGAAAGTAGATGCTATCCTCCTGACAGGAGGAATCGCTTATTCGGACTATGTGGTTTCAAGGCTGAAAAAAAGAATCTCTTTCCTGGCTCCCATCTATGTTTATCCGGGAGAGAATGAAATGGAGTCGTTAGCTTTTAACGCCATAGGAGCATTGAAAGGAGAATTGCCGATACAAGTTTACAAGTAACATAAACTATTGATTTATCGATTCTATCGGTTTCATCTTATTTTACTCTATACTTTTACCTGCTATCTCCTTATTTCTCAGCATTTCAAGAATTAGGTAAAATGGATGAACCGCAAACCTTGTAGTAACATTTATGGTACTTATTTCTTAAGAAAGAGTTACTTCTTCCAACAAGGCAAGCTCCCAGCTACGCCAAACAATAGTAATTAACTTCAGTTCACCTTTCGCCTTGGCTTCTGCCACCAGCTCATCTTCACTATAACGAAGTAACTGTTCGCGCGCCTCATCAGCAAGGGCACGTATTTCTTTTTCCGAAGCACCGGCTTTTGCATATTTCACCTCAAGCAGATAGGTGAAAGGAGGAAGTACGGGAACCGACAGACTAGGTTTGAAGAAGAAATCTGCAAAGCCTTTATTCAATTCGTATTCCGGATAAAGTTGATAATAACGATACATTCCTAAATAAGCAAGCAAGAAGCCTTTAATGTGCGCTTCACCTTCAATATATTCACGGATACGGCTTTGCTCACGAACAGCGTTGGCGATAAAATCGAACAAAGGTTTCCAATCTCCTCTGAAAGCCATATTCTCAAATAAAGCACTCATCTTGTTCATGTCTATTTTAAAGATATCATGCTTGATGTAGCCTTGTATCAAGAAGTTAAAAAGCTGCTCTCTTACAACTAAATTCGGTACATGCAGGATGGGTCTTCCCACCATATCTACACCTTTGATGGAAAGAAGTCCGAAATAGAATAATAAAGACTTGAAATTACTGGGGTCCGTCATCTCCAATGCAGAAAAATGAGTAACAATGTCAGTAATAATCTCTCCTTGCTCGGCTATTTCCTTTATAACAGAAAAATTCTCTCCCAATCCATGATCTAATTTTATCAAGTATGCCAACTTGTTAAAGTCAGTGCGAATGTTAGGGTCTACAATTTCTTTAGGCTTTTTATGATGAAGTACAAAAGATTTCAGAAAATAAAGTGCCATGTCAGAATTAAACATACACTGTTCCAATGTATCTTCACTAAAGCAATAATTGTCATAATTGGGTTTCATCATGGCAACTATTTCATCTATAGATTCTTGAAGCACTCCCTGCTCTTTATAATATGTCAACATCTCACGCAATTCTTTCTCACTGAATCCAACCAAATCATTAAACCATGAATCATTTGTGATATTGGTTCCGATGTTAAAGCCACTAGTTACATCATCCATCGTCACCGGACTCACTCCGGTAATAAACAACCGTTCAAGAGCAGCTCCGGTTCCGGTAGTGGCAGATTTTATCACGTTAAAGAAGCCACGAATAAAACCTTCGCCATGCGTTGCTTTTCTGTAAAACTCCGTACCGTAAGTTGAAAGAATGGTATTGGTGAAATTATCGTATTCATCAATAAGTAAATAAATACGAATATTTTTCTTACGGGTAGCATAGGAATTAATCGCAGACAGAAAAGCACCGGGTTCTTCTTGTATTTTCTCATCAAGAACATCCCAAATTTCTTTTCCTAACAAATCTTCATACTTAAAGACAAAATCTTTAAGTTTGCTACAACAATGCAGCTTAAACGATAGCTCTACTTCATTGACATTGGAACTCACTTCCGAAAAATTAAATCGCATGATGAGAAACTGATTGTGGAGCTTCGTCGGATGCCGACCTATGTATAGCTGACCAAACAACTCGTCAAACTGTTCAGCATGATTTACGTCATAATAGGCCTCTAACATAGCCAAAGTCAGACTCTTCCCAAATCTACGAGGACGTATCAGAAACAGATAAGGCGGTTGCATCTCTATTTTTTCAATGAACATTGTCTTATCTACATAATAATAATTCTCTTTCTGAATTCGGCTAAAATCAGTTATTCCGTAAGGTATTTGTTTCATCATATTGCGATTCCTTTCAATTTATCTGTCTCTTATTTCTGCAGACTTTTTTCAATATTCTGCAAACGGCGTTCTAATGCTGCATACTTTTCATCCTTTTCTTTTAAAAGACGCTCGTAGAGTTCAGTGATTTTGTCGATAGGATTGAAGTTGTTAACTCGACTATCATTAATACTATCTTCGGTATCAGACTTAACTATACCCATGCTGATGTTTGCCCCACCTGCACTTTGTTCTGAATTATTCACCGTATTATTTTCAAACACCACCGTCTGTGCATCCTCCTCCAAAGTCTTGAGATAATCGAAAGGGACATTCAATGCACGTGCAAAGCGTTGCAACATCTCATCATCAATCACCTTCATCTTCTCATATTTAGAAACAGCAGGTTGTGAGAGATGTACTAATTCACTCAAACCCTCCTGGTTCATATTCTTTTCAATACGGGTACGACGTATATTGCGTCCGTGATGGACTCTCCCAATTGTCAATTCTTCTGTTTCCATTTTTATTTTCTTTCTTTTTAAAATCCAACAAATATACAAATGAAAAGTTTCGCTCGAAGCAAATATACGAAAAAAACGAATAGATGTGATAATATGGATAAAAGGAATATTACAACCTGACAAATAGAATAAAATGAATACTTCAAACAGCGCATAATGTGTTAAATTATCACGAACTTTACCGCACGAAAGGGCAACAAAACAAAAGAGCAAGTGAAGATGAAAAGAATATTGACAAGCAAAGAATACAGGTTCATAAAAGGGCTCAAAGAATTGATGACTAAATACAATGCAGTGATCTCTACAGATGCACAAGGAAAAATTGAGATTGTTGTGAATGAAGACGACGAATCATTTGATTTTGAAACAGAAAGCACGATCTATTTAGGAGAATGTTTTTCGGATGATGAGCTAAATGAATTACTGGAAAAGAACTTAGCACACATAATACGAATAAAAGAGGAGTATAAAACAAACTTGTAAACGGATTTATATAATTGAAAAATCATTAATCCAAATTTCTATATAAACACCCCACCAGATTTCTTTAGAACCAACGGCCTCTTCCTTTTAAAGGAAGGGGTCGTTCCTTTAAAAGGAGTGAAGCTTTGGTTTTAAAGCAAGAAAAACGACCTTATTAACTGGTATATTTGCCTGTATCATAAACTTTTTAAATAAAAAAGCTCTTTCAAAGAAATTTTTCTCATATCTTTGCGACGTGTTAAGTTAATAAATTGATTAAGGTCGATTTTTGACTGTTTCGAATCGGGAAGTATGGGGGTACTTTCCGATTCTTTTTTGGGGAGGATATAATAAGGTGTCTTTCATCTTTTTAAAGGTTTTAATAAACTGGATAAATCTAATATATACTAACTCTATATATAAAACAGTTCAACTCCGGAGGATACTAATAAAAAAGAAGGCTGTTTCAAAATTAAATTTGAAACAGCCTTCATTATATATAGAAGCTATCGCTTTCTTACTTCTTTTCCGGTCTTGGCAACAATACCTTGCGTGAAAGTTTGAATTTGCCAGTTTTCGGATCGATATCAATCAGTTTTACCTCGATTTCATCACCTTCTTTGATTCCGGCTTCTTCTACTGTTTCCAGACGTTTCCAGTCAATTTCGGAGATGTGCAGCAAACCATCCTTGCCCGGCAAGAATTCGATAAATGCACCATAAGGCATAATAGAACGAACTTTACCTTTATAAACTTCGCCTACTTCAGGAACAGCAACGATTGCTTTAATCATGCGCATTGCATCATCAATACATTTCTTGTTTGTTCCGGAAACTTCGATGCGTCCCATACCATCAATTTCTTCGATAGTAATCACAGCACCAGTTTCTTCCTGCATACCTTGGATGATCTTTCCACCAGGGCCGATCACAGCACCGATGAATTCTTTAGGAATTGTCATCGTTTCGATACGTGGAGCATGTTCTTTCAGGTCGGCACGTGGTTCAGCAATTGTTTCAGTAATCTTATTAAGGATATGCATACGTCCTTCTTTAGCCTGGTTCAAAGCACGTTCCAGAATGTCATAAGACAGACCGTCTACCTTGATATCCATCTGTGTAGCAGTGATACCGTCTTTTGTTCCGGTCACCTTGAAGTCCATATCTCCCAAGTGGTCTTCGTCACCCAGGATATCAGACAATACAGCATATTTTTCTTCGCCCGGATTCTTAATCAATCCCATAGCGATACCCGATACCGGTTTCTTGATCTTCACACCTGCATCCATCAATGCCAATGTGCCGGCACATACGGTAGCCATAGAAGAAGAACCGTTAGATTCGAGGATATCTGAAACCACACGTACTACATACGGATAGTCAGCAGGAATCTGTCCTTTCAAAGCACGCCAAGCCAAGTGACCGTGACCGATTTCACGACGGCCTACACCACGTTGTGCTTTTGCTTCGCCTGTAGAGAAAGGAGGGAAGTTATAGTGTAACAAGAAACGTTCTTTTCCGTGTTCCAAAACATCGTCGATAATCTTCTCATCCAGTTTTGTACCCAGAGTAACAGAAGTCAATGACTGTGTTTCACCACGAGTAAAGATAGCAGATCCGTGAGGGCCAGGCAGAGGACCTACTTCACACCAGATCGGGCGGATTTCGGTAGTCTTACGACCATCCAGACGCTTACCTTCGTCAAGGATAGAACGGCGCATGGCCTCTTTTTCTACATCGTGGTAGTAACGATCGATCAATGCAGCCTTTTCGTCCAATTCTTCTTCAGAGAATTGAGCTTTGAATTCTTCGCGGATCGCTTCGAAAGCAGCAAAACGTTCGTGTTTGTTATTGTTTCCGGAAGCAGCAACTGCGTAAGCCTTGTCGTAACATGCTTCGCGAACAGCCTTGCGCAAGTCTTCGTCGTTTACTTCGTGGTTGTATTCACGTTTTACAGTTTTTCCAACCTCTTCAGTCAACTCCATCTGCGCTTTGCAATGAATCTTGATAGCTTCGTGAGCCACTTTCATTGCTTCCAGCAATTCAGCTTCAGATACTTCATGCATTTCACCTTCTACCATCATGATGTTCTCATAAGTAGCGGCTACCATCAAGTCCATGTCAGCTTTTTCCAGTTGTTCAAAAGTAGGATTGATAACGAACTGACCGTCGATACGTGCTACACGCACTTCAGAGATCGGTCCGTTGAAAGGAATATCTGAAACGGCAAGTGCTGCAGAAGCGGCAAGTCCTGCCAATGCATCCGGCATATCCACACCATCAGCAGAAAAGAGGATGATGTTCACATATACCTCTGCGTGATAATTATCGGGGAATAAAGGACGGAGAGCACGGTCTACAAGACGGCAAGTAAGAATCTCATAATCAGAAGCTCTACCTTCTCGCTTGGTGAAACCACCAGGGAAACGGCCGAATGCCGCAAATTTTTCTTTGTACTCTACCTGTAAAGGCATAAAATCTGTTCCGGGAACTGCATCTTTAGCGGCACAAACAGTAGCTAACAACATGGTGTTGCCCATGCGAAGCATTACAGAACCGTCTGCCTGTTTTGCCAACTTTCCCGTCTCGAGTGTGATGGTTCTTCCATCAGGTAACTCGATTGTCTTAACAATTGGGTTAATCATAAAAATTGTTTTATCTATACTTTTTCTTTCAAAATTCCTGCAAAGATATACATTTATCGTGGTAATCAGGTGGAAATGAGGTAAAAAGTTAGTGGTGAACTGATTTTTTTTCAAAATTAGGATGAAGAACCCGGCAAAATGCTTTGACTAATCTCGAAAAGAAGTATATTTGCATCTCGTTAATAACACACACTATATGAAAAAGGTTACTTTTGCAGCGCTCGCCGCACTTACTATTACTGCTTGTAGTTCCGGTCCTAAATTCCAGGTGAACGGGGATGTATCAGGAGCCGACGGTAAAATGCTTTATCTCGAAGCTTCCGGTCTGGAAGGTATTGTTCCACTCGATTCAGTGAAGCTGAAGGGGGAAGGTACATTCAGTTTCAAGCAGCCTCGTCCCGAATCACCCGAATTTTATCGCTTGCGGATTGACGACAAAATCATCAATTTTTCTGTAGATTCTATCGAAACAATTCAGATCAAAGCGCCGTATGTGGATTTCTCCACTACTTACACGGTGGAAGGTTCGGAAAACAGCAACAAGATAAAAGAGCTGACGCTGAAGCAGATCCGCCTGCAAAAAGAGGTGGACGACTTGCTGGCAGCTTTACGCAGTAACAGAATGGGGCATGATGTATTTGAAGACAGTCTGGCAACGTTGCTCAACAATTACAAGGAAGATGTCAAAGTGAACTATATTTTCGCTGCTCCCAACACGGCAGCCGCTTACTTTGCCCTGTTCCAGAAACTCAATAATTATCTGATATTCGATCCGTTGAACAATAAAGATGATGTGAAATGTTTCGCTGCTGTCGCTACGAGCCTCAACAATGCGTTCCCTCATGCCGTACGTTCCAAGAACCTTTATAATATTGTAATTAAGGGGATGAAGAACACGCGCCAGCCACAGGCGAAAGCATTGGAGATTCCTCAAGAGAAAATTGTGGAAACCGGCATTATCGACATCGCCCTGCGTGACGTGAAAGGAAATGTGCGCAAACTGACCGACCTGAAAGGAAAAGTCGTATTGCTCGATTTCTCTGTATTCCAGTCGCCTGCCGGTTCTCCTCACAACCTGATGCTTCGCGAACTATATAATGAATACGCAAAACAAGGACTGGAAATATACCAAGTATCTCTCGATGCGGACGAACACTACTGGAAAACTGCGGCAGACAACCTTCCCTGGGTTTGTGTACGCGATGGAAACGGAGTATATTCTACCAACGTAGCTGTATATAATGTTCGTCAAGTTCCATCTATCTTTTTGATTAACCGTAACAACGAATTAAAGCTTCGCGGCGAAGATATCAAGGATTTGGAAGCAGCTGTCAAGTCATTGCTCTAAGTTGTTATAATTTAGCATATTTCATTTAAATATGTTACATAGCATCTTTTTTCACTTGACACGTATCACTTAAAAGTCTATCTTTGCAAAGAAATAATGATAAGAGGGTTCCAACATGGCTCATGTTGGAATTCTTTTTTGTTTATATGACCATTTAAAACAATTAAAGGAGGAAAACATCATGGCTTATATGTCAGAAGAAGGTTACAAGAAACTGATGGCGGAACTGAAGGAACTGGAAACAGTGGAACGCCCGAAGATCTCTGCGGCAATAGCCGAAGCCAGAGATAAAGGAGACTTGTCGGAAAATGCAGAATACGATGCCGCCAAAGAGGCGCAGGGTATGCTTGAAATGCGCATCAACAAATTGAAAGCTACCATTGCAGACGCAAAAATCATTGATGAATCTAAGCTGAAAACAGATTCTGTACAGATTTTAAATAAAGTGGAACTGAAGAATGTAAAGAACGGTATGAAGATGACTTATACCATCGTTTCCGAAAGTGAAGCTAACCTGAAGGAAGGAAAGATTTCCGTTAACACCCCGATTGCACAAGGTCTGCTTGGCAAGAAGGTGGGTGATGTAGCCGAAATCACTGTTCCACAAGGCAAAATTGCATTGGAAGTAGTAAACATATCAATTTAACGTAAAGGCAGGTCTCCTTGTGGGGCTTGCCTTCATTTATCAATAAAAGTTATGGCAACAATATTCAGTAGAATCATCGCAGGCGAAATCCCCTGCTACAAGGTGGCGGAAAACGAAAAGTTTTTTGCGTTTCTCGATATCAATCCGTTGGTAAAGGGACATACATTGGTGGTGCCCAAACAGGAAGTAGACTATATTTTCGATTTGAGCGATGAGGACCTGGCTGCTATGCATGTATTTGCAAAGAAAGTGGTCCGTGCCATTGAAAAAGCTTTCCCCTGTAAAAAGGTGGGCGAAGCGGTTATCGGACTGGAAGTTCCTCATGCACATATTCATTTAATTCCTATTCAAAAGGAATCGGATATGTTGTTCTCGAATCCGAAACTGAAATTGTCGGATGAAGAATTCAAGTCCATAGCACAAGCGATCAACTCCTCTCTATAAAACATGATGATGAAATAAGCAAGAGCGTTCTGTGAAGGACGCTCTTTTTTTGTTCCATGCCTTGAAACAAAGTGTTCCTCGGTGTGAAACGAAGTGTTCCTCACCGAGGAACAACCTGTTCCACACGGAGAAACTTTTATCGTTCCTTGCTTTCGGCAACTTCTACCAAATAAACTCCGATACAGATAAAAATAATGGCAAACGTCTGCGTCCAGCTAAAACGGTCTTGTCCCAAAGCAAGGGAGGCAATAGTTGCCACAATCAGAATCAGATAACCATAAATGGCAACCACCGTTGTCTTCAGATATTTCAAACCGACAGGCAACAACATATAACTGATAGTGGTCGGGAAAATCAATACGAACATCAGGATAAGGAAAGGTGTCCAATGGAACGGCATGGAGAATACCGGGGCATCAAATCCCGTAATGAACGTTACTATTATAGCAGATACAGCAGCACCGGAAAAAGTATAGCGCAACATGGTTATTGCTCCGATAGCAGTCAAGATACGCTGACTAAGAATCAGATAGACAGCATATACCACAGAGCTAAGAAGACAAAGCATATTTCCCGTGAAAGCATCGGACGCCAAATCATCACTTTGCTGGGTTAAAATACAAACCAATGCTCCTATCAAGCCGATAGAAATTCCTATTATTTTTTTAGTGGTCGCCTTCTCCTTATAAAAGAATATCATCATGAGAAAAACCCAAATAGGCTGGAGGCTGGTAAAAATGGAACTGGAAACAGGAGTTGTTTTACTCAATCCGGCCAGGTAGAGAAACATAAAGCCATAAAGTCCCAAGGCCCCCAACAGGAAAAGGAGCCATTTATCTTTGGCGGATGATTTCTCCGGAGGCATAAACCACCCGATTACCCAAAAGGCTGCTGCCGCAAACGTGCAGCGAAGGGTTGCTCCTGTCAGCGGACTCATCCACAAAGGCAGAAGATACTTCAGGGCATTCATATTTAACCCGCTAAAAACTTTCGAGACGGCCATGCTAAGATTGGCTTCCAGTTTCTTATTCTTCATTTTTTATTTCAATTGGTCATTAAACAAAAAGGTATGACGGCGCCGATATGCCCAGAAAAGAGTGACAACAGTAATCAGCAGATTAAAGATAAACGGAAACTCTTGCGATTGGGTATGGAATACCCACTGGAAAAAATCGACGATAAAGGGATAGAGCAAAATAGCCAGGTAGTTCATCATCATCACAAATGCCAAAGCTAACGTAGTCTTTTGCGGTAATGCGGTCTGCGTGGTCTTGTCATAAAGCATAGGCTGGATAATGCCATACCCTAAACCGACCAGAATACACCCGGGAATAATCAACCACTCTATCGGAGCTATCCAGATTAATAATAGTCCCAATGCCATCGACAACAGGCTATATGCCTTCGTACGTTCTTTAAGCAAGCCTACAATTTTATCCAGACAGAAGCCCGGAGCCGTGATAGCCAGGAAGAAAAGCGAAATCATCAGTCCGGAATTACCGCTGGAAAAGTGATGCTTTTCCATTAGGAAAGGCAGATTGAAAATCACTACTATTACGATATATGTAATCACTCCATAGAAAAGCATCAGTTCTATCAGATGCTTGATGTGAATACCATATTTACTGCCTCCAATGTCTATGGCAGACTGTCGGGCAGCTTTGCTGTCGTCCGCTGAACTCGTCTCCGGCACAGTCACCGTCGCCGCATTCGCAGTTGCTACATTTGCCGCCGTAGTAGTAGTAGCAGTAGTAGCAGTAGCAGTAGTAGCAGTAGCAGACGAAGAAGATGCCGTAAAAGCGACTTCTCCGGACCGATCTTCTTTCAAATGTCCCACCAGCAGAATGGAAACCAACGGAAGAAGATAAACAAGAAAAGGCAGGTGCCAACTAACTTCTGCCAGATAACCTGTCACGGCAGTTGCTATCACTAACGTAAAATTAGTTATGGCCGAACTCAACCCGAACTGTTTCACCCGATAAGTTCCCACAAAATATCTGGAAACCAATCCGGTAGACAAAGGGATAATAAGTCCGGACCCGATGCCGAGCAGAGCACTAACCACAATCAACTGCCACATTCGATTGGATATCAGATACAGAACACCGCTTGCGGCAAAAAGCCAGAGTCCGACTTTCAATACACGGACATAATCGACTTTCTCCGTCAGTTTACCACCCAGCAATATAAAAGGTATGATGAGCAATGATGGCAGTGATGTCAACATCTGTATGTCCAGATCCGTAGCTTTCGGAAATATCTTTGTAAGGTCACCCAATATAGGTGAAACAGCGAGTCCCGGCAATGAAGTCAATGCCGAAATAGACCAAATGGCAATTAAAGTGATAAGAGGAATTGCTCCTCGTCCCGTCTGTATCTTCATAATGCTTATTCGTTAAAAGTTTAGGTTTGAAGAAAACAATAGTCGCTTTATAAAGTTCATTTATTCACCACAGAGGACGCAGAGGACACAGAAGGGAACCTTGTTCATGCCGGTACCGTTTTGAATAAAATTATGGAGCATTCTGGATACGTTGTGGTAATTCTGAAAAAGATGATTGAGT
>ERZ1023666.701-NODE-701-length-13050-cov-18.267949_pt1 | contig 13050 bp, 10 predicted proteins | sample MGYA00380341_ERZ1023666 | MGnify/ENA primary metagenome ERZ1023666 (study PRJEB33179, sample SAMN07448983) | human gut metagenome | biome: Human-gut; feature: Human associated habitat; material: Faeces | host: Homo sapiens | place: India: Bhopal | collected...
TCTTCGACTGGATTTCAGTTGCAGTGAATGCGTAAATCATCAATAATTTATAAAAATCCCGCTAATCGTATAGATTGGCGGGATTTTTTTTGTTTTATCTAAAATTTGCAGTACCTTTAGATAAGGTACGCTGCATCTCAACAATAAAAATGAAAAAAGTTCCTTTTTTATTTTGTATTGTCTTCGATTTGCAGTACCTTTGCACCCCGAAAGAGGCAAGGTGCCTCAAGTAATCAATAATAAATATTAATTAATCAATATAAAAAGGATGGATAAGTTACCAATGAATGATGTTCCGATGCTCGTAAGCGCCATCAACTTCCTGCTTCGTGACCACGAGTTTGAAACACTCGATGAGATTTGTAATCACTTCAATGTGAACCGTGCGGCATTAGAAGCCAAAATGGCTACCCAAGGTTTTGAGTGGTCAGAGCAGCAGAAGAAATTCTGGTAAAACCCACACGCTCAGAAAAGTATAGTCAGCACGCCCTGAACCAACGGTCACCGGCCGAAGGGAAAGGTAAAGGGCAGAAGCTCCTAGCCCAGGGCAACACCCTGGGTAAATATAATTGCATTTAAAAACGCCCTGTAAGGGCAAAAGCTTTTAAAAAATATAAATTATAAATTAATTATGACTCCTCCTCGACCCTTGTGGAAGTCTGTACAAGACTATGTTTTGATTGCGATAGGTATGATATCCTACGCTATTGGATGGAACGTGTTCCTCTTGCCAACCAATGTAACAGCAAGCGGACTTCCTGGTATCTCCAGTATTATCTATTGGGCAACCGGTTGCCCTGTGCAAATTCCGTATTTCATCGTCAACGCCACCTTATTAATATGTGCGTTCAAGATTTTGGGAGCAAAGTTCTGTGTCAAGACCGTTTATGCCGTTATAGTGGTAACCATCCTGACCTCTTTCTTCTCCAGCCGTTTAGGTGATGTTCATCTTTTGGAAAACCAACCTTTATGGGCTGCTTTCCTGGGTGCCGTTTTCTGCGGCTGCGGAATCGGACTCGGTTTCTCTGTTGGTGGAAGTACGGGTGGTACGGATATCATTGCCGCCATTGTCAACAAGTATCGCGATATTTCCTTAGGTAGAGTGATTATGATATGCGACATCTTCATCATCAGTTCCAGCTATCTGGTGGTACACGATTGGGAGAAGGTTTTATATGGTTATGTAGTTCTTTGCGTTCAGGCATTCTGCATCGACCAGGTGGTAAACAGCAGAAGACGAAGCGTACAGTTCTTTATCATTTCACAGAAGTATGAGGAGATAGGCAAGCGCATCAATGTAGATGCTGATAGGGGAGTAACGGTGGTGAATGCCAGCGGTTTTTATTCCGGTCAGGATGTGAAGATGCTTTTCGTGTTAGCCAAGCAGCGTCAGGCTCCTGCTATCTTCCGTCTTATCAGCGAGATAGATCCCCATGCCTTTGTCAGTCAGAGTGCCGTTATCGGTGTATATGGTGAAGGTTTTGACAAGATAAAATATAAAAGCAAAAAAGAGCACGGAGTTTAATATTCCGTGCTTTTTTTTGTGCATCAGGATCTTTGCAGCCGTGTTGCTAAAATAAAATTAATCTGCATTTTATTAGGATAAAGATGCTTTTGTTTCAAAAATAATCCGTATCTTTGCAGTCGTATTCTTCCCGATAGTAGTTCTTGAATGCTTAATCTGGTAGAATGAAATTTAGAAAGAGCGGACATTTGGGATGCTCATAATTTAATAATGGAGGATTGGATATGAATAAATTAACAAGAGAAGAGGCGCTTAGACGTAGGAAATCTGCCAAGGCCACAAAGAAAGCCATGGTTGACAAGATGCAGAAGATGCTTTATGAAGACTACAAATTACGTACAGGCGAGGAGCCTGTGAGATTTAATGTCTTGTAATGAAAGAATTTGCGACATCTTTATAATCCATTTCATGTTGTTTTTATATTACCATCAACAATTGCAGCAAAGCCTTAAAGCCGCCCTTGTTCTTTTCTTCTTTGAAAACATTGAGAATGTGTATACTAATTAAAAAGTGTACCATTTTTAAATTATTAGGGGTGGTACACTTTTAAGTTAGAATCTACACATTGAGAATTTTCTTCTCTATGATATACTTCTTAAATTTATTCCGATAAGTAGGATGGGATAGTAATCTGTCAAGCAATTCAAGCCGTTCAGGCAAGTAACTCAAGTAGTTCAGTCGAGCAACTCAAGTAGTTCAGTAAGACAATTCAAGTATTTCAGTAAGCGAGTTCAGACGTCTCAGTTAGCTGATGCAGACGTCTCGATAAGCTTACAGATACGTCTCCGTTAGCTGATGCAGTAATATCTGTAACCCGATGCAGTAATATCTGTAACCCGATGCAGTAATATCCGTAACCCGATGCAGTAATATCCGTAACCCAGCGCAGCCATATTCGTAACCCAGCGCAGCCTTCATATGAACTAATTTTATGTAATCATCTATCATCCATCACGATTTGCATGTATCATACATCTTTATATACTAATATACAGACACTTGAATAGCGTGATAGATACTTCAAAAACGGAAATATCCCTCACGCTATCCATCACGATTTGGGGTTATCCCTCACGATTTTCTCACTACACTTTATCAGATACTGCATATCATTGTTGAAAAGCTTGCGATGGATGGCATCTGAGAAAGGTTACGGTTTCATGGCATGAAACATTTTGTTTTGTACCATGAAACTGTTTGTTTTGGTGCATGAAACACTTTGTTTCATTCTGTGAAACAAACTGATACGTGTCAATCCTGCTTCCGCCTCATGTGGTTTAACGATTTTAGTTGACCACTTTTAGTTTTATTTGTAAGACGAGTTGACTCGGTTAAAACTTATTTATAATTCACGTTGACTTTCCTGAACGTGTCAATCCTGCTTCCGCCCCATCGGCAAGGGGTTTTGCTTTACTCGTAAACGAATCCGGTTTCTCCTGCATAATGATCAGCAGAAAAACGTGATAGATAACCCCAAATCGTGATGGATAGCGTGATGGATATTGTAAATATTTCGTCAATCTATCACGCTAAGCAAAAGAGATAACAACCTCATTATCAAATAATTAAATTTTCGAAAAATAGAAAACGTGATGGATGTGAGGGATAAAGGTAGATCTTAAACTAAAAAAAAGCACGGACAATTTGATTTATCCGTGTTATTTTTTCTTCTTATTTTATAGAACTTTCGCAAGTGGTTTAAGAACGGGCTGAAGGTCCACAAGAGGGTGTGTCATAAATCAACAGCTCGCAAGTCCGTTAGGCGTTAGGAACGCCTAACGGACTTGCGTATCTCCCTAACGCCTAGCGGACTTGCAAACCAGTATTACGGACTTATACCAAAGCACCTTCTGCCCTGCGTTACTCTTTTTGATGTTTCTATTAAACTTTAGTTAATTGACGATAGTGCAGTATTGTTACCAAGCGTAGCGGTGTAATCGGTATCATGCTATCGTCATATTTTATATTGAAATAAAAATTCCCCAACCCGTTTGAGAAAGTAGGTTGGGGAATTTTTTTCTTCTGCCACAGTCTTCGTTTCTATCCTGATTTATTCAGGTTTCCCTGATTTTTTCAGTAAAGGGGCGAGGAACTTGTAGGTATATCCCTTCTGCTGCTTCACCATTTCTTCTGGTATTCCGGCAAAGAGGAGCTGACCGCCGCCTCGTCCACCTTCCGGACCCATGTCGATGAGCCAGTCGGCGAGTTTGATGACATCGAGATTGTGCTCGATGATGATGACCGTATTGCCACGGTCTACCAGTTTCTGGAGTACATCCATCAGAATGCGGATGTCTTCGAAATGCAGACCGGTTGTCGGTTCATCGAGAATATAGAGCGTCTTGCCCGTATCACGCTTCGAGAGTTCGGTAGCCAGTTTTACGCGCTGACTTTCACCGCCAGAGAGGGTAGTGGAACTCTGTCCTAACCTGATGTATCCGAGACCTACATTCTGTAATGCCTTGATCTTCTGCAGTATCTGAGGAACATTCTCGAAGAAATCTACCGCCTGGTTGATGGTCATGTCGAGAACATCGGCTATGCTCTTTCCTTTGTATCTTACCTCCAGCGTCTCGCGGTTGTAGCGTTTGCCGTGGCATACCTCACAAGGTACGTAGACATCTGGCAGGAAGTTCATTTCGATGGTCTTATATCCGTTACCCTTACATTCCTCGCATCTTCCACCTTTCACGTTAAAGGAGAATCTGCCCGGCTTGTAACCGCGGATCTTTGCTTCGGGAAGTCCTACGAAGAGCGAGCGGATATCGCTGAACACGCCTGTGTAGGTAGCTGGATTGCTGCGAGGCGTCCTGCCAATCGGACTCTGGTCTACATTCACTACCTTGTCGATATTTTCGATACCCTCGATGCTCTCGTATGGCATCGGTTTTTTGAGCGAACGGTAGAAATGCTGCGAGAGGATAGGCTGGAGGGTCTCGTTGATGAGAGTAGATTTGCCTGAGCCGCTGACACCCGTTACGACAATGAGTTTGCCGAGTGGAAAATCAACATCCACCCCCTTGAGGTTGTTGCCCGTAGCTCCGTGAATGGTGATATGCTTGCCGTTGCCTTCTCTGCGGAGAGCAGGCACCTCAATAGCCATCTTTCCATTGAGATACTGGGCGGTGATGGTATCGGTCTTGAGCATCTCCTGAGGTGTGCCCTGGAAGACAACTTCTCCTCCCTTGCGTCCCGCCTTCGGACCGATATCTACTATCCAGTCGGCAGCCCGCATCATATCTTCATCGTGCTCCACCACAATAACGGTATTGCCCAGGTCGCGAAGTTCCTTCAGACTGTTGAGCAGACGTTCGTTGTCGCGCTGGTGCAGACCGATGCTCGGCTCATCGAGGATATAGAGCACGTTGACCAGCTGGCTACCAATCTGAGTAGCCAGACGGATGCGCTGGCTCTCGCCACCCGAGAGAGAAGCTGACTGGCGGTTGAGCGAGAGATAATTGAGTCCCACATCGAGGAGGAAGGTAACGCGTGAGCGCAACTCCTTGATGATTTCGTGAGCCACCTTCGCTTTCATCGAAGGCAGATGCTGTTCCACTTCTTCGAGCCAATTGCGCAGTTCATCGATGTCAAGACTGGCTACTTCGGATATATTCTTATCCCAGATCTTGAAAGAGAGCGATTCTTTTTTGAGTCGCAAACCATGGCATTCAGGACATTCGATGGTAGAGATAAACTGGTCGGCCCATTTCTTGCCCGCCGCACTCTCGTCATCCTCCATCACCTTCTGCAGGTAGTCGATGATGCCATCGTATGCGCAGAAGTAGTCGGTAGAGGTATGTACTTTTTCCTTCTCAATCTTCACGTTTTCGAGAGAACCATAGAGAATTTCCTGCATGGCATCGCCCGGAATCTCGCAGATAGGTGTCTTCAGGTTGAGATCATACTTGCTGAGCAATGATTCTATCTGCCAGAAAATCATCTGGTTCTTGTATTTGCCGAGTGGAGCGATGCCGCCTTCATGGATGCTGAGTTTATCATCGGGAATTACCTTCTTGATATCAATCTGGTTCACCTTTCCCAGACCCTTGCAATGCGGACAGGCACCTTCGGGAGAGTTGAAGGAGAACATGTTAGGAGCTGGATCCTGGTAGGCGATACCCGTTACAGGGTCCATGAGACGCTTGGAGTAAGTCTTGGCCTCCTTGGCACCTTTCTCAAGAACCATCACCATGCCGTCGCCCTGTTTCATAGCCGTTGCCACACTCTTGCGGATACGTTCCTCATCCTCTTCCTTCACCACCAGTTTATCTACCACAGCTTCTATATTGTGGTTCTTGTAGCGGTCGGTTTTCATATTGGGAACGATTTCGAGGATGTTGCCGTCGAGTCGTACGTAGAGATACCCCTTTCTGCGCATGCTTTCGAAGAGTTCGCGGTAATGACCCTTGCGCTGGCGTACGAGGGGAGCGAGCAGGAAGATAGCCTTGCCCTTATAATCGCTGAGAATCATGTCGATGACCTGTTCCTCGGTATATTTCATCATCTCCTCGCCACTCTGATAGCTGTATGCAGTACCGGCGCGGGCATAGAGCAGACGGAGATAATCGTAAATCTCGGTGGTAGTGCCCACGGTAGAGCGAGGATTCTTGTTGGTGGTTTTCTGTTCGATGCTGATGACCGGACTCAATCCCGTAATCTTGTCAACATCCGGGCGTTCCATATTACCCAGGAAGTTGCGGGCATAGGCAGAGAAAGTTTCGATATATCTGCGCTGACCTTCGGCAAAGATGGTGTCGAATGCCAGTGAACTCTTGCCCGAACCTGAGAGTCCGGTAATCACGGTGAGGGAATCACGCGGAATCTCTACATCTATGTTCTTGAGGTTGTGGACCCGTGCGCCCCATACATTTATCTTTTCTTCTGAATTCATATTCCAATTCTGCTAATTGCTGTTTGCCTAATAGTTACTGTTCTGCTCTTCGGTATAACCTCTGAGCAGGTTGACATCACGTTTGATGTTATACACCACGCCATCTGCCCCCTTCGCCTTGACGAGACAGAAGTAGACACCCTCCTTGACCGGTTTTCCGCGGTAGGTGCCATCCCATCCCATGGCAGGGTCGGTCCATTCATAGAGTTTCTGTCCCCACCTATTATATATATAGGCGTGGAACTCTTCGATATTCCGGTAACCATCCTTGGGCTTGTAGATGTCGTTGATGCCATCGCCATTTGGAGAGAAGGCATTCGGCATGAGAAGAGAACTGACCTTGGTCGTCTCTTCTGTGTTGTCCTCCTCGTCGTCGTTGACTTCCTGAGCGTGTAATTGACACGTCAAAAGTGGCAACATGATGCAAAGTAATGCTATTTTTCGTCTCATTTCTAAAATAATTTGTGCAAAGATAATAAAAAGATGAGAGATATTGCGTCAGATGCAAGATTTTTTGTATTTTTGCAGATGAAAACATGAAATATTTGAAGATATCGTTAAAAAAATCTTGAGATATGAGACAAAAAATGAGATATTTCCTGCTGCTCGTTGGGCTTCTGCTCAGTGTCAGCATTGGCGCGCAGACTGTAAAATGGCGCGACATTTACACGGTTAAAAAGAAAGATACCATCTTTGGTATCGCCAACAAATACGGATTGAGCCTTCCTGAACTGATGGATGCCAATCCGGAGATGAAGCGTGAGGGATACATGCTGCAGAAGGGAGCTACGCTCTTTATTCCATACGCCAAGGACCAGAAGAACCCTAATCAGGTCAACGGTCAGAAGTCGGGGAATGGGGCGACGGTTCAGAAAACAGCTACAGCTCCGGCAACCTCAAAGGCTACTGTTGCCAGAAATGCGGTAAAGGTAGGCGTGATGTTACCTTTGCATAATGTTGATGGCGACGGCAAGCGAATGGTGGAGTATTACCGCGGATTGCTGCTGGCTTGCGAAACCCTGAAGCAGCAGGGCACCGATATAGATGTGCGTGCCTGGAACGTTCCTATTGATGCTGATATCCGGAATACACTCTTGCAGGAGGGTGCTAACCAATGCGACATCATCTTTGGTCCACTTTATACCAAGCAGGTGGCTCCGCTGACCAACTTCTGCAAGACCTACGGCATCAAAATGGTGATTCCGTTCTCTATCAGCGGAGATGATGTAGAAAGAAACAAAGAGATTTTCCAGGTTTATCAGAGCGATGAAGCGCTGAATGATGCGACCATCAAGGCATTCCTGAGCCGATTTACCAATGTGCATCCTATCTTTGTAGACTGCAATGATTCTACTTCGAGAAAGGGCAACTTTACGTTCGGTCTGCGCAAGGAATTGGAACGCAGGAAAATCAATTATAGCATCACTAATGTGAATTCAAGTGTCGAGCAGTTTGCCAAGGCTTTCATGCCTTCCAAGCAGAATGTGATTATCCTGAATACGGGACGTTCACCACAGTTGACTCAGGTATTGAACAAGCTCGACGAATTTGATGCGAAGTATCCGGGTGCAGCTATTTCGCTCTTCGGCTATACCGAATGGCTGATGTATGCCAAGTATAATCTGGAAAGATTCTATAAGTATGATACTTATATCCCTTCCACCTTCTATTATAACCCGAACTCAGCACAGACCAAGGCGCTTGAGAGCCGTTATGAGCGCTGGTTCCATCAGCCTATGATGGTGGCACAGCCAAGATTCGCCATCACCGGTTTCGATCACGGAATGTATCTGATTCAGGGCGTCAAGAGATACGGAAAGAACTTCACAGGTGAGCGCCAGCAGATGACTTACCAGCCTGTGCAGACTCCACTCCGTTTCGAGAAGACCAGTAGGGGAGGATACAAGAACAAGAGTTTCCAGTTGATTCACTATACCTTTAATCATCAGATAGAGGCGGTGAAGTACTAGTTTATAGTTTACAATTTATAGTTTACAATTTATAGTTGATAATGAATAGAAATATTGGGCTGCTGATTCTGATGCTCATCTTCGGAATTCCAGTTTCGGCACAGATAGGAGAGCATCGTAATGATTTCGCCATTGGTTTTAATGGAGGCTATATGATGAGTAGCGTAGGATTCACACCCGAAGTACAGCAGAAACAGCACGGCGGACTGACAGGCGGTTTCTCGATGAGATATACCTGCGAGAAATATTTCAAGACCATCTGTTCTATCTATGCCGAAGTAAACTATGCGCAGGCAGGATGGGAAGAGGATATCCTGGATATGGAGAATAATCCGGTGATTATCACCGAAACCAAAGAGGCGATGGCTTACAAGCGTACCATCAACTATATTCAGGTGCCAATCTTTGCGCATCTGGCATGGGGTAGGGAGACAAGAGGACTGAATATCTTCGTGAATGCCGGTCCGCAGTTTGGCCTCTATCTGAGTGATTCGCAGAAGACCAACTTCTCGGTAGAGCACATGCCGGCAACCGACAACAACCGAGTAAGTCCGGTGGTGGCTCAGGATACGATGGCAGTCAAGAACAAGCTCGATTATGGTATCGCCTTGGGTCTGGGTGCTGAATACAGTATTCCGAAGGTGGGGCATTTCCTTGCTGAAGCCCGCTACTACTATGGCTTGGGTAATATCTACGGTGCTTCTAAGCGTGATTATTTCGGAAAGAGTAACTACGGACAGATAGTTCTGAAACTCTCTTATCTCTTTGATATCACCAGAACGAAGAACGTGAAACGGAAATAGATGATAATTAATAATTGATAATTAATAATGATAACGGGTTTATCATTTATGTTTTAAAGAAAATGAGTACAACAGAAAAAATGCAGATGAAATTGAGCGACTCGAAGTCTGCTCGCTGGACCGCCCTCCTCATCGTGAGTATCACGATGATGTTCGGTTACTTTTTTACAGATGTGATGTCTCCACTGGAGCCTCTCTTGACAGCAGCCAAGGGAGCAGAGAATGGTCTCGGACTCGGATGGAATTCGGATGAGTACGGCTTCTTCTCTGGAGCTTACGGATACTTCAATGTGTTCCTCCTGCTTCTCTTCTTCGGTGGTCTTATCCTCGATAAGTTTGGCATCCGTTTCACTGGTATCCTTTCTACCGTCCTGATGTTTGGTGGAGCCTTGTTGAAGTGGTATGCTTTAGGTCATGAGTTTGACGGAATGATTGCTGTGCCATTCTTCGGTACTTATAGTACACAGGTAGTGATAGCTGCACTTGGCTTTGCCATCTATGGTGTAGGATGCGAGATATGCGGTATCACAGTGAGCAAGGTTATCGTGAAGTGGTTTACGGGCCATGAGTTAGCTCTGGCAATGGGTGTACAGGTTGCTACGGCTCGTTTGGGAACTGCTGCAGCTCTGAGTGCTTCTCTTCCTTTTGCCAAGGCGATGGGCGGTGTTTCTGCTTCTGTTGCTTTAGGTGCCGTATTGCTTTGCGCAGGTGTACTGGTTTATCTGGTTTATTGCGTGATGGACAAGAAGGAGGATGCTTCTGCGGCAGCTGTAGCTACAGAACCGGAAGAAGGTTTCAAGTTTTCAGACTTGGGCGGTTTGTTCAAGACAACAGGTTTCTGGTATGTGGCATTCCTTTGCCTGATGTTCTATGCCGGTGTATTCCCATTCCTGAAGTTTGCTACCAAACTGATGATTTTCAAGTATGGTGTGGATGCTAATTTGGCAGGTCTGATTCCTGCGATGTTGCCATTCGGTACCATCTTCCTCACACCGCTCTTCGGTAGTATATACGATAAGTATGGCAAGGGTGCCACGCTGATGATTATCGGCAGTTGCCTCCTGACCTTTGTGCACGTCATGTTTGCCCTGCCAATCAACTCATGGGTGCTTGCCATCGTGCTGATGCTCATCCTGGGCATCGCATTTGGACTGGTACCATCAGCCATGTGGCCATCTGTGCCAAAGATTATCCCAATGAAACTCTTAGGAACTGCATACGCCCTAATCTTCTATATCCAGAACATCGGACTGGCTCTCATTCCGGTATGGATTGGAAAGGTGAACCAGGCTAACACGGGTGCTGATGGTGTTATCGACTATACCCAGACGATGACCATCTTTGCTGCCTTCGGTGTGATTGCTATTATCATCTCTTTCCTCCTCTTGTTTGAAGATAAGAGAAAGGGATATGGTTTGCAGAAGCCTAATGTGAAATAAGTGAAGAGTAAAGAACAAAGAGCAAATTGAGTGAAGAGTAAAAAACGAAGAGTGAAGAATTCGTTTGCTCTTTGTTCTTCTAAATCTTTGAAAGTATAATTTTTAAAAGAAAGGAAATAACCATGAATGCGACACCTGAATCATTGATTAAGGACTATGCTGACCCTATAGAGCAGCAGGAGATTGACAAGTTTGTATGTTCTGAGATGGGCAGACAGATACACCGGTATATCAAGGGTATGTCGGGTACCAAGCAAGCTATGTTGAAATTTGAGGAAAGGCTAGCCAGCCTCTCTGTACCAGAGAAGGAGAAGGCGATAGCCAAGTATATTGATCTGAACAGAAAAGCATTGGATGGTCTTGACTTGAAGATGATTCTGGTCCGTTCGGTAGCCAACTATTGTGATACCTTCCAGTATATGCTGGATTTTGTCAACGATAAGCGCAAGATGGTTTTCTATTACCAGCGCATCAAGGCGAAATACATTCAATATCATGAAGTATTTGAGCAGGATGGAAAGTTCGGTATGAAAGATCATCAAGGCAACATCTTACTCTCGCCAACTTATGATTTCTTGCGCACCTGCTACATTTATAATGATGACTTGAGCATCATGCCGGTAATAGCCGAGAAGAATGGCAAGATGGGACTGGTAATGCCGGATGGTAACGATACGGTAGTGGCGGATTTCCTTTACGACGAAATTTGCTTGCGTGATGAATATCCTTACTTCGAAGCATCAAAAGATGGCGAGAACGGATTTCTTGACAAGACTGGTAACTTTGTTAATAGTTAACAGTTTATAGTTAATAGAGAAAGGGCAATCAGGTTTGGTATGAACCAACTGATTGCCCTTTTTACTTTCGTTGCTATTAGCAACTTAGTTTTTATCTGATTTTTCTCTCGTCTTCAATCCCTAGTGAAGAAAAGCAAAAGAATTCTTCACTCTTCGTTCTTCACTCTTCACTTAACTTATCCCAAGTATTTCATCAAGATTTTGATCTTACCGCTATCACGGAGCTTGATGATACTCTTTTCGCGAATCTGGCGAACACGCTCACGGGTAAGGTTGAACTCGCTGCCGATTTCCTCCAAACCCTTCTCGTGGCAACCGATACCATAGCAGTAGCACAGTATCTTGCGTTCACGGTCTTTCAATACAGAGTTGAGAACGCGGTCAAGCTCGCTCGCCATAGACTCGAAGTCAACACCCTTGTCGGTACGGCTGTCATCACCCGAAGCCATCACGTCGACCATCGCATTGTCATCATCATCGCTACCGAATGGAGCATCGATACTCATGTGGTGATTGTCAGCCTTGATAGTCTGGTCAATCTTGCTTTCTTCCATCTTTGTGATTTGAGCGAGCTCAGCAACAGAAGGTTTGCGCTGGTTCTCCTGCTCAAACTTACTGATTTCTGCACTGATTTTGCTCAATGCACCTACCTGGTTCAAAGGCAGGCGAACGATACGGCTCTGCTCAGCAATAGCCTGCAGGATGCTCTGACGAATCCACCATACAGCGTATGAGATAAACTTAAAGCCGCGGGTCTCGTCAAACTTTTCAGCAGCCTTTACCAAACCGATGTTACCCTCGTCGATGAGGTCGGTAAGAGAAAGACCTTGGTGCTGATATTGCTTAGCAACAGATACAACGAAACGAAGGTTTGCTTTTACCAATTTCTCTTTGGCACGTTCTCCCTCACGACCGCCTTTGCGAATCTTCTGGGCAAGTTCGATTTCTTCATCGATAGAGACCATAGGCTCTCTACCAATCTCCACCAAGTACTTGTCGAGTGCTTCACTGGAACGGTTGGTTATACTCTTACTAATCTTAAGTTGTCTCATAAATATCCTTTTACCTTTCTATTTAGAATTTTTTGAAGTATTTTTGTGTATCCCGAAACCTCCTCATGGTTTCGGGGTGCAAAGGTACGAAAAAAAATGCAATTACGTTGTAATATAAACGGAAATTTTTTATCTGATTTGTCTGTTTTTTAGAATTTTAGCCGATTTTCAGTGGAAAAGTGCTATGCGATGTGCGGTTTTTTGTGCAATAAGTTTGAAATATGGAATAATTTATGTATCTTTGCACACAAATTGCGAGAAAAGAATAACTAAATAATAAAATAATAATAAAACAAAAAATTATGTTTGAGAATCAACCAAAAGGTCTGTGGGCCTTGGCTTTGGCGAATACCGGTGAGCGTTTTGGTTATTATACCATGCTTGCTGTGTTCTTGCTCTATTTGCAGGCCAACTTCGGTTTCGAAACCGGATTGGCAAGTACGATTTTATCTTCCTTCCTGATGATGGTTTATTTCTTTCCTATCATCGGTGGTATCGCAGCCGACAAGTTTGGCTTTGGACGTATGGTTACCACAGGTATCTTTATCATGTTCATCGGCTATCTGGTCCTCT
>ERZ1023666.702-NODE-702-length-13047-cov-20.347445_pt1 | contig 13047 bp, 8 predicted proteins | sample MGYA00380341_ERZ1023666 | MGnify/ENA primary metagenome ERZ1023666 (study PRJEB33179, sample SAMN07448983) | human gut metagenome | biome: Human-gut; feature: Human associated habitat; material: Faeces | host: Homo sapiens | place: India: Bhopal | collected...
GCCGTAGCCGGATACTTTAAATGGAAGAAGATGATGAAAAAGAGTTGATAGTTTACAGTTAACAGTTTATAGACGGAAAAAGGAAGCCAAGGCAAATACAAACTTGCCAGGCTTCCTTTTATTTCATTTATATAAACAAGAACCACTATACCAAGGTTCCGCGTTTAAACTTATCCAATCAGCGAAAAGCACATCCTTTACGCCCTTTTCACCTTTAATCCGTTTTCAATACTAACCAGTTCATCGCTGAAACCGGAATCAACCTTCAGCCTTTCTTCCACTTTTGTACAACTGTGGATAACTGTGCTATGATCGCGATTACCAACGAGTTTGCCGATTCTAGAAGCAGGCATTTTGGTATATTTCTGTGCCAGATACATCGTTACCTGTCTTGCCACGACATAATCACGCTTACGGCTCTTGCTGTTCACGGCAGTAACCGTTACATTATAATGATGGCAAACCGTTTCAACAATATCATCGATGGTGAGCGGCTTATCATCCAACTTCACGGCACGCTTGATGACGCGCTCGGCAAGACGGATATCAATGCTGCTGTTATAAACGATGCTGTAAGCCAGAAGACCATTGATGGCTCCCTGCAAATCGCGCACACTTCCGTTACAGGTCTGGGCGATGAAAGAGATGACATCTACCGGAATCTTCAAACCGTCACGACGAATCTTATTGCTCAGGATATCCACACACAACTGGATATTCGGCTTCTCCAACTCGCAGACCAGACCACAAGAGAAACGGGTGAGCAGACGGTCTGGCATATCCTTCAACTCTACCGGAGGGCGGTCGCTCGCCAGGATAATACGCTTTCCGTTGCGGAAAAGGTGGTTGAAGATATGGAAGAAGGTATTCAGCGTCTTCGCCTTACCAGCCCACTCCTGGATATCATCCACAATCAGCATATCGATAGACTGATAGAAGTTGATGAAATCATTGCTCGCATTATGGAGCACGGCATCGGTATACTGGGTCTGGAAAAGACGGGCACTCACATAGAGCACACGCTTCTGAGGATACATCTGCTTCGCTTTCAGGCCGATGGCATTCACCAGATGCGTCTTACCGCTACCCGAAGGTCCGTAAATGAACATTGGGTTAAACTGGGTGGTGTTGGGATGCTCGGCAATAGACAATCCTACGGAACGAGGTAGCTTATTACTGTCACCCTCCATATAATTGTTGAAAGTAAGCTTCGGGTCTAACTGTGTATCAATGTCTTCCTGCTGCTGGGGAGCGACAGGCTGGGCAGCCGGCTGCTGGGCACGCTCACGAGCTTGCTTTGCCATATCAGCATCGTCAGGATCCGCCTCGATATCTTGAGAAAGCTTATGCTCCTTATCGGTTACAACACGATAAGTGAGACGGATTCCTTCCCCAAAATTACGATGCAGCACCTTACTTAACAAGTCAACGAAGTTCTGTTCCAAGTACTCGTATACGAACGGACTCGGAACCTGCACCAACAAAGTCTTTGTCGACGGCTTGTACGATTCAAAGACGATTGGCTTGAACCATGTGTTATATTGCTGCTCTGTTACACTGTCCTTTATGAGCAAAAGACTGTTGTCCCAGAGGGCTTTTGGACTTGCTAACATTGATTACTTATATTATTAATACTTTAATTCACAAATGATGGGACGCACCGAATGATGCGAAATCACGTGCAAAGTTACAAAAAAAATAGGAGAAATGCAAATCCCCTTATTTAAAACATTTTAATAGATAGCCTATAATTTATTGAATATCAAATACTTACCGAAACGTTAATATAGTAGACTGAATTTCAGTGAAACAATAATGTAACGTCCCCGAAACGGCTAACAAACAAACAGTTTGCGAGTCAGTTCGGGGCGTGAAACATTCTAAATCTTATTTAGACTAAATTTATTTAGCTTTGACTCTTTTTACTTGTCTTTTCTACCGAAAACAGAGAAATGGACATAGCGTTTCGGATGTGCCTTCAAGTCGATAACCAGAGAGTCGGCATGACTCATGGTTGACGTCAGATTGTCGTACAACTTGGTATCGTTCATCAGCAATCCGAGGCTTCCCTGGTTGCTGTTCAGCTTCTCAGTAAACTGATGAGCACTCTCCAAAGTCTGGTTCACCTTGTTCAATGTACCCTGCACATCGAGACTGGCCAGATTAGCAGTCAGACGGTTGGTATTATCCAGCACGCCATTCGCCTTTCTTACCATACCCGGAACCTGCTTGTTGAGACCCGCCATCAGCGTATTCAACTCACGTGTAGAAACGGTGAGGTTGCTTGTGATGGTTTCCACATTATGCAGCGAAGCAGCCAGAGCCGGATCAGCCAGCAGCGCATTCACACTGGTAAGGATAGAATCCAACTTAGGCAACATCTTTTCCACTACCGGAATCAGGTTAGCAGCCTTGTCCATCATGCCTCCGTTTACAGCACCCGGAATAACACCACCCGGTTCTACTCTTTCGCGCGGATTGTTTGCCAGAAGCAGATTCACCTGCAGGTTACCCATCAGGTCTTTTACTATCTCGGCTTTACTGCCCTGCGGGATTCTCAAATCCTTGTTAATATCCACCTTTACTTTGATAGGACCATTCTCCTTGTAATCATATTCCATACCATCCACGGTACCTACCTTATAGCCATCCGCATAAATAGGCGTAGAGGCACCCAGTCCCTGGATGTCATCAAACGTCATATAATAGGCGTTGTTGGTAGAGAACAGATTCATGCCTTTCAGAAAATTGATTCCGAAATACATAACCAAAATACCGACAATAGCTACAAGAGCTATCTTGATTTCTTTTGTTAGCTTCATATTTATCTCTTTATATATTCGTGCTTATATCTTATCCTTACTCAGGTCAATCAGCGGTTTCTGTTCTGTTTGAACTCACGTATTGCCTGATTCACATCATATTTCTTTCCATTCTTGAAAGCAATGATGAAAGCTTCTGGGAACTTCTCGGCAAGCGTCTTGCGCAAACGGTAAATCTCATTATAATTGGTAGAGGCTCCCATCGTATATTTCACCATATTGCCTTCCTGAAAACTGTCGTAACCGGTTTCGCCCTTGAAATGGGCATCGCCCTTGCGGAGCATGCGGTTGCTGACAAATATCTGAAGCTTGAAGACAGGCGCATCGGCTACATTGGCTTTATGCTGTGCCGGCTTGTTCTGAGCTACAGTTCTGTTCTGCTGGTTCTGTCTGTTCTGCTGCGTCTGTCTGCTCTGCTGAGCCGGCTTATCCTGCTGGTTCTGTCTTCTGTTCTGCTGAACCGTTCTGGCTTTTTCCGCTCTGGTTTCCACATGCTTAACCATTCTTCTCGGAGCAGTATCCACTTCCTCTGCACGGCGCTCATCCTGCTTTGTATCAGAAACAATCTTGGCAACCGACACCGATTCGGTATCTGCAGCACGATAAGGAACCGAGATGGATTTATCGTATTTATTGCGATATTGCGCAAAACCTTCGTAGATGCCCCGGGCAATATCATCCACCCTGCTGGCATCGTTGAGCAGTCTTTCTTCGTCAGCAGTAGTGATGAAACCGAGCTCTATCAGACAGCTAGGCATCGAAGTTTCTCTGAGAACCAGGAATCCTGCCTGATGCACGCCCTTATCCGGACGGTTGGCACTGTTGCATACCTTTCGCTGGATATTGCGCGCCAGTTCTACGCTTCTTTCCATATTCTTACCCTGTATGAACTCGAAGATGATGTAGCTCTCAGAAGATCTTGGGTCGAAACCCTGATAGGTCTGCTGATAGCCCTTCTCCATCGAGATAACGGAGTTCTCTCGCATAGCCACATCGAGATTATCCTTGGCACGGTGCATACCGAGCGTATAGGTTTCAAAACCGCGGGCTATCTTACCGGCTGGCAGCGCATTGGTATGTACCGAGATAAACAGGTCGGCATTGGCGCGGTTAGCAATGTTGGCACGCTGTTTCAGAGGAATAAAGACATCCGTCTTGCGGGTATAGATGACTCTCACATCCGGCATATTGCGCTCAACATATTTGCCAAACTGCAATGCCACAGAGAGATTGATATTCTTTTCTTTGGAAATAGCACCAAGTGCACCCGCATCATGACCGCCATGACCTGGGTCGATAACGAGCGTGAAACGGCGGTTGGCGCCTGTCGCTGTCAGCACCAACATACACAATAGGGTCAATATGAGTGTTATTTTCTTCAACATATCTTTCTGATGATTTTGCAAAATTACTACTTTTGTATCAGAAAACCTAAATCTACTATAAAGTTTTATCATTTGTTAATACAACTTCTACCCCTGCGCCGTCACAGTCTGCTCCAAAAGGAGGATTAACTTTGGTAATGGCGAGTTGGATTTTCTGAATAGCCGGGTATTCTGCAAAGAGTCGTTTTCCTATTCTTCCGGCTACATGTTCCAGCAGTTTGCTAGGTATCTCCATCTCCTGTTTCACGAGTTCATAGAGTTCTGCATAGTTGAGGGTTCCAGCCAGATCATCGGTTTCCATGGCTCTGGAGAAATCATAGCTGACATCCAGATTCACCACATAGTCGTTGCCTACCTGGGTCTCCTGTGGCAAAACGCCGTGATATGCATGGAAACGGACATTCTTTAAGTATATCTTACTACGGAAAAGCATAGTTTATATCAGTTTCTATCTTGGGAATTAGGATTCGGAATCGCTATCATCGTAAAGTTTCATCAGGCTACCATCCTTCAGATATCTCTTCAGAGCTGTCACAACACCTTTCTTCCAGGTATTGATGTTATCTGAAGTAAGCTGGAGCTGATAAACGAGTTTGATGACATGTTCGATAGGCATACGGTAGCGCAGCACACCGGAAATCAGCTTGGCATAGTTCCAGTATTCAGGATTAAACTTCTCGCTCAATCCCTCAACCGTAATCTTATAGCCTCGCTTGTTCACAAACTGGAAGTCGTATCGCTTCAAGCCTCCATCCAGAATGGTCTTCACAATCTTACCTTTGCTTACAGATTTAGGCAGCATGATACCCTCGTCCTCATCCTGTAAACCCGTGAAGATTTCGTATGGATGACCGTCGAGCAGTCCTACCAGAGCCACCCATTTCTCCTTATTATTCTGGAATCGCACCACATCGCATTCCAGTTCTCTAGGTCGCACCTCCATTACTTCAGGAGAGAAAACAGGAAGATGAGTTTCCGCAGAAACAACATTGGCTATCTGATCATAGAGTTTATTCCAATCAGACTGTTCTACATGATAATTCTGATGAAGTGTTGCCAGATTAGCATTCAATTCATCTATAAGAGCCTTGGAAGCCTCTTCAAAAGTCATATTTTCAGTATATTTCATATCAAACGTTTCATATTTAGGTGCAAAATTAAACTTTTATTTCTAAAATCTGAAACGTTTTGGCATATATTTCACTAAAAAAGTGAAAGAAAGACAACTTTTTGGGAAACTTTCACTAACTTTGCAGCAAAAATAGGGTTCTGAAATGGAACAGAACTCCTATATATAATAAGGTATAATGATAAAATAAAAAAGATATGGAATCGATTAAGAACAGAACAAGCATCAGAAAATATGCAGAAAAGGAAGTATCTGAAGAACTCCTGAACCGCCTTTTGGAAGAGGCAGAGCGCACCCCGACAATGGGAAACCTGCAGCTTTACAGCGTTGTGGTAACAAGAAGTGAAGAAGGAAAAAAGGCGCTGGCGCCAGCCCACTTCAACCAGTCGATGGTAACAGAAGCCCCTGTCGTCCTCACCATCTGTGCTGATTATCGCCGCACAACCCTCTGGGCAGAGAACCGCAAGGGAACCCCGGGCTATGACAACATTCTCTCTTTTATGAATGCAGCTACCGATGCCCTTCTCTTTACCCAGACCTTCACCAATCTGGCAGAAGAAGCCGGTTTAGGCACCTGTTTCCTGGGAACTACGGTTTATATGCCAAAGATGATCATCGACACCCTGAAGCTCCCTAAGCTCGTAATGCCAGTAGCCACATTGACCATCGGCTGGCCTGCAGAACATCCAACCCTGAGCGACCGTCTCCCTCTGCGCAGCATCATCCACCACGAGCATTTCGAGGATTATACCCCTGAGAAGATTGACGACTTCTATGCTGAGAAGGAAGCTCTTGAAGAAAACAAGGAGTTCGTTCGCATCAACAACGTAGAGACCCTAGCCCAGGTTTTCACCGACATCCGCTATACAAAGAAAGATTGCGAGGCGATGAGCCAAGGTTTCCTCGAAGCCCTCAAGCAGCAAGGATTTATTTAAAGGTAAAAAGGTAAAAAAGTAAAAGGGTAAAAAAGCCTTAACCCTTTATAACCCCATTCCCTCGTAAATTTACATAGCCCCTGGTGTGTTATTACATCAGGGGCTTTTAACATTACGGGGGACCTGCGATGGAATCGCAGGGAACGGGGGGGGCAAAGAGGGAGAGGGGCTTTTTTACCTTTTTACTTTTTTACTTTTTTACCTTTAAAAGTGCTTTTTCATTATTCTACAACGATTGGCTTGTACTTAGGAACCAATGCCTTCATGATGCACCAGCCTACGAGGTAAGCAACACTACAGATGCAGAATACAATCATGTAGGCACCTGGCTTGCCATCGAAGCCCATGAAGCTGAAGGCTGAACCCTGACCATCGGCATAGGTGAAGAGCATACCGGAACCCTTGTTGATCAGGAAGGAACCGATACCACCTGCCATCGCACCAATACCGGTGATGGTAGCTACAGTTGACTTAGGGAACATATCACCGATGGTAGAATAGAGGTTAGCTGACCAAGCCTGATGACCTGCACCGAGCAAACCGATGATGATAGCTGGCCACCATGCACTGTACTCACCCATAGGCTGGGCAATCAGACCGAGCAATGGGAAGCAAGCGAAAATCAACATCGCACGCATTCTACCGATATACGGATTCATACCCTTCTTGTCTACAAAGTATGTTGGCAAGTAACCACCACCAATACTCAATACAGTTACAATAGCATAGAGAGTGAAGATGAGGGCGATACCCATACCTGAATCTGAAGAATAACCATACTGGTCAGAGAAATAAGCTGGTGCCCAGAAGAGGAAGAACCACCAAACACCATCAGTCATCAACTTACCTACGATGAATGACCAGGTCTGACGGTAGCTGAAGCACTTCAGGAAACCGATAGTTTTCTCCTCAGCGGCAGTTTCTGTCTCTTTCTCAGCCTCTACCTTATCGAGGTTCTCATCCTGCTCAATATAAGTAAGCTCAGCCTTGTTTACATGCTTGCTGTTAGATGGTTTGTCATAGAGCCATACCCAGAGGCCCATCCATATATAACCGAGCACACCGATGATGATGAAAGCCCACTCCCAGCCCATGCTGCGAGCCAACAATGGAATGGTAGCTGGAGCTGCCAAAGCACCTACAGAAGCACCACTGTTGAAGATGGCGGTAGAGAAAGCACGGTCTTTCTTAGGGAAATACTCTGCTGTTACCTTGATGGCTGCAGGGAAGTTACCGGCCTCACCCACAGCAAGAATCAAGCGGCAAGAGAGGAACAGCCATACACTGATTGTAGCAATCGCTACGGCTGCATCACTACCAGCCTGTACCATGCGGAGCGCCTCGATAGAATCATATCCTTCCATCTGCATAGCTACCCAACCGCAACCGGCGTGCATCACAGCACCTGTTGACCATACGAAGATAGCAATGAGATAACCTTTCTTGGTGCCCATCCAGTCAACGAACTTACCTGCAAAGAGGTTAGCGATGGCATAGAAGATTGAGAAAAGACCGGTGATGGTACCATAGTGATCATCTGTCCAGTGGAATTCTGGAGCAATGAAGTCTTTCCATGTTAAAGAGAGAACCTGACGGTCCATGTAATTGACTGTGGTTGCGATGAAGAGCAGCGCACAGATTACCCAACGGAAGTTGGACATTTTGCTTGTTGTTATAGGACTCATTTTGCAAAAAGTTTTTAAGCGTTATACTTATTTTTATTTTAGATTATTATTTAGACGGCAAAGCCTGGCTTATGTCATCATAAGCCAGGTTACCTTTTATCTTTTTTCTTTATTCCAATGTAGGAATCTTCACTACCTGCATATCGTTATAGATCAGATTCTCGCCTGCCATACCCCAGATAAAGGTATAGTTGCTGGTACCTGCTGCACAGTGGATAGACCACTCTGGAGAAATCACAGCCTGCTCGTTGTTCAACCAGATAGGACGTGTCTCCTGTGGCTCACCCATTACGTGGAGAATCTTCTGACCCTCTGGTACATTATAATAGAGGTAAGTCTCCATACGGCGGAGGTGAGTATGAGCTGGCATGGTGTTCCATACAGAACCCTCCTTCAACTCGGTAACACCCATCTGCAACTGGCAGGTGCGAACACCAGCCACACCATCAATAATCAACTGATGAATCACGCGGTCGTTGCTCTCCTTCAGGCTACCAGCCTTGATGTTGTTGGCATCCTTCAGGGTAACCTTCTTGGTAGGATATGTCTGATGAGCACAAGCGCTGTTCATATAGAACTTAGCTGGCTTAGCTGCATTCTTGCTGCTTACCTCGATGTTCTTGGCACCACGACCTACGTAGAGAGCCTCCTGGAAACCGAGTGTATACTTCTTGCCGTCAACGGTAACAGTACCCTCGCCACCGATGTTGATGATACCCAACTCGCGGTTGTCGAGCAGATTCTTCTGATCGTTTGGCTTGTCTGTATAGAGAGGAGCGATAGAAGTCAGCTTCAGAGGAGCGGTTGTTGGCTCAGCACCACCGATGAGGAAGCGGTCGAACAGGGTGTATGTCCAGTTTACCTCGCCTGGAGCGAACACTTTCTCGATAGCGAACTCACCGCGAAGACGGTCTGTTGTATAGTGCTTTGCATCCATCGGATTGCTAGCATAACGAACGTTGTAGTTAGTATAGGCATTTTCTGCCTTCACTTCATAACCACATTTTCCACACTGGCCAAAAGCCTGACTTGCTGTTAATACCATTGCTGCTAATATTAATGTTAATTTCTTCATAATTATCTTGTTTTTACTTTTTTACCTTTTTACTTTTTTTCCTCCTTCACGATGCGCTGACGGTTGATAACCATCATGGCTACTGTGATGATTGCGAGAACACCCATACCTACGTATGAAAGCTTCACACCGCGATAGATAACCCATCCGAAGAGAGAGGATGCGAAATCGAGTGCACCGCCTGAGAATCCGTCAGGGATATGAGCGGCATTATCGCCTGTAGCTGCATAAACCTGGTTGGCTGCCAGCGTAAAGTCTGGTGCCATATCGGTAACGAAGTAGAGACCGATGACGAGGGTTACCAGACCGATGATAAGCGTCTTCACCACATTACCTCTTGTAAACGGCAGAATCATTGGGAAGAGGTAGAACATACCTGCCAACGAAGCCAGAGGCAAGAACTGGTTGCCAGGCAGGAAGACTGCGATAGCAAGGATAACCGGAATCAGAATCACAGATGCTACCAGGGTAGTAGGATGACCGATAACCAGGGCAGGACTCATACCGATATGAACCTTCTTGCCGTTAAACCTGGTCTTCACCAACTCCTGTGTCTTCTCAGAAATAGGCTTCAAACCATCGATAAACAGGGCTGTAATACGAGGTATCAGCTCCATCACAGCACCCATCGTTACACCCAGGAAGAGAATCTTCTTGATATCGAGCTGGGCTGCCCAACCTATCAGGGCACCTACGATAACGCCGAGTACCAGTGGCTCGCCGAGCACACCGAACTTCTTCTTCAGTCCCTCTGCATCGATATCGAGCTTAGAGAAGCCCGGAATCATATCGAAGAGCTTGTTGAAGACGATAGCGAATGGCATGAAACTCTGGCAGAATGGCTGCGGAATTGAGATACCATCCAAATCGTAATATTTCTGGAATCTGTCGGCTGTCAGGTCTGCACAAACCAGCGTGTTGATGTAGCAGACGATAGCTGCGAAATAGCCCCAGAGCAAACTCTGACCCATCACAAAGTAAGCCACCGCACCGATAAAGGCGAAGTGCCAGTAGTTCCAGAGGTCGATATTTACGGTACGTGTTGTCTTGGTAATCAGCATCAGGAAGTTGACACCCAGACAGATTGGGATAATCAAAGCTCCCACTGCTGTATTGTAAGCTACAGCTGCAGCTGCAGGCCATCCCATGTCAAAAACATTTAACTGTAGGTGATAGATGTCAGAAATAGCCTTTAATGGGTCGTTGAAGTTGGTAGTCAGCAATGCTGTTACCACGCCCAAGCCTACGAAACCCACGCCTACGAAGAGTCCCGATTTCAAAGCCTTTCCGAATTTCATGCCAATACACAGACCGATGACCGTGAAGATGATAGGCATCATCACGCTCGCACCGAGACTGATAATATAGCTAAATACTTGTTCCATTTTAATTTTTTGAATTGTTTAATTGTTAGAAAATACTCGACAAGGAGCACCCTCTTTTGTCTTTAGATGATTTGTTGTGTGCAAAGATACACTTTTTTCTTCAATTACAATACGTTTTGAAGGAAAAAATTACGCAAAAAAAATCCTATCAGAACATTTTCTGATAGGATTTCTCTATTTTTATACGTTTTTAAATGATTTTTTACCGAATCGGTCTTCATTCTTCCCTCTTCACTTCCTAGTCCTGGAAGTAAACTCTCTTCACACGGTTGCTGATGGTGGTCAGCACCTCGTAAGGGATGGTCTCGAGGATATCGCTCAGTGTCTGGACAGGCAGATGCTCGCCGAAGATTTCTACCGGATCTCCTTCCTTGCAAGCGATGTCGGTCACGTCTATCATAGCCACATCCATACAGATGTTGCCCACATATTCTGCCTTCTGACCGTTCACCAGACAGTAGGCATGACGGTTGCCCAGACGGCGGTTCAGTCCGTCAGCATATCCGATAGGGATGGCTGCGATGACGCTGTCTCTGTCGAGAATTGTCTTGCGGCTGTAGCCCACACTGTCACCTGCCTTCACGTTGTGCATCTGCAGAATGGTTGTCTTCAGGGTGCTCACGCAGTTGATGGTCTTGTTGTTGCGCGAATTGATGCCATAGAGTCCGAGTCCCAGACGGCACATATCCAGCTGGCGCTCCGGGAAGTGCTCGATACCTGCCGAATTGCAGATATGGCGCAATATCTTATGGTCGAAGGCTGCCTGCAACTGCTTGCTGCCCTTGTCGAAGAGTTCAAACTGATGAGCTGAGAAATCATCGAAGCTGTCGTCATCGCTGCCCACGAAGTGAGAGAACACAGAACGTGGGATGATGGCATTCTGGTGCTTCAGCTTGCCGATGAGTTCCTCCATATCGTTCTCCGGGTCGAAGCCCATGCGGTGCATGCCGGTATCCAGTTTGATATGGACAGGGAAACCGGTTACGCCCTCTTTCTCAGCTGCCTTGATGAGCGCATCGAGCAGACGGAAAGAGTAAACCTCAGGCTCCAGGTCGTAATCGAACATGGTCTTGAAGGCGGTCATCTCCGGATTCATGATCATGATGTTGCTGGTGATGCCGTTCTTGCGCAGCGTAACACCCTCATCGGCTACAGCCACAGCCAGATAGTCTACACGATGATCCTGCAAGGTCTTGGCTATCTCCACGGCACCTGCACCGTAGCCGTCTGCCTTGATCATGCATACCAGCTTGGTTTCCGGCTTCATAAACGCACGGTAGTAGTTCAGATTGGCTACCACGGCGTTCAGATTCACCTCCAGCGTAGTCTCGTGTACCTTCTGTACCAGCAGTTCGGTGAGCTGGTCGAAGCCAAACTGACGGGCGCCCTTCAGCAGAATCACCTCATCGCGCAGGGAAGCAAACACCTCGCTGGCGATGAATTCCTCTACATTCGGGAAGAAGAACTTCTCTGAAATCTGAATCTCATCGTGCTGCTTGCAGAGCTCAGGACCGATACCGATGAACTTTACCACGCCACGCTTGCGGGCTAAATCGCTCACTTCTTTATATAAAGCCTCCGGTTCCTGACCGCTTTGGTAGATGTCGCTCAATATCAGTGTATGGCGACGGCCGCGATGGTCTGGACGGCGGTTCATGAAGTCGAGAGCGATATCGAGCGAGTTGATATCACTGTTGTAACTGTCGTTGATCAGCGTACATCCGTGCTGTCCTACCTTCACCTCCAGTCTCATTGCCACAGGTTCGAGCTGTGCCATGCGCTTGTCGATATCTTCAGCCGAAAGACCGAGTTTCACTGCCACGACGGCAGAGATGATGGCATTCTGTACAGATGCATCGTCGATGAACGGGATAGAGAAGCTGTCTTCCTCACCTTTATATATATAGGTAATCACGCTCACGCTCTGCTGCTTCTCGATGTTCTTCACATAGAAAGGAGCCTCCGCATTCTTGAGCGACCAGAAGAGTTTCTCGCCTTTATAGTCGGGATATTCGGCTATCACCTTGTTGATAACCTCGTCATCGCCATCATAGATTACGGTCTCTGCGTCATGGAAGAGGATGAGTTTCTCCCGGCATTTCTCCTCCATGGAAGAAAAGTTCTCCTGATGCGCAGCTCCCAGATTGGTCAGTACGGCGATGGTTGGCTGGATGATGTCACGCAGGGCAAGCATTTCGCCAGGCATACTGATACCTGCCTCGAAAACGCCCACCTGGGTCTGCTCGTTCATCAGCCATACCGACAATGGCACACCTATCTGAGAGTTGTAACTGCGCGGACTGCGGGTAACAAACATGCTTGGCGAGAGCAGCTGGTAGAGCCACTCCTTGACCATGGTCTTGCCGTTTGAACCCGTGATGCCTACGATAGGGATGTTAAACTCGTCACGGTGGCGCTCAGCCAGACGCTGGAGAGCCTCAAGCGTGTTTACTACCTTCAGGAAGTTGGCTCCCGGATAATCAGAAGCATAGCCCTTAGGCACATTCGTTACAACAAAGTTTTTTACACCTCTGCGATACAGCTCAGGGATGTAGTTATGACCATCATTGCGCTCCGACTTGAGCGCAAAGAACAGAGTTTCCTCTGGGAAACAAAGTGAACGACTATCGG
>ERZ1023666.705-NODE-705-length-13003-cov-19.848162_pt1 | contig 13003 bp, 14 predicted proteins | sample MGYA00380341_ERZ1023666 | MGnify/ENA primary metagenome ERZ1023666 (study PRJEB33179, sample SAMN07448983) | human gut metagenome | biome: Human-gut; feature: Human associated habitat; material: Faeces | host: Homo sapiens | place: India: Bhopal | collected...
CTTGCCCACATTAGGATTGCCCACTATGTTTACAAATCCTGCTTTGTGCATATTTTCTGAAAGAATTACGCCGTGAGGAGGTATCTAAAAAAGGATTTCACAACCTCCCACGACTTGTTGTTATAGTACTATTATGCAAAGATACTGCTTTTTTCAGAAAAATGTTTTAATCTGAGCCGTATTTACACGTATTTTAACGCTTTATGCAAGCTCCCTTAGCTTTGCTTCATGTCTTTGTCAACCATAGCTGCCACACACGAGTCCGACCACACATTCTCGGCTGTCTCTATCATGTCCAGCACGGTGAACACGGGCAGTATGATACCCATAATAGCCACTGGAGCTCCTATTCCCGACATAAGCGAGAGCGTGAGGAAGTAGCAACCCATAGGCACTCCTGCGTTGCCTATTGCGGCAAGCACCGATATGAAGAGCCACATTATCATTGTGCCCCATGTCAGTTCCACGCCTCCGTTCTGCATCACGAACAGCGATGTCACGAAGATGAATGCTGCGCATCCGTTCATATTGATGGTGGTGCAGATAGGCAGCACAAAGCGCGACACACGACTGCTCACCCCAAGATGTTCCTCCGATGTCTGTATGGTCACGGGCAGTGTGGCTGCCGAACTCTTGGTGAAGAGTGCCATAAGCACCGCTGGCATCATGCCGCGCATCACCTTTACGGGGTTTATGCCGCGCGACATAAGGAACAAGGGCAGCACCACAAAGAATTGCAACACGTTGCCTCCCAATATCACAGCCACATACTTGCCTATCGACTGCATCACCATTCCTGCTGATACCTCTGCCGACAATTGTGCCGCAAAGGCAAGAATGCCGAGCGGAAGGGCATGTATCAGCCAGTGGATGAGCGTGGATACAAGGTTTTGCAGTCCCGTGAGTCCGTTCATCAGTGTACGCTTGCCGTCGTTCTCGGGCATACGTGCCAAGGCAATGCCTACTGCCACGGCTATAAGCAGAATGGAGAGAATATTACCCTCCATAAACGGTTGCACGATATTGGCAGGCACGATGCCCATAACATACTCGCTGTAGGATGCAGCTCCCTCTATCTCGCTTGGCACATTGGTTGTCAGACTGCTGCCTTTAATCATCTCCATAGGCAGATTGTCGGGCTGAATAATCTTGTAGAGCATCATGCCTACTGCAGCTGCAGCAATGGTTGTGAGCAGAGTATAGTTTATGGTGCGTCGGAATATTCGTCCCGTGTCCTTTTGTGTGCCAAAGGTGGCAAGCGTCATCGTCACGGCAAGTGCAATGGTAGGCACAGCAATGAATTGGAACAGTCGGGTGTAGACTGTAGCTATAAAGTTGGCTGATGTGTTTATCCAGTCAATGCCGAGCACTCCAAGCACGGCTCCTATTACTAATGCTCCGAGCCACAGCCAGAAGTTCTGCCCCTCAGCACAAGAGTGGCACTTTATCTCCGTCTTCTCAATGTTTTCTGTATTATTATCCATGTTTTCTGTATTATTGATAATATGTCATTTATAAAATAAAAAATCAGCTTATTGGGCTTTCGTCTGCAAAATTACGAAACAAATGTCAATTATGCAATAACAACAATGATTAAACAACAGAAAAGCATTGCTGTTGGATGCGAGCATAGTTGTTAAAAATATGTAGTGGCGTGAAATATTCACGTGAAATATCCATGCGAATTGAAAAGTTTAATTATCTTTGCATAGAGCTTAATAAGATGTTTTATTAAAGAAAACGGTAAAATACAACAATCACTAAAATAGGAATAATATGTTGCTTCGCTTGATTTTGAAGAATTTTCTTTCATTTGATGATGAGGTCCAGTTCGACATGTTTCCAAACATGAAAAGAACCCAGTTGGCCAATCATGTCTATACACACCTATGTGATGTGCCCTTACTTAAGCAAGCGGCAATCTATGGTCAAAATGGTGCAGGAAAGTCAAACATAGTAAAGGCATTAGAATTTTTGCGTGCATTTGCTTTAAATAAGAACTTTGCCCAAAGTGTGGAACTTGCCAAGTTTTTCTATTTATTAAAGGCAGATGCGTGTAAGGATCCTATTTCGTTGGCAATTGAATTTGAATATCAAAAGCAATTTTTCTTTTATGAGATAGAACTTGCCGAAGAGTTTGTGTCAAAAGAGGGACTTTATGAATCTTTCCCCAAGGAAGGTAAGCTTGATTTGATATATGAGCGCAAAAATCATGACGTAACTTTTGCCAATACGCCTGACGAAGCTATTTCTGATGCAACAAAGAAAATGTTGGAAAAAAATCCTCTCTCGTCACTAATGGCTTTGAACAGAGAATTTCCTATTGTAGCTGACCATCGTTGTGCAATTGCTTCGCAATGGTTTAACCGACAATTAGAGATTATAGGTGTACATACTTTTCTGCCTACATTGATAGATCTTCTTCGCGACAATAAACCCATGATGAAGTTCGTGCGTGATTTGGTTTATAGACTTGAAGTTGGTGTGAGCAACATGAATCTGCAGGAGTCCGATTTTGACAGTTGGGCTAAACATCACATTGCTATCGCCCAAAACCTGCCTGGAGATTTAGATAACGTGAAATCAATGTCTCTCAATACTAACTCCACTCCTGTTTTATCAATCAATATAGAGAATGGTGTGCGTAAGGTTTATCAGCTTATATTTGATAATATAGGTAAGGATGGATATGTAGGCAAACTGGACACCTGTATGCAGTCTGACGGCACATTGCGTGCCTTGACATTGTTGCCCGCTCTCTACTATGCGTGTATACAAGGCAAAACGGTTGTGGTTGATGAAATCAACTGCTGTTTAAGTCCTAATATGGTTAAGGGTATTGTGGAATATTTTGCTAAGACTGAGAACACAAACGGACAGCTTGTATTTACTACTCATGACAACCAGTTATTGGATGAACGTGGAATACTCCGTTCTGATGAGATTTGGTTTGTGGACAAGCGAGAAGGTGCTTCTGTGCTATATTCACACAATGATTTTAAGGAACATCACACTATATCACCACTCCGAGGTTATAACGAAGGACGTTATGGAGCTATCCGCTTTGTTAATTTATTGAAGGATTATGCCGACTGATAGAAAACTCACTTACAGTAGAAGAACAAAGGATATTGTTCTTCTACCTGAGATGAAACCTGAAACAGAACCACAAGTTGCATCGTATGGTGAATCTGTCACGCCTAATTCTGCTTTGAAAGGTTATGAAAAGACAGATGGTATGCTCTCTTATAGCATCGTATGTGTCATTTCTGGAGGCGAACGTAAGGAGAAGGACTTCTTGCGTGAACTTATCCGACATAAAGAACTTCATTCTTTAAGAGTGGCTTTTATTTCAAAGGAGAAGCAAGGATTGCAACCTTATCAGATGGACAAGGTTTGGTCAAGTATAAAACAATCGGGCGAGGTCGTGACCTCTAATTTACATTACCAACTTGACAATATGGATAAAGTGTTTTTGCTTACTGATGTTGATGAGTTCTATGAGCAAATCGTAAAGATTCGTAGCAATCAAGATGATACGGAGACAGGACAATGGATAATCAGTAATCCATGTTTTGAAATATGGCTATACTATAGTTTCAAAAATTCTCCTAATGTTGATCTTGCAAGTATTGAACCATTAGTGGCAGCTAAGCGAAGCCAGGAAATGAAGCATTTAGGAAATAAACTTATACCTGGTGGGCTGAACCCGCTTAGGGCATTTGAGAACATGCCTATTGCTATCACTCATAGCAGGCAGCATTATGCTGAAGATGAAAAATCTATTCCTGTTCTATATGCTACGCAAATGCATGAAATGGCTCAGTATCTTATTGATATCATGAATCGTGACATGAACGAATACGATGAATTTGTAAGGAAGAAGCAGGAGTGGCGTAAGAAGATGCAGAAATAGAGTAATTATATTAACCCTTTGGTGAAATTAATTTAAACAATATAAATGTGAGTAAAGTTCAAAATTTACTTTAGAAAAAAGATTTAATGATGAAAATTATGAAGATTAAGAGTATGGTTGTGCTTTTGGCATTGGGTCTGTCTGCTTGTTCAGGTGGCAAGTATGCCGGAGTGCCTAAGGAGTATCATGAATTGCTGAACCATGCTATGGTTACAGCTGGTGATAATGCTAAGGAGTTGCAAAAGGCGTTGAAGGATGCTCCTGCCGACCAGAAGGAGGGTGTGGCTTTCCTTATTTCCTACATGCCCGAAAGGGATGCCAAGGCTTTGACTGCCGACTTCTTGTTGGAGAATGTGTCGTATGCCTATAAGGCGAGAGCCGAATTCCCATGGGCTAAAGATGTGCCCAAGGATATTTTCTTGAACGACGTGGTGGCTTATGTCAACTTGAACGAGAACCGCGAAAATTGGCGTAAGGACTTCTACAATCGTTTCAAGAAATACGTGGCTTCTTGTAAGACGATGCGCGAGGCTATTGATTCTGTAAACAAGAATGTGCGCGACGAACTGATGGTTGATTATAATACGAAGCGTGAGAAACCCGACCAGGCTCCTTATGAGTCCATGCGTCAGCACATGGCTTCTTGTTCGGGCTTGTCCATCTTGCTTACTGATGCTTTCCGTGCTGTAGGCATTCCTTCGCGTGTGGCTGGCACTCCTGCTTGGTATGACGACCGTGGCAACCACAACTGGAATGAGGTGTGGATTGACGGCAAATGGCGCTTTACTGAGTATTATCCTTCTGAAGACTTGGATAAGTCGTGGTTCCTTACTGATGCTGGCAAGGCCATCAAGGAGGACTTGCGCAAGGCCATATATGCCGCTTCCTTCAAGCCAACTGGCTCTTACTTCCCCTTAGTATGGGATATGGACCTCCGCTATGTTCATGCCGAGAACGTAACCGACCGCTACACCAGCTTATATAGAGCACAACTGTCGGCTGTTCCCGATGACGACAAACACGTTGCCTTAAGAGTAATGGTGTTTAAGGACAAGGATCATGCAGAAGATTCTGGCGATCGTGTAGCTACCAACTTGGATGTGTTCAAGGGCGATAAGCAGCTTTTCGGCGGTCGCAGCACTGGTGCCACTCAGGATATGAACGATGTCCTCACTTTCAAAGTGGAAAAGAACCAGTCGTATACCATTAAATATATGAATGGTAACGACGTGTTGGAGACACAGAATGTGGAAGTAGGTGATAAGACTACGACGTTGAAATTGTATATGAAGTAAAGCCCTCTTGCTAAATGTTGCTTCGGCTGCTATTTCTATTGAATGATATAGAAATAGCAGCCGTTGGTCGTATTCTACGGTATTTTGCGGGATATACCGTGGGTTATCACCTTGTTTTAAATAATAATGTGTCATAGATTTAAACTATGATGCGCTATATGAGGCTATTGTTTAAAATGGTTTTCTGAAAAAATATGGACGAATGTAATATTTTTCTAATATTTGTTCGTCCTTTTAAGAAAAATATGTAATTTTGTGTCTGAGTATCAAGTCAAGTCTTTGATAAGATACCATCACGATATGGAAAAATATTGCACCACATCAGATGTAAAAATCACAGTAGGATAAAATCAATCTCCTCCATGCGCTGGACTTGCCTCCAACGTCCTCCCCGAAGTTCAAAAACCTATAAAACCTATGAACTCACAAACTGGGGTGTCCACAAATAGTATCTTGTTGAGAACATCAGTAGCCCCTAAACAGAATGTTAAAGACGTTCCTCATTGGTATGCCCTCCGCACCACATACGGCAGAGAGAAGAAAGCATACGATTATCTTATTAGCAAAAATGTCGTAGCTTTTTATCCTACCTTGAAGAGCATTAAGATTGTTGATGGTAAACGTATTACTGTTGAAGAATCACGAATTCCTAACATCTTCTTTGCTTACGGTACAGAAGAAGAACTCAAGACTTTTGTCTACGACAACGTTAACCTTCCTTTCCTCCGCTTTTATTATCGTCATATTCACGTTGGCAACAAGATTGTCAAGGAACCATTGGTTGTGCCTGACAGTCAAATGAACAGTCTAAAGATTATTTGTGAAGCTGATTCAGATGATGTGGTAGTTTCGACAGAAGAAGTAGAGAAATTCAAACAAGGACAGAAAGTACGTATAATTGACGGTAAATTCAAAGGGGTGATGGGAATGGTAGCACGTTATCAAAGCCAACAGCGTGTGGGTATAGTTATTGATGGACTATTTACTATATGTACGGCGTATGTGCCGAGCGCATTTATAGATGTAGTGGAATAATATATATATAATCTGTGCTTTGAATTAAAAATGCTGTAATTATATGGGATTACTGAATAGGGTGGTCGAGTTCTTTGTTAAGGACTCTGCCGAAAGAAAACGATTCATAAATGAGTTTAATGCAAATGCGGGTATGTTTTTCCAGTCACTTGCAGTAGATACATTATTGACTGCTAAAATATGTATGGGAAACAGCGACAACACATACCGGCATGAATTGTCTGCTCCAGTTATTGTCAGTGGAATATGTATTGAAGCAAATGTAGGAAAGCAGATATCTGCAGAAGATATTGTAATGATAGGAAGAATAATATTATCAGATCAGATACTGGTAAGACGTATGTTTGTTCTGCATTGGGACACATTGATAGTGAGAGATTCAAGAACAGGAAAATTTGTAGATTGGCGAATCCGAGATTTTTTAAACTTTGGCGGATTACTTAATGGAAGGAGTTGATCATGTGGTTTTTCAAGAAAAAGAAGACCCTCCCTCAGGAGGTGATAGATGATATAAAAAAGGAAGATGTTGATATGCAGGCTCTGTTTTCGAATATTGGTAACAGGGCTAAATGTGAACAATTATATAAGGAACTGGCAAAAAAGATTCATCCAGACAAGTTCATTGAAGATGAAGAAAAATCATTGAAAGCACATGAACTTTTCTCGGATTTGCAAGCACATAGAAACGAATATGAATATATGCTTGTCTTAGAGTTGAAAATTAACGAATTCTTAAAAAATAATTAGCATTGGTATGAAATGTAATATATGTGGCAAGGAATTTGGTAATTCCGTTAAGTGTGAGCATTGTGGTGCTGATAGGGTTGCTGCTTTAGGTAACTATTCAGGATACACTCCGTCTACAGTGCCTAATTCTGTAAATAAAACTCAAGCGTTTTCAGAGCCTTCTGTGTGTAACGAAACAAAAGGAACGGGATTTAGCATATGCTATGCTTGTGGAGAAGTTATTCCTGCTGAAGCAAAATATTGTCCTAAGTATGCAAGGAAATTATATGAGATATGTCCTAAATGTGGTAAAACATATTCTTCACAATACACTATCTGTCAATACTGCGGTACGGACAGGATAAAGTATATTGAAGAACAACAAAGAATAGAAAAGCAAAAGAGAGAAGAACAAGAGAGACAGAAAAGAATACGGGCTATGGAGGTTCAGCGCGAAGCACAACAAAGAGCCGCGCAAGAGGCTGAGAAACATCGTCTAAAGTTGAAGCAAGAACAAAAAGAGCATAGGGATAAAATAGCACGTAAAAAAGCTGAAAAGATTTTAACCGACATAGATAATAAAATTAATCGTAATGATTTTAAGTATGGCTGTATTCTTGCATTATTTCTTATATTCGGTATAGTGTTAATAGTTTGGGCTTTTACAAGCTTTTCTAAATATGTTGGTACAGGATGTTGGCTTTTGGCCTATTTGGTAACCGCTAGTGTATTTGTTTTATGCAGTATAGCATTATTTTGTATAGCTATTAGGAATAAACAAGTACATTTAATTAATGATTATATAAACGCACATCCCAATTCTCCAGAAACAATATATATGCTAGGTGTAAGAAATACTTTGATGGATTGTATATTTACATCACTTAGTGACTTAATTTCTAGATTTAGGGTGAAAGAATAATTGTACAAAGAGGCTTAGTCTCGTTCTGAATATTATGGATGATAAAATGTAAAAAATAACCTAAAACTCAAATGGCTAATAACATTATTTCGCAAAAAGACAAGGCAAAGATGTTTGACTTTTTAAAAGATTACCAAGATAACATTAAACCGAATTTTGGTAATTATGACTATCTCAACCAAGAGTTTCAAAAATTTATATCCACAAACGATATATATTTAGGGAGTTGTAGTAAGAAGTGTAAAGCGAAGGCTTCCAAGCATCAATATTTTATTCTATTTGAGCAAAACAAACCAAAGAATAATGACAATGATGTCATCCATCATTTATTGCGACACATTAGAAATGCAATAGCGCATGGAAGAATCAAAAGAGAAGATAACATATTCCAATTAAAAGACTACAATAATCATCATAAAACGATGTCAGGCAAAATAGATCGTATGCTGCTTTTTGATTTGATAAGTGTGAGTAAAAAAACGCTTACTTGTATGAGTTCTACCAATTTGAATAGTCATTTAACAACAAATTAAAATACGTATGAATGATATTATAACCAAAATAAATGATAATTTTGAAGTTCTAAAGAGTAGACTAATTTCTACTGTTCCAAAGATGGATATATAAAAACCACGTGAGTGGGATAAAATAAAGAAACATTTGAAAGATAGGTTATCTAAACTCGACAAAGGTGAAATTATAACATCTAGTATCTTTATTGATTATGTTATTCATAAAATTTATAATTTAAAACCGAATGACAAATATGAAAGATGGATAGATGCTTTTAACGATCTTGTGGATAGAGTCCTAAAAGATTCGGATGAAACTCTTCATAATAAAATCGAAGATATTATCAGAAATCTTTTTACAACTGGTGATAATGACATGTTTGGAGGAAACTCAGATTTCAAGAATCGACTGAATGAGTTGCTTGCAATTGATTATTTCAATCAGTGTGATAAAGTAAAAATTATAGAAATAGAAAAGAAATTAGCTAATAACAAAAGTATAGATTTAATTCTTCGAAATTCGTCTGGTAAAACGATTGGGGTGGAAATACTCACATTACAAAATATAGATCCACAAAAGCAAGAAGATGATGAAAGTATGTCAGAATTCCTATTAGGACGTATTAAAAAGAAATATGATGACAAAATAAAAGATCTTAATGAGATAAACGATTTAGACAACCTTTATATATTGCCTATAGTAGAATATGCTGATGGTTTAGAGAGATTTAATTTTCCTACTAATATGCAATACGCAACACCAATCATGTGTCCTCATTTAAATTACTATGGGAGTAAAATGGAAATAAGAATATCAGATATAAACCAATACCTTGCTATACGCCGTGAAGGAAAGATTGACGAATAAGTTGTTTTACATAGTACTTCTCTTCTTTCATACAGAATATGGATATAATTAACAATATCTTCCCCATCGCTCGGCAAAGCCGAGCGATGGGGAAGATGAATAAGAGGGCGTTACTATTCTGACTACTAAGGCTGGTTTGGAAAGAAAGATTGGTAAGATGATAATAAAGTCTATATTTGGAAAATAAAGAAACTTTATCAGTTTGCACCACTCTCATTTCATACACTATCCCCAACCTTTCATATAATCTTCATACAATCATTTCTTCATACGGAAGTATTATCCTACCTTTGCAGAAGACAAACCAATTTCAGTGAAGAAAAAAGGTTTGATAAAGATTTTGCTTGGCACATTCTGCGTGAATACACGGAAAGCAAGCATAACGAAGTTATTAAATAGAGATATGAATATTTAGTAGAACAAAAAATAAATAATATGGAAGCAATATTTTTAGTAAATGGAGTGTACGTTTGTATTGATTATAATAGATCATACAAACGAGAAGTAGAAGAGGAACAAACATTCATCGTTGATGAAGGTGGACGTTGTGTTCTGTTTGGAGGTAGAGTAGTTGTCAAAGGTAGTAGTTTGGGTTATTGGTTGAGTATAGATGGCATAGAGTTGAGTAATCTAACAATAGGAGATACAGTCATTTTATCTAAAAGATTCTCCATAGAAGCTATTACAGCTTATCTAAACCAAATGGAGCAACTTGGTGTCGACACTTTTCTTTGCAACTATAAAGAAGCTGCAAAATGCCTCAAGAATGAGGTTTCGTCATTAAGTTGTAAATTAGAGGCAGAGCTTCAAGTTCGTGAAGATAAGGAAAAGGAAAGATCATTGATGCATTTACGCAACATAATTGATAAACTAATAGGATTGTTGTTTCTTTTAACTATCAATATGAATGCAGGCTTAGATAATCAAACATACATTAACGCATATGACCAATGTGAGAATGTCATCAGCCAATATATAAATGATTAAGTGGTATGGACGATTTGAAAGAGTATATAGGACAAGCTGCCAATGAACAGCTGTTATCCTCTCAAGCAAAACGCTTGTTAGAAAAGTTAGCATTGATAAAGGACAATGTTGAACCCTCGAAAAGAAGATGGTTTTGGGAGTTGTTGCAGAATGCGAGCGATTACAACAAGAGTGTTTCCGTACGTCTTATTGTTACTTCTGACAAGGTGGAGTTCTTGCATAATGGAGCACCTTTCAGCGTAAGGGATGTTCTAAATGTTATAGCACCCGATTCTGACAAAGATGACGAAGAGAATGAAGCAAATAAAGACAATATAGGCAAGTTCGGTACCGGTCTTGTTTCAACACATATTCTCTCGTCCATAATGCAGGTTAAGGGCATATTTTGCAAAAGTGACGACAAACGACTCTTCGAGTTTGCTATCTGCTTAAACAGACGGTGCTTTGAAAACAAAAAGGACTTAATAGACGAAATGGCAAAAGTAAGAAACGAGTTCACAATAACAGAACATCGTGAGCTTACCAATAGTGAAGGCTTTAATACTTCTTTTGCCTACATCTTGAACAATCCTTTGCCAAAAGTGCCTGCAATGAGTGCTACAGATGTAGACTTGGATTATATATATGCGGTATTGCCATATACTTTGTGCTTTATGAACAAGGTACAGACTGTTGAAATTGAAGACAAGCGAAATGGTAGTCATTCATACTATATAAGCCGTAAAATACAGACCGATAGCAATATTACATTTGAGATAAAGCGTGATGGTACGGTTTCTACAATGGAGTTTGCTTACTTTAAATACAAAGAAGTCGAGTCTGTTTTCTGTTATGAGAATAATCGCATATTACCATTTCCAAAAAATATCGCCAAGATGTTTTGCGGACTTCCACTGATCGGTATGGAAGACATAGGTTTGCCATTTATATTGAACAGTCAGAAGTTTACACCGTCACAAGAACGTAATGGCGTTGCTATATCGCCTTCATCAAATCCTGAGAATAGACAACTGTTTGTTGACTCTGTAGATTTGTATGGCAAAATGCTTGACTATGTCGAGGCAAAAAAGATGGATTGCGCATATAATCTGGCGCATATGAGCCGAAAGTATAATGGCAACCAAGAATCAAATACACAGTTCGTAAAGGTAGGTATTGAAAACTATGTAAATAAACTTTTGAATCATACTGTTGTTAGAAGTAAGAGTGGAGATTTTATCTCTTTCAGACAGACACGCTTGCCTTTCAAGGATTCTAAGTTAGACGAGAAATTATATGAATATGCTTCGTTCGTTGCTGATAAGATGCTTCCACAAGTTGCTGACTATAAAGCATGGTTTGAAGCTACAGATTTTACTCTGTTCAGTGATCAGAAATATACATACAAGATGTTGGCAGAGAAGATTGAGCAAACCGGAAAAGTATCAGCTTTCGGCAAATCATCGAGCGTTGTAAATGAATGGCTAAAGAAATGTTTAGCATACATGAAGGAGTGCGACAAGTATGTATTCTCTGAAAGAAGATTGCTGCCTAACCAATTGGGAGAATTTCAATTGTGTAGTAAACTTTCTGTTGACAAACAATTGCCCAAAGAGTTGAAGGATATATACAATCTGCTTTATGAGACTGACTCAATGAAAATTGAAGCTGAATTACTCGATTCTGACTTTGACTTTTTGGATGTCGTGTCTCAAAGTTGTGATGTGGCACTCTTGTCAAGTAAGATTGACGATAAAGTAGCTAAGGTGTATAATAAAAATAACAGCAATGTTTCCTCCATTACGTTGCCACTAAACAAATTGTACACATGGATGTCTGAGTCTGAATATTCCAAGGAGCAGCTGCAGGATTGGTATAAATGGTATTATCCAAAAAGAGCAGGACTGATTGTCGATATGTTGACTGAAACCCAGCGCGAACAGGCATTGGTCATTGCCCAAAGTGGAAAGATGGAGGCATTGGCTTCGTTGGCATCAGCAAATCTTACGGAATATGAGTTGGCAATGCTGGTTGATAATATTGGTAAATTGCCTATGGCTCTGAGTTATCTCTTTGACAATGTTGATGATTGTAGTTTTGCCAATATCGAAGAGGGAGACTTTGGAGAAAGTATCGTCTACAAGGAGTTGATGACGCGTTATCCGAAACGTGAAGGTTATAGTGTTTTATGGGCAAGCAGAGACGAGAACGAACCTTGCTACGATTTTGTGGTAAAGAAAAATAATGATGTTGTATGCTATTGTGATGCCAAAACCACAAAGCGTGGTGTTGCAAATGCAGACTCTATACCGTTCTTTATGAGACGGTCGCAATGGGAGTTCTTGCAGACACTCGATGATAGTATTCCATATTACATCGCACGTGTTTTCTTAGGCGATAACAACGTTGTTAAGTTCGTTAGAATAATGGAGAAAGATTAGTAGCTTTGTGGGTATGGTACATTTTTTCATACAGATGCATTGGCAAAGACAGGTAATGAACATATGAAGACAGCTGCCAAAGAAGTGATGTAGATGGTCAAGGATGTTCTTTCTGGTACTACCTGAGTGGCAATAATGCAATGCGTATAGTTTCATTATGAAGTATTCTTCATCTTTGAATCTATATGCATTGCGTTTTTTGCTTTTTATACTATCTACTATTTCAGTTTATCGTGCCATTTATCGTATCATTTTTTATTGATTCATAAATTTCATGCTGTCTATCAGTAAGTCTGGTGATATTTACTTGGACATTTATCGT
>ERZ1023666.708-NODE-708-length-12987-cov-24.294695_pt1 | contig 12987 bp, 9 predicted proteins | sample MGYA00380341_ERZ1023666 | MGnify/ENA primary metagenome ERZ1023666 (study PRJEB33179, sample SAMN07448983) | human gut metagenome | biome: Human-gut; feature: Human associated habitat; material: Faeces | host: Homo sapiens | place: India: Bhopal | collected...
TTGCCGTTCCTCGCATCGTCAACCTCTCTGATTGACAATGCAAAGATACGACATTCCTGCTGGTCATTGTCGCCATACGGATTTCTTGTCCGACAAAGGCACAATAAAGTTGAAAAAACTGTGTTTCGTCTTGTCTGATCGGAAGAAACTATAGATTTTCTTGGGAAATCGGAAGAAACTATGGTTCTCCTAGGTAATAGGTGATGAGGATCACTTGCTTGCGGCTCCAGTACTTCGCCTTTTTCTTGGTGTGGCACTCGGCGAGGCAAAGCTTCAACTCACTGATATTGTCTATCCATCGGTTCAGTCGCTTCAGGGCTGCTGACGGATCACTATTCGGGAAGTAGAGCATCGCCAGCTCCGACTTCCCATAACTTCTGGGTTCTATTTCCACGGATTTAATGTATGATTAATAATTAATAATTTACAATTGGGGCTTGCGCCGTGATGGCTCCTCCAGAGTTTCTGGATGACTAACAGAGATTTTTCTGCAAGTCATCCAGTAATCTCTGCTAGTCACAGAACTTTGTCTGCTAGTCATTCAGCGGCAGTCGATGATGTCATTTCTCATGGGTAGGCAAGTCGTCCTTGTCCACTTCTGGGTCGTATTTTGCGATACATTCCTGTTCGGCACCCTCAATCTCGACGACATACCAGCCGTTGCCTTTCTTGCGATGTCCTTTCGGGAATTTTAGGCGAGACATGATACCGCCTATGCTCTGATGTTCCAAGTTGCTTCGCATGGCAGGATTGGTGCTGATGCGCTCCAATATCTCTGCCGTGTATCTGAACTTGATAAACTGTTTTGGGGTGTCTGGCTCTGGCACTCGGTAGAATCGCTTGATTTGCTCCTCGGCATAGTTTGGAACCATGAAGAGACGATTGTGACTTTGCATCTCAATGATGTCGGAAGCGGTGAGCCAATACACCCAACCCTCCTCATGCTTCTCCTGACGTTCCTTCACCGCCTTGCCCAAAGCCACAGCCTGGGAGTAGATGCCAGTGTAGTTGAATGGCTTGTCTATCGGACTCTCGATGCTCTCTACGAGCCATGGTGAGTAGCGGCGGTTCTCCAGGTCGGTGATGATCTGCTGGTTGTTGGTCGTTCCTGCCACGGAAGCTCGGTGCATCAAGTCGCTGCGGAATCGGTCGTAAGGACGGCGGATGGAGAACTGGAGCTTCGTGATGTTGCTCTTGAAGGCATTGAGGTTTCTGCCGATGGTGCTGTCAAACTCATCCATGCAGAGCAAAGCCTTGCAAGCAAACGACTCCATGTGGTCCTTATCGATATAGATGGCTGCCGACTCGTTGAGGTAGTACTCTCTGAGCGAAGGAGGAAGGAGATAGTTGAAGAACGTGGTCTTGAAGATGCCGCCCTTTCCCACAAGTATGAGCATCATCTGGTTTACCGAGTCGGGGCGTATCCATCCTACCACCATCGCTACGATCCACTTGCGGAGGTACTTCCTGAAAGTGGATTGGTCGTGGTAATACCCCTTCTCCGGGATGATGTGTATGCGGTCGGCTAGTTCGCCGATGTAATCGAAGCCATCCCAATTGGGGAGATTTTGGAGATATTCTTTCAGAGGGTCGCACTTCTCTGCGAAATCGCTGTGTATCAAACTGAATAGCTTGGGGAGCGAAAAGTGCAGTCCGTCTTCTTCCATCTCCAGCCAGAGCGAGTTGAGGATGTCGTCATCTAGGTTGACCCAACTGAGGTACTTCGGTTTATCAACCAATCGACTCGTGATTTGATGCCGTCCAGTCACCAGGTTGCGCTGCACTTGGTATCGAGACAGAATCCACTGCTTCACCATCTTGATGCTGCTCTGTCCCTTGTACGACTCCCCCTTTCGGAAGAAGTGCCAGGTGCCGAGACGTTCCTTGTGGCGATAGCACGACTTCATCACGCTCATCGTGTCGGGATATTCGTCGGAGAAGTGGGAGTCGGCATAGTCGAAAGCTTCCTGTAGATTGATGCCATAGCGAACGCAGAGGTAGCCGAAGGTGCTGACATACTCGTTGTGGCGATGGCTTTCGAATTCATAGCTGACGATGATTCTTCTGCCATGACCACTCATCGTAATCCATGAGGCGGTGGTGTTGGCGGCGAGCTTGATGCGTTTGAAAACCTCCTGCATCTTCTCCTCAGGGATGTCATCGTAGTCGAGGGCGAGGCTGTTCACCTCGGCTACGACATTCTCCAGTTGTCTTCCCTTGCCGTCCAGTTGGGCGGCGACGCAGAGGGCAGGAGACATCATCTTGGTCTTGCTGGCGAGTTGTTTACTTACGGCGAGCCCCTTGCGATAGGCATCGGTGAGTCCGGCGAGTTCCTTGTTGTGGCGAATCCAGTTCTCCAACTCTTGGCGGCTTGTCAGTGGTCGGCTCACTTTGGAGTCGAGAGAGGTAAACACAGATGGCATGATGCCGCCTTTTGAGTCCGTGAACCCCTTTTTAAAAATATTCATTCTTTTTATATATAATATATGCGATTTTCTCCGTTATATGAATACTAGTGGTCTCTTTCTTATATATTCTTTCGCGTATGCGTAGGAAAGTAAGAAAAGAGGGTTCACCGTTCACCTTGGCTTTGGAATGCCGATAAACAGTGGTGTTTCGGTGGGTGAACCCACCCTTCACAGGCATTCACCGAAGTAGATTTTGTGGCAACAAAAGGTGAACCCTTGGTGAAGGCAAATGCTGATGGGTGAACCCTATTTTCATGGGGAAATCCAAGGGCGAGATGCTTAGGCTTCTTGTTTGAAGGCATTGCAAAATTAGAAAAAAACATAGAAAAAAGCAAATAACTTTTGTTCTACATGTAGAATAAAACATTAACGTATTTATGAGTAATATCAAAGTATTTAACAATCTGAGTACCTTTTTGAGAGGTAGTTTGGATTCCATCCAGTATGGCAAGAAGACTCGTTTGTTGCGAACTTTCCATATTGGTGCCAAGACTGTTAAGCGTGTCTAAGAGGGTAAAGTTTTGCTCTTGGCGCAAGTTCATCAATTTCTTCGCTTGATGTTGAGTCAGGCATCCACGGACGAGGAGAAGTTTAAGATTCTCTGTCGTGTGATGGATGAGATGGATGCGGATGCTTTAGCCGCCAATCCCGAGGACCGCCCCATCTTCAAGCATGGCTGTCTCCAGGCATTTCATGATATGGAGCGGAAGTGGAAGGAGGTAGGGGAGATGAAAGAGAAATAGGGGTGGCAAATGTTTTCTAAAATATTGGATAGTTGGGACTTAGAGGTCAATAAGTGACTGATTCTCAGGTATGACCATTTCAACCACGTGGTTGGAATGATCATACCAATCCAAAGACGCATGTAAGCATACATGTTTTATCCGCCTTTTACTTCTGTAGCATCATGCGTGATTTCTCCCTGGCAAGTACCTGCATATCTACGGCAACGTCGTCTTCATCAACGATTTCCACGCCCGTCATCGTCTCGATTACATCTTCCATGGAAACCACGCCACGCAGAACACCGTATTCATCTACAATGATAGAGATGTGTTCTCGTTTTTCCAGCATTTTTTCCCATATCTGATATAGTGACTCATCCTCGTTGAAGGATAGGATAGGGCGCATCAGGTCGGAAAGTTTGGTCTGGAACTCATCGTCTGACAGCGATTTGAGGACCATGTCTTTCAGCACGTATCCCTTGATGTATTCCTTACTGCTATCATATACGGGAATGCGCGAGAAATTCCATTTCTGCTGTTCATAGAACTCTTTGATGGTTTGGTTCATGTTGGCAGATTCTACCACGATGGATGGAGTCATCACTTCCTTAGCCTTTACACCCGCCAGACGGATGCAGCTTTTGATAATCTTGCTTTCCGATTCACGGAAGATGCCTTCTGTGGTTCCTACATCTACCATGGCAGAAACCTCTTCGCGGCTCATGGAAGCCTGGTGGCTCTTAGGGGTGAATACCTTTGTGATGAGTTCTGAGAGTAGAACCAGCGGGTAGGTGATGAAGATGAGTACCCTGATTATCTTGGTGGATGTCATTGCCAGCGAGCGCCAGTAGGAAGCACCGATGGTCTTCGGGATGATTTCTGAAAGCACCAGAATCAGCAGGGTGAGAATGGCTGAGATGATTCCGAAGTATTCTTCGCCGAAGAGCTTGATAGACTCGGCACCCACGCCGGCAGAACCGATGGTGTGGGCGATGGTGTTGAGTGAAAGAATGGCTCCCACAGGACGATCTACGTTGTTCTTATACTGTTTCATCAACGAGGCTGTCTTGTTGCCTTGATTCTCCTTCATCGAGATAAACGACATCGGAGTAGAAAGTAGCACCGCCTCCAGGACGGAGCATAAAAAGGATAGTGACAGAGCACCTAAAAAATATAATATGATTAAACCCATGTAATTTTTAATTCGTTAATAATATGTTGTCTGAAGTAGAAATAACATATTATTTTCGAAAACAGCAATGGTAGATGTAATGGGGCACATTACATCTTGTTTTATTCAATATAAGTGTACTTGTAAATATCATCGCAATATGTTTCAATTTTCTGCAAAGATATTGAATTAAAAGTGAATCTGATATTATTTTGTAGTATATTATGATGTTTTGATGTATTTTTACTAAACAGCTTCAAGACCAAGGAGCAGGTTCCTCCATGTTCACTCACAATGGGTGTTGGCACTCTCCTGACAGCATGGGGCGACTTCTCTGGTGTAACACGAACTTTTCCTCATATAACGTTTCGTATATCTCCCTCTTTATGTAACATTAGCGAAAGTTATTGGTATATTATAGAAATATAAATCATCGGAAAAGTTGTAATTTTGCGTCTTGTAAAGAAATAGTAATCTCACAATCATTCGGAAACTTACTTGTTATCTGACGACGAAGAGTAATAATCCGAAAAGTTAAAATCACTAAAATATGAATTTACATTACTTTATTACTTTCAGTAGCAGAGGAAGTGGCGTCTGTAGGTCGCTCTTCCTTAGAACATTTATGGTGATGATGCTTTTCATCACCGGTAGTAACGGCATCTATGCCGGAGTAGGAATAAATGAGCCACGCACTATACCTGTCGATGGCAAAACCCGTAAATACTGGCTCTATGTACCTGCTTCTGTGGAAGGACAAGAGAATGTGCCAGTGGTATTCTCTCTCCACGGACGTTTTGGTACAGATGATCCGAATGATCCTGGAAAGCCCTTATTCACCTCACTCGCCGAGGAGAAAAAATTCATTGTGGTCTATCCTCAAGGACGAGATGCTGAAAAGGATAAAGCAGACTATCCCGGTGACGACTGGAAGGAAGGTTTTGGTGGCACTACCGGTTGGGAAGCCACTGGAAAAGAGAATGCAGATACTAAGTTTATCAAGGCACTTGTGGATAAGATACAGGCTGACTACAAGACAAGGAACGCTTCCAACAGCAATATCTCCGTCGATCCGAAGAGGTTCTACCTCTGTGGATTCTCCATGGGCGGCATGATGACATACGCTTGTGCGAAAGTGCTCAATGGCACATTTGCGGCATACGGTTCATGCAGTGGCTACCCTCTCAATGAGTTTCACATGAACCTCGCTACGGAAAAACCTATTCCGTTTATCCATCTGCATGGCAATCATGATCAAATACTTGGCATCAAGCATCTCAACACCATTATAGAAAACCTCCTGTTCCGCAATGGATGCGACCTCTCAAATCAGGTTAGTAATAAGGACTGGGCTACGACCAGAGAGAATGGTGAAGAGCATAAATTCAAGAGATATGATTTCACAAGTGTGAATGGAGCGCCTGTCACCACTGTCACATTTGATGAAGTCATGCATGAAGTGGAAGCGAGCGCACCTGCTTATCTTTGGAATTTCTTCAAAGACAAGACAGTTGGTGAGTATGATTCCAACATAGAGTGGAAATGGGATATGCCAGCGATAAACAAGAATATTACCAACAGCTCAAGCCCCTCTTACTACGGTTGGAAGCATGAGGTAAATGACAATAACTGGTCGCTGACTTACGGTGGAGGAGGCAACACTACGTGTTCGATCGAAGGTTGTACAAGTGCTAAAACTGACTGTAACGGCAATCATAATGTCTATAATTCCATCCAGCTCACTCCAGGAAAGCACACTCTTTATGCTCAGATGGCGAGCACGAAAGGAGTATCATCAGTGACATTGCGAAATATCCTCACAGGTGCAGAGACCGTTGCACGAAAGGTAGATGACAATAGTGGCACCACGGAAACTCGAACTTACAATGTGCTGTATGAGTTTGAAGTAGGAGAGGGCGCGGAGTTTTCTCTTGAGCTCAAGTTTTCAAATCCCAACAGTGCCTGCACCCTGCTTGAAATCCATAAAGGATCCTACAGACCACAAGGCGTAAAGGATGAGAGCCAGGATAATGCCTCCATCAACCTCGATGACGGTAAATTGGCTGAGTTGACATTCGAAAATGGTGATAATGCTGTCGATATATATCCTCTAACAGATGATTTAACAAAAAATTACAAAGCCGATCTCCCTTCTGTTAACGATAATATGACACTCTATCTGAAGAGCCGACTTGGCATCCAAAATGGCAAGATTGTCAATAAGGATAAGTATATCGTGAAGGATGCTGTTTTCGGACATTATTTCCAGAATATCCCTGATGCAGATATCTATGACAGATATGGCGCGTCAGACTATATGCGCGTAGTATTGGGTAAGAATAATTCTCTTTCTGGCCATGATGGTATACCTGGAATACAAACCACAGGTAAGGTGACAATAGGATTCTGGGTAAATGGAGATTTAGCAGTCAATCGCGGACTGGCTTATGACGAGCCGTCAATGTTCTATATTGCAGGAAATGAGTATTATGATGAGAATGAGCGCAAAGGCAGAAATCCTCATATGTTTAATATCACCTGCAGTGGTGGACTTACCGGCTATATGAAAGTGAATGATACTACATTCGATTAAAATAGCGGTACAAGCAGTTTTGGCGAGTTGTGTGACACAAAGTCCAACACGGATTTCTACAACAAGAATTTCTATAAGGACTGCAACTGGCATTACATCACTTACCAGAAGTATGACAACCTGTCACGATTTAATATGTATGTAGATGGAGAACCGACATGTTTGGGTGGCTATGCCACGCATAATGCCAGCTCGCTGGAAGGGTGTATCAAAGGACTGAAAAGCATAGTGCTCGGTGGCGCCAATGCCAACAATGTGGAATTCGCCTATGACGTGGCGTTTGCCTATGACGACATCGTAATCTATAATCGTGTGCTGTCAAAGCGTGAGATCAATGAGATTATCAAGAAGAAGAACTATTCACCGTCAGTTTGGCATTTCGATCGAAATCTGGAAAACAACATTTTCTGCAATCATGATTTGCTGGACAAGAACACGAACATGTGGGCTTCATCCAATGGCGTTTATACGCTCAATACCAATTTCTCCTCAGCAGCAGCATTGACCTATGATGGAATCACTGAGATTCCTGCTTTCAAGGGCTTGCGGTTTGTCACTAATGGTGAACAAAAGATACAGATAGATGCACAGAGCGGTGCTCTCCATCTTTCACCGGGCGTCAAGGTGGTGTTCTCCAATCTGGCAAAGGATACCTATGTGAGGATGGAATACAAGAAACATGATAATGTGAATTGGAATAATAATACTGAGTTAAAGAATGTAACTATTCCTTCGCCAAGTCAGGATTGTGATAGAATATTGTTCAAGGTTGGTGATACAACATCTGAAGAAACCAGCATTACTATGCCATCTGACATAAACATAATCCGAATGGAAGCCACTAACAAGAATTTCGCACAGATAAAGTTTGTGGATAATTCGAATAATAATAATGTGGTTAGTGTGGTGAAGAATCCTACTAAAGAGTCACTTCCATGTAAGGCCCTGTATGTCAATGGAGTACACACTGATGATACGAGTTATAATTTCAAGTATACGAGTTCTTCTCCTCATGTGGCTTCCATTGACGATAATGGAACCGTCACTTTGCATGGCATAGCCGGCAGCACTGTGATAACGGCAGAGCTCATCAATGACGAGAATAAGTATGATTGTGACATCTATGACCAGTATGCCTTTGAGCCATCAAATCGTATCTTCTCATCCTATGAGATTGTAGTGACGCCAGAGGATGGTAATGGTACATTCTACAAGGTGGTTGATGGTGAGACATACACGGTCGGTCAGACATTGTATAATGCTGACAAGACAGTCGGAGTGACACTCGGAGGATGGACTTATAATGATGGTAAGTATTATGGTAATGCAGACTCATATACGGCAAAAGAACCATGGGCAGGACATAAATTCGAGAAGAATGCTGACCGAAATGGTTACCTTGCAAATAGCCGTAAGACGGAAGAAGACGTATTCCATGAATTCTTCGATGACAAAGCGACATTCTCCACAAATGGCAGTTGTGCGGCGAAGAGCGAGCAACTGAATGTGGTTGGCAATAATACTTATGCCGCAACAGGCAACTATTCTGCCCCGACAAACAACACGTCTGTTGCCAACGAGACACCTTGGCTCTTGCCTTGCCGTGGTTCGCACATCAAGATAGAGCCTACAGATGCAGGATTGATCTCTGTCTATGTGATGCAGGAGGGCTGTGTCAGTCACGATAAAGAAGATGAGCCTATCGACGTTACAGTCAAGAAGGTATATGTGGCTGATGAGAAAGGCGAGATAGTCAAAAAAGTGGTGGCGGACACCAAGAGTAAGGTGGCAGCGCAGATGTGGAAAGATGATGGACGCGCCAGAGCCGAGTATCGCTGGGGCGATTCAAGGTTCGCTTATAATGAAGCAACAATGAACTCCTTCCTTAAAATCGAAAGCTTTGATGACAAATGGTCATTCCTCGACAACTGGCCTAATCCGGGTATGCAGCAGCACGTATTCAAACTTGGCAATGATGAAGATGGACATGTGCTGATCACTAAGGGCATTGTCAGATATACATTCAATGTGCTTCCTGGCAAGACCTATTACATCTTCTCAAATACGGCAAAGCTCGGACTGGCAGGCTTTACATTCAAGAACGGAATACATGCTAAATATCATCAGGTGAAACCTGACGCTAAGCATTATGAATGGAGGGCAACTGGCGAATTTGTGGACGTTTCATCTATTGCGAATGTAGAGCTTAATGATAGCGATGACTATCCTGCGCCTACTGATGCAAAGAATGCGAATGTCAAACTTAATCGCACGTTCTACAAGAACTATTGGAATGCCATCTGTCTGCCTTATTCCATCAATAGGAGACAGATAGAGGAGGTCTTCGGCGATGGAACCATGGTGGTGCTGATGAATAAAATCGACACTTCCACCAAGAAAGTGATGTTTATCGAGCATGCCAATCAGGACATCATCGCCGGTTATCCTTATCTTATTTTCCCTACCGATAAGGCAGATAATGATAAGAAAAACCATGATCCTATCCCAGTAATAACAACCCGCGCCACATTCGGTGAGGTTGACAGTCCGCTTTTTAGTGTAGGAACTGATGGAAAGACATATCCTGTTGCAGAAATGCAGAGCGATGCACTCGTCTTTAAGGGTACATTCACTAATGCTACGCTTAATGAAGGATCTTATGTAGTGACGAATAAGGGTGTTCTCTCACGTATTCCTAAAGATGGAATGGAGATAAAACCTTACCGATCTTACATCTATTTTAATAGGGAAACTGCTGGCGCAAAGGCGATTTCGCTACAAAATATGAATGTAAACGGTTTTGAAAATGATGAAGACAATACTACAGGCATTGAAAATCTGCTCTTTGAGAGTGGTATCCTTACTCATTCTGCTGATGTCTATTCCATAGATGGACAGTTGGTTCGTAGTAAAGCTCTTAATTTTAACGGACTGCCTAAAGGCGTTTATATAGTTAATGGTAAGAAATATGTAAAGAAATAATTGTTACAAAGATGAAAAAAGATTATATTCTTCCGACAATCTTCTTTATAAAATATGAAGAAGAGTCAAAACTACTCTCTAACAGTCCCCAAGGTGATGCTGACAGCGTGCATGCAGCTCCTGATGTTGATAACAATTCGATGAAGGGTAATACAGAATTAAATATTGATAACACAGGAAACGTATCAGAGGGTGATTATGCCAAAAAGATTGATTGGTTCTTTGATGACAATGCTTTCTCTGACTTCTGATAGGATTCAGACTTGAATGAAAACAGAAAACCTGTCTTGCATCTCAGCACATTCGTAGCGCGAAAGAGCCACGCCGCGAATGTTCTGAGTAGCAAGACAGTTTTTTTTAGGTCTATGTAGATAAGACTGAGTTGGTGTATCGCCTAGTAAATAATGGCAAAGTCTATTTTCTAGGTCGTCCTCGACGATTCGGAAAGAGCCTACTCCTCTCTACCTTGGAGGCATACTTCCAGGGCAGGAAGGAACTGTTTAAGGGACTTGCCATTGATGCGCTGGAGCAAGAGTGGAAGCAATATCCAGTGTTCCATTTGGATTTCAATACGGGTAACTACCTAAACGATGGAACCCTAGAGGCAGGCATTAAAGATAAGTTGTCTGATTGGGAGAAACTGTACGGATTAGTAAATGACAATCCCGATTTGGCTCAGAGATTCCAAAAGATACTACATGCAGCGCATGAACAGACGGGCTTGGGAGCAGTCGTCCTCATCGATGAGTATGACAAGCCTATTCTTGATGTATTGGACATGGATTTTCAGGTGGAGCATCTTGGCAAGACGATGACATTGGAAGAGAAGCACCGCAATATCTTGAAGTCGTTCTATGCTACCTTTAAGGGAGCTGATGCCGACTTGCGCTTTGTTTTCCTCACTGGTGTTACCAAATTCTCGCAAATCAGTATGTTCAGTGGTTTCAACCAACCGGATGACATCAGTCTGGACGATGAATATGAAGCCATCTGTGGCATCACTAAAGAAGAACTCGTAAAATATTTCTCTGAGCCAATTCGGGAGATGGCAACGAAGTTGAATTGCAGCTATGAAGAAATGATAGAAAGACTTCAACTGAAATATGATGGTTATCATTTCAGTGCTCGCATGACCGAAGTGTTTAATCCTTTTAGTCTATTGAATGCTTTCAAAAAGTTGAGGTTGAACTCTTATTGGTTTAAAAGCGGCACACCAACTTATCTGATTCGCTTGCTATCTCATTCTGATGAGAACTTAGACGAACTCGTGGGGCGGTATTATAGTGTATCACAGTTTGATGACTATAAGGCTGATGTGGAAAAGCCTCTGCCGATGATATATCAGAGTGGTTATCTTACCATCAAGGGCTATGATGAAGATACTGATAGCTTCTTGCTTGATATTCCTAACAATGAGGTGAGGGAAGAACTCTTGACTCTCATAGCCAATGACTATCTGAAGACCAAGGAAGACTCCACCTCGTGGCTCATCGACTCCGTGCATAAGTTGAAGCGTGGCGAGCTGGAGGCTTTTATGGAAGGCATGACGGCATTCCTGGCGAGCATCCCATACTCCGTGCGCCGCAAGAAAACGGAGCGAGAGTATGAGCGTCATTTCCAATATACCTTCTATCTCTTGCTTCGGATGCTCAGTTGCTTCACCGTCTTCCATGAGAAGGAGACAAGCAAGGGTAGGGCAGACTGTGTGATAGAGACCCCGAAGGATGTTTATATCTTCGAGTTCAAACTTGATGGCTCCGCCGATGCAGCCTTGCAGCAGATACGTGACAAGGGATATGCCAAGGAGTATGAGGCTGACAGCCGTAACGTTCACCTCATCGGTGCTAACTTCTCTTCTGAGGAAGGGACGGTCAGTGAGTGGAAAGAGGGATGATATTGTATTTATTCATTTGACACATCTTGTTTCCATCCATGTTTGGCATCATGATGTCGGAGATGATGATGTCTGGTGTCTTGTCCAAGGCCGTTGCCAATCCCTCTCTACCATCATTGGCAGTCAAGGTGTCAAATTCTTCCGCAAATGAGTCTGCGATGTAGTTTAAGATTTGTCGTCTTTTGAAATTGGTCAACAACTTGCTGACCAATTTCAAGTTTCTGATTTTACAATTTTCTCAATGGAAGAGAAATCTTAAAGCCGATTACCACGTAATGACCTCATCCACAATTTGTTGTTGCTCAGTGCTGCTGCGCCGCAAGTATATACGTGTTGTCTCTATGCTCTCATGTCCCATTAGGTCGGCAAGGAGTGATATGTCATTAAATTTCTCCAAGAAGTTCTTGGCGAAGCGGTGACGGAAAGAATGAGGATATACTACCTTCTTGTTGAGTCCATACTTCTCCGCATAGTTTTTCAACTGCTGCGAGATTCCACGTGTTGTTATACGTTCTCCATAGCGATTGAGGAAGAGATAACCACTGGCTCGCTTGGTCTGCTTCAACCACTCCTCTGCCTCCATGCGCAATTTCATTGGGATGTAGATACGGCGTATCTTGCCACCTTTTGTATAGATGTCATAATAGCCTACTTGTACGTGTTCCACTTTAATCTGTATCAACTCGCTTACTCTTGCTCCTGTGGCAGCTAAGAAACGAACCACGAAGTACCATTCTTGGTTCACTTCTTTTTTCAGTTTGTTTTTTAGGAAAGTGTAATCCGCATTGCTGATTACGTTCTCTAGATAAGAACGCTGCTGCACCTTGACCGATTTCAAGCGAAGTTTTGCCTTGCCTGCAAATATGAGGTACTTGTTGACGGCTTGAATGCGAAGGTTGACAGTCTTGGGCTTGTAAGTCTCGATTAAGAAAGTCTTATAGACCAACAAGTTCTTTTTGTTCAGCTCCTTGTATTTGGAGTCAAACTCTTTTACGGCATAAACGTATGCCGAGATTGTGTTCTTCGCCATATTCCCTTGGCTCAGAAACTCTTCAAATTTTTCGATTTCCATTTCTTTATGATGTATTAGTGAAACATAAAATTATCATTATATAAACGTAGCAATCTTCTTTGGGTTCCTATTATGAGAAGAT
>ERZ1023666.715-NODE-715-length-12930-cov-31.543767_pt1 | contig 12930 bp, 9 predicted proteins | sample MGYA00380341_ERZ1023666 | MGnify/ENA primary metagenome ERZ1023666 (study PRJEB33179, sample SAMN07448983) | human gut metagenome | biome: Human-gut; feature: Human associated habitat; material: Faeces | host: Homo sapiens | place: India: Bhopal | collected...
CGCACGCCACGGCAGGCTTGTAGATGTCGGGAGTACGAGAGAGGAGGAGTTCCACCAACTTCGGCAGTTTCTTTGGCATTTCGGGTGGAGGAGGAAAGTCGTCCTCACCATTATTGGAGGCACTCCCAAAGTTACTCTGAGAAACGCCAATCACGCCACCATTGCCATTGCTGACTAATGCCCCTCCATTGCCCATCAATGCCATTGAATTCTTCACTCTTCTCTCTTCGTTCTTCACTCTCTTTTCTGCCTCTGCATTGATGCGAATCACGTCTCGTGAGAAGGGTTTAGAGCTGTCGCCATATCGGGCGTAGAAGTCGTGGATGAGTTGTTGGCAGTCACGCTCCCCAGAGAACTCCGGCATACGGATGGCAACCACTCTTCGCATGTCGTCCTCGCTCATCACTCGGCTTGCACCGGCAGAGAGGATGGCGAGGAGGGAGGAGTGTCGGGAACCTTCCTGGTTGATGTCTATCTTGTCGAGGTTCGCTTGTTGTCGGAAGAGGTCGAAGGCGACAAGGCTCTTATCAGTTCCAGGATTGCTTCCATCAGAATGAGGAGCAGCACCGCTATCACCAGCTGCGGAGTCGCTATCAGCAGGATGAGAAAGAGAATGAGGAGGAACTTGATTGCCTCCCACAGTGGATTGTTCTGTCGCATCATTCTTGGAAGTAGCGGCAGCGGATGAATTGTTGTTTGCATTAGCTTCATTTTTGTTGAAATTTGATTGATTTGGAATTGATTGATTTTTTCTTCCATCAATGTCGAGCCCTCGCTTAGCGAAGGCTTCACGTCTGATGCGAAGCTCCTCATCGGACAGTACGGCGTACCACATCGGCGAGCGATAAATCTCCGATTCCTTGTCTGTGATGAAGATGATGCGCTCAGGCGAGAAGCAACTCTCGTCGCAAGGCACACCGAGTGCATCGCAGTAAGCACGCTGTGTCTCCTCTATGGTCATGCCGATCGGCATTCTGATGTCGATATGGAGCTTCTTGCGAGCGGAATACTCCAAGTGGAGGAGCATTCCCTTCCAAGGGTTAGGAATGGTCTCGCCATTCTTCGTGCCTAGAGTCTCGCTCTCATCAAGCAGCTTCGCCATTTCGAGGGCGGTATCTACCAACTCCTTGTCGTCGATGTCGATGGTCGTTTGGAAGAGGAAGCTTTCGGGGGCGATGTGGTCCTGTCGGCGCTTGTCGTCCACGAAATGATAATAATGTGTGCAGCGGAAAGGCAACTGCGCTTTGAGTTTGGCGGCGGTCATATCCTTGCCCACCACCTTGTGTTCGCCACGAATTTGTAGAATGGCCTCGTGGAGCCACGGATAACTGATGAGCTTATCGTACTCCGCTAGGGGCAAGGAACTGATGTGCCCCTTGTTGCCCCCACGGAATGGATTGAGTGCCATCAGATGCTTTGCTTCATTTGCTCCCATGTGATGTTCTCCTTGTTTGGTAACTTATTGTTTGATAGGTGTTTGCTGATGTTTGATTTAACAAAACGTTTCATGTCCATCACCTCATTGTAGAGTGCTCTCATAGTAGCCTCCTTGTCCTCCGACTTCCAGAAAGCAAACTGTACCATCATTCTGTGAGGTGTGGTCTTCATCTCCCCATGTGGAGTTTTGAGAAGGGTCGTGAACAGGGTCTTGCCAGTTTGGTTGTAAGGTACAAACTTGCCTCCGTCTCCCTCGTGATTCTTGCCTTTGAATACCATGCGACCAGGTATTGTCTTAGGCTCGTCCGTAACGTCATTCGAATCGTGCCAAGGAGCAATCTTGATGCAGATAGCACCATTTTCTTCGTAGAATACAGAAGCATCAACAGTGAGATTGTTGAGTATCTTCTCCACTTTAGCTTTCATAGCTTGCTTGCTGCTAGCGGCAGTTCTTTGAATCTTCTTCATATCTAAAACTTTTTAAAGTTGGATGTTATTGGTCGAATTCATTCATGCTTAAATGGTATGTCACAAACTCATGCAGAAATTTTCTTCCGCTTTCGGTCCAGACTAGGTAGGAGTGGGTGTGTACATCACCAAACTCATCACGATAGCAGTGTGTGCGACTCTTGGCAAATCCTTTTCTGGCATAGTCGGCATAGAGCAGATATTGACCAGATTGTCCGTACTGTACGTTGAGCTCACATAGAAGTTGATTAAGCTCGATGGCAGTCATGTTGAGTTCCTTTGCCACTTGTGTTGTGGTGTAACAGTTCACGGATTGCATCACTGTGTCATAGTAATGAGCTTTGAGGAGCAGTTGACCATTTTCATCCTCTAGTCTGTTGATAGAGGCTTCCATGATTTTCAGTGCACGAGCCAAGATTTTCTCGTTGGTGTCCTCTTGTTTCGCCACCATGTAGCCACCGTTCTTTCTGATTTCCGGAAGCACCTCTCCGCATACCCAGTCTTGGAAAGGTTCAGCCTGAGGCTTGTCGGAACGCATGAGGAGTTTGTAGAGGTTTTGCTCAGAGATGAAAGTAAATTTCACTTCATGTGTGGTCTTGCTTGTGCAGTACTGATTTTTCTGTTGGATGGTGACGTTCAACAGATGAACGCCACCACTTTTGAGAGAATTCTTGGCACGTCTCGGATTCTTGATGTCCAAAACCTTGCATACGTCAACGAGACAGAAGAGTGGCTCTTCTGCGGTTCCTGCGGTTCGGATGTCACCGAAGCGAGGATGGGTGAAAACATGAATCGTACTTTTTTCTTTCATAATTTTCTCTTTAAATTATTGATATTCATTTATGTATGAACCCTTGCTGTTGTAGTACTACTGGGAGGATTACGATTGCAAAATTAGTGAGAAAATATGGTTGCGTTCGTTTACTATATGTATAGTATATGAAAGTTTTTTTCTTCAAAAATGTAGATTTTCTGATATTTGTTTTGTTTCGTCAACATTATGTGTTACCTTTGTGGTTGACTAATAAATTTAAGATGAGAGCAAAAGAATACTTATTTGTAAATGAAAGCAAACTGACTTATGCTAAAGAGATAGGAAATCTCCTAGAAAAGTTGTCTTTGTTACGATTGGATAAAGAAGCTACTGAGTTTTTTTATAATCAAGTGTTATCTTCCGATGTACATATCAAAAACTACAATTATCAGAAGAAAATGCATGATAGCAAGAATGCTATGCAGCAAGATACACCTGTAAAAGAAAACTTTGAGGGCGAATTGTCTATAGAAAATTCTTCCGGAATTAGGAAGGAGATGCTAAAGGTGATTCAGCAAGATGAATCCTATGGCTATCTATATTACTTGCTAGGAACAGAGTATAATTCTTCAAGTTATGACATGCCAATTGATTGCATCCCTGATGTGGAACGCATAAAGGCTGCTTTAGCGACCAACAGAGACGATTACCCAAAATCATCTTTGGATGATTATCTAGAAGATAGTTTCAACTATGACCAATATGACAAAATGATAGCTCGTTTTGATTTGGATAGTAAGCAGATTTTGGAAGCTTTTAATAAAATATACCAACTCTTTGATGAATTACGTTGCTACAAGATGAAAATATCTGGTATTCAGCAAGTTCTTAATGAATATACTTTTAAAGATGAAGTAGAAAAATTTGTGGTGTTTTCTGTAGTTCAAAATATGATTATTGCATTTTGTTCACAGGATAAAAGCATGCTTCGCTGTCATAGAGAAATAGAACGAGTAGTATTGCCTCTTCGCAAAAAATATAACAGTAGTTCTTCGAGTAAAGATACTATTGCGAGTAAGGTGTTTTTGAATGGTCAGAGAGGAAAAAAGCTAGATATAATAAGGGTGTTTAATGCCTTATACGAACTTGATTTCTTTAAAAACGAATCACAAAATAAAATTAGCAAAAAAGAAGTCTTTGAAACTTTAGGCAGATTTTTGAATATCGACCTGTCGAATTTCCATAATGATTTGTCTCGTTCTTTGACAGATAGTACGGCTTTGGAAAAACATCTGAAAATCTTTGAGGATATGGAGAACAAAATGGAAAATATCTTCAATAGTAAATGATGGCAGTTCAGATTAGTGTACGACTTTAAGCTTAAAAGTATTAAAACATTTCTTTACATAGCTGATGTTTCTACGAAAATCAGTATTTTTGTAAAAATTTAAAAGAATGGACAAACATAATTTCAGATATATTGATTTATTTGCAGGTTTAGGTGGCTTTCATCTAGCTTTGCAGGAAATCGGGGGGGGGTAAATGTGTCTTTGCGTCAGAATTGAAAGCTGACTTGCGAGAATTATACAAAATCAACTTTCCCGATACACCTATTATTGAAGGTGATATTACCAAGATCGATCCACATAATGTTCCTTCTCATGACATACTTTGTGCGGGTTTTCCTTGCCAACCTTTTAGTCAGGCTGGAAAGCGACAAGGGTTTGATGATGAGAAGAAGCGTGGAAATCTATTTGATTATATATGTGATATTCTTGCTGTGCATAGACCAGAGTTCGTTTTTTTGGAAAATGTGGCGAACTTGAAGGGGCACGACCATGGGAATACCTGGGCGACAATTCTCAAAAAACTTACAGAGTTGAACTATGATGTGGCTGAACCTGCAATTCTATCGCCACATCAATTTGGCATACCTCAACATAGAAGACGTATTTATATAGTTTGTCGCAACAGGGATTATGGAAATCTTGATAATTTTTCTTTTCCAATAGGGGAAGAACGAGATTTGCATATCAATGATATTATAAATCCTAACGACAAAGAATATATTCCATTGAAACCAGTAACACGCTATCAAATGGAGGTGTGGGAGAAGTTTATACACCTTTGTGTAAAGCATATTGGCTATGTTCCTTCTTTTCCAATCTGGGCTATGGAATTTGGGGCAGACTATGAATATGAAAATTTGGCTCCTGCATATCAGCCTGTTTCTCGTTTGAAAGGCAAATGTGGAAAGTTGGGTGAAGAATTACAGGGAGATACACTTGACCAATTATTGGAAAATCTACCTGTTTATTCACAAACAGCCAAGTCAAAGGAATTTCCTCATTGGAAAAAACGCTATATACAAGAAAATAGACGATTCTACGATGAAAATAAAAAATGGCTTGACAAATGGATACCAAAAATAAAAGACTTTTCGAATAGCCATTTGAAGTTGGAATGGAATTGTGGAACGGATGTAACACCTACCATGATGGATAAGATAGTTCAGTTTAGAGCTTCAGGTATTAGAGTGAAAATGCCAACTTTTTCGCCTGCACTCAATCTTGTGGGTACACAGATACCAATTTTTCCTTGGATAAAATTGCCAGTGGAGCACAAAAAGAAAGGTGAGCCTTCTACTGGACGCTATATGACAATCAAGGAAGGAGCACGATTGCAAGGTATGGAAAAGTTGAAATTTGGAAATTCCCAATTCCATCTCACCATCAATAGATGTTATGAAGCATTGGGCAATGCTGTAAATGTAACTATTGTAAGAATGATTGCTAATAAATTATTGAGCCTATGAAGACGATAGAACCTAATTCTGATAGATTGCAGACCGTTAGTATTGACATAAAAACCAATATGTACAAAAGGTTTGTTGATATTACGAATACTCCATCCCACGTACTTGCAGAGTTCGTGGATAATGCTTTGCAGTCTTTTCGTGACAATAAGTTGCTCTTGGAGTATTTGGAACCTGGCTACAAGATGCAAGTCTATATCAATTTTGATTTTGATGCAGATGGTAGAGTAGTGGGCGTAGATGTGATGGATAATGCCGGTGGCATTAACCGAGCTAAATTTATAACAGCATTCCAACCTGCCAAGGGACCGGAGAATAACGAAGGTCTTAATGAATTTGGTATGGGGCTCAAAACTGCGGCATGTTGGCTTGGTGAGGATTGGAAGGTTGAAACTTCTGCTCTCGGTGAGCAAGAAAAGCGTACTGTGGAGTTTTGTTTGAGTGACGTATGTAGAGATGAGTTGACAGAACTTCCTGTAAAAATTAGTGAAGAATCTAAAGATGCTCATTATACGAGAATCTACATATCCACTCCGACACGAAATATGCCAAGCAAGAAAAGTCTCTCTAAGATAGCAGCAGACTTGAGCAGTATATATCGAATGTCGTTGAGAAAAAATGAGTTTGACTTATTTCTTCAAGATGAAAAGATTACTTTTGAGGAATACCCAGTGCTAAACGTACCTTATGTACATGATCCAGAAGGGGGAAATGTTCTGTGGAAGAAAGAAGTCTGTGCAACAATGGGACGATATAAGGCAACTGGCTTCATTGGAATATTGAGAGATATCAAGCAAGGAAGAAATGGATTTGTCATTTTGCGTAGAGGACGTGTTGTGGTCGGAACGGAAAGTGACCATAGATTCTTCCCTAAATTTATGGGCTCGTTGGGTACATTCCGATATAAAAGATTGTTTGGTGAAATTGAGGTTGAAGGCTTCAATGTTTCTTTCAACAAGAATGATATTACAGAGCGAGAAAACCTAGAGGCATTGCTTGATTTGCTGAAAGACCAAATCAAACTTCCTGGTTTCGACATGCTCAAACAGGCTGACGATTATCGTGTGACAGCTAAAAAAGAAGTTCTGAATATTATTCGCAAGCACAACACCACACCTAAGACCAAGAAGCAACCGGTATCTTTGTCCTCGTCAATAACAGCAGCATCTCAGGAAAGCGATATAAAGATGGTTCCCATTGTAACATCCACGGATAAAGAGCATATTTATGAAGATACATTCCATGTGGATGATGAAAAATATACGCTTAGAGTGGAGTTCTGTGAAGGTGGGTCTGATTTGTTTGTAAATGACATATCTGATATAGACCAGAATAAGATTTTGAAGTGTAAGATTAATATGAACCATCCATTCTTTGAGAATATTGATGAGAAAAAATCAGCAAGTTCTGTTGTCTTGATTAAGTCAATGGCTATAGCTAAGTTTGTTGCCAGAAAGGGTGGCAATGATACTGTGATGGATTTTATGAATATTTTCAATGAATATATCAAAAAAGTACAGAGTTAAGGTATGGAAACAATTCAAATTAATCATATAGTAAAGAGTCATTTAGATGGAAAAACTTTGCAAAATGTGCATTGTGGCAGTTTTTTTGAAGACTTCTTACAAGCGCAAAAGCAAAGATTCCTATCTGATGGAACATATAAAAAGAATGGTTTGACAGCAGAAGGTGCAGCTACCTTTAGAGAAGAAACTGTGAATGTGTTGAATCATTGTAATCCTCATGATGCTTATGAGGCTCAAGAAACGACCCACCTTGTGGTTGGATATGTTCAGAGTGGTAAAACGATGTCTTTCACTGGACTCACGGCTCTTGCTAAAGATAATGGATATAGATTGGTCGTCTATTTGGCTGGAACCAAGAAAAATCTTGTAGAGCAGACTACTGCAAGATTGGAAAAAGATTTGGTTGGTCAAAAACAAGAAAATGGTGAGCATTACAAGTTACATGCAGACCCAAAGGAGGATGAAATGGATGAGATTATTAGGCAGATGTATCTAAGTTCTCACCCTATGATTTTGATTCCTATTTTGAAGAGAGCCAATCACATAGATGAATTGACAAAACTATTTGAAAATAATGAATTCAAAGAAGTGATGGGCGAAGAGACTGTCTTGATTATAGATGATGAGGCTGATCAAGCTTCTCTTAATGCCTATGGTCGTAAAAATAGCAAGAGTGATGATGAAGAAGTGTCAAGTACCTACAATGCTATATTGAAAATGCGAGCTGTGCTGCCTGGTAATACATATGTACAATATACAGCTACGCCTCAAGCTAATCTCTTGATTAGTATGCAAGACTTACTATCGCCAAAGAGTCATACTCTTTTAACTCCAGGTGAAGGTTATATAGGTGGCGAATTGTATTTTGGAAGGGGAGCAAACCATGACTTGTTTAATGGTGGACTGATTATGCAAATACCAGAATCCCAAGTGTTTCATAAAAAGCGAAATCCATTGAAAAAGATTCCTAAATCCTTGGAAGATGCTTTGCGTCTTCATATATTGGCAGTTGCGATAGTGGTAAAATGGAGAAAAACGGATGGGGTTAAGTTTTTGTCTATGATGGTGCATCCTGATGAAACCAAGAAGTGGAATAGCAAATTTAAGAAGTGGATAGATACAGAAATCAAAAACTGGAATCGGGCAGCTAGGAAGGATAAGTCATCAGATGACTATGTATTCTTAATGCAAGAGTTCAAACGGATGTTTGATGAAGCCGTCAAATTTTATGACGAGGATGAACGCCCTTTATGGGATGAAATCGAACCCCTCCTGCCTGATGTGATTGGAGATAGTCAGGTACATTTGGTTAACTCTGAGAAGGAGGCTGATGTAAATATTACGTGGCATAGTTGCGGTATGCATATATTGGTAGGTGCCGAGATGCTGAATCGTGGATTTACGATAGAAAATCTCGCCACAACATATATGCCACGTCATACATTGGGCGCAACAAATGCAGATACAATTCAACAACGCTGTCGATTTTTCGGATATAAGCGAGACTACATCAAGTCTTGCCGTGTTTTTCTCCCTAAGGTTTCTATAGACAATTATCTAGTCTATATTACCCATGAAGAAGAATTAAGGAATACTTTGGCTTCATGTGATACTTTGGCTGCTGCTGAAAGAAAAATCTTGCTGTCGCCAACGTTGAGACCCACTCGCTCCAATGTCTTGCCTGTTACAGTAGTCAATACTACATTGAAGGGAATGAGTACTTTTGAGGCATTTCAAAGTGCAGCTGTCATAGATAATAATCGACAAACGGTAGAACAATTCTTGCAAACGCATCTTCATGATTTTGAGGAAGATAAATATAAATATGACACAGATGTTCGTTCACACCGAAGTCTAGATCTTTCTATCGATGAAGCAATAGAGTTCTTGGGAAATTTCAGATTTGCTAATTTGGGCGAAACTCGAAGAAAAGCGGATACGATTCGTTATTTGAGTTTTTTGGCTGATAAGCAAATCATCAAATCTGTGCATTTTGTTCAGATGGCTTGGAAGGCAGAGCCACTTCGTAAACGTGGATTTAATTATGACACGCATAAGATTACTTCTCAGCTTCTGATGGGTAGAAGTACTGAAGATGATGGAAAAGCATATCCTGGTGATGCAAAAATAGTGGATGGTGAGACTATAACAATTCAACTTCATCATATTGCTTTCATGTCAACGATTTTGGATTTTCCTTCTGATGCCTATACATTGGCTATTAATTATCCTGATAGTTTAGCAGCCACCTATATCGGCACTGAGGAAGTTAAAAAGGAAGAAATCGAAGCAATGGATGATTTGGATGAAACTGAAGATTAAAATCATTAAATGAAATGGATGTAAATAAAATAATATCTAAGTTTAGAACTTTGGAGCGTCCTGAAAGCAACGCTGAGGCAATGCCGGTACTTTCTATAGATGGAATGCTGCATAAGTTGAACCTCTCGCCAGATGGCTTTCCTCGATTTTTCGTTGCTACCTCGCCAGACTCAATGGGTGTGAATATTGTAAGAGAAGTGCTTTCTGTCGAATATAATACACCCTGTACGGTATGTGGTGAAGGAGGTGTCAAGGAGGAAGCGATATTTACGATGATAACGCTTCGCTCTCCAGAGCACTCATTGCAAGATTATTTCATTGAAATCGTCTTGATGCTTCTAGAGAAGTTCCCATCCATTCCAACATGTCATGACTTGGCGGTTGGAATGGAAAATCTAATTTCTATATTTTCCGCACTTACTATGCCTCCTCGCAAAAAGATACAGGGACTGTGGGCTGAATTGTTGGTTATTGAACAAAGTGCGTATCCTATGGCGCTTATCAATGCATGGCATGTTGATCCAAGTGCAAAATATGACTTCACTTTAGGAAGGGATAAAATAGAGGTAAAGAGTACTTCGAGTGAAAAAAGACTGCATCATTTTTCGTATGAACAACTCAATCCTTCTCCTCATTCTAGACTTCTTGTAGCCTCTACGATAGTCAGAGAGTCTGGGGATGGTGAAAAAGGTTATTCTGTGTATGACCTTTATGAAAAAATATGTAGCAAATTGTTTGTGGCGGAATATCGAATAAAATTATATAAAGTGATAGCTGAAACAGTTGGTCAAGATGTTGTTAAACTCAAAAATTTACATTATGACTATGTGCAAGCTGTCGATTCGCTGAGATTTTATGATGCTAACAAAATCCCTCATATTTCCAAAGAGGGAGTTCCACATCATGTGAGCGAAGTGAAATTTGCAAGTGATTTGAGCGATATAGACGATATCCGTATTCAAGAACCTAAATACGATATATCTTCAAGTCCGTTGTTTAAAAGTTTGTTCAATGAATACTAATTGTTTTGAAATATGTCAAAGGAAAAAATAGATAGAGGAGAGTGGAAGAAACTTCTAGGCGAGGCTTTCTTAAAGTCGGCAACTGTAAAGTTTGTCGATGGCGTAAATCCATGTCTTATAGAATTGAATGGGGTTAGATTTTGGATATATCAAAAGAATATAACTTCCACCGCTTTCAATAGTGAGAGCGAGACTTCTGATGTTTGTCGTATTCAACTTCCAAGACGAGATATCTTCCAGCCCATCAAGGATTCTGACATTGCATTCATATTCTTGGGGTATGACAGGGATAATGACGTTTATGTGACTTGGAATCCATATACCACCAAGCAAAGATTGAATGTTACCCAAAATGTGTCTTTCTATTCACGAAGAAGTGCACAGAATCTTGCTGCAGAGACTGGCGATTTTCAGTCAAGTTATCAATCCAATGGCAGCAAACTTCTTGCCTTTCAAAGAATGAAATTGGCAGATTTTCTGCTAAATGTCGCAGAGTATTTCCCAGAAATGCAAGAATATGTTGCCGTTGGTTCTAAGCGTCGAAAAGAGGCTAATGAAACTTATTGCAATTTTGTAAATCGCAAAAATATAGAGCATTTTTTAGGTTATCTTCGTACGGATCCAAAAGTGTGCTCAATGAGTCAAGTAAATCCTGTATTGTATTTTCAGACAATTAGATCTTTGGTAGATGATGTCGTTACTCCAAATCTTGTTTGTAGAAAACTTTTTCTCAAATATGACAACATTGGTGATTATCCAAAAGCATTGGTTCCCTTGATGAATACAGAAGAGGTATATTTAATGGATACCAAACTGCTGGACTGCTTAGAGCCAGCCTTGGTTTTATATGTATTATTCTTGATTAAAATCTCTGGTTCTGAGAATAAAGAAAATTTCGCCGGACAGTTGTTGGATAATGATGAAAATTCAATCGAGGAAGAAGAGGCAGAAGAGGGGAGTGATATTGATGGCAATCCTATAGACATAGACCCAGACCAAAAGAACATAAAAAATGGAAAACTTTTGAGAATCGCCAATCCTACTGTGCTAGAGCAAATTCGTCCTTTGCTTGATACTGAGTACGCAAAGAGAGCAGAGGCTATTAATGTCGTTATAGATTATTATCAAGATAGATGCCCTAACATGGAGTTTAAGGATTGGAAGAATCTCATTGATGATATTGATTGGTCAAATCCGTTGCCTGCAGTGAGTAGTCACAATGAGTCTGAGTCGTATAAAAAGCAATATGTAATAGCTTTGATTTTGCCAGATGGTGGCTATATAATGCACAAGAACGTAGCAAGAACTTTCGTAGAGGCGAGGGAGAAAATTGGTATTGAAAAATTCAAACAATTGGAGGTGTCCATTTCAGATATTCCAGACACAACTCTTCGCAAAGTAAACGTATTGTTTTACGTAATAGATAAGTTGAATCTAGCTTTTAAAGTTGCTGTTGTGCCTCTAAATATTGTAGATGAATCAAACATTGATTTTACTCCATATTTGGTGAAAGAACCATTTGAAGAAAAAAATACTCTTGCAAAACGTGACAAGATTAGAATTACATTTGCAGATGGCAATTTCATCCAAGAAAAACAAGTGGTTTCTACATTCTTGTATGCCATCCAATTAGCTGGTGCAAACAATGTCATGAATTTGAACCTAATGCAAGGAAAACGTCCATTTGTGCTGACAGAACTTTCTGATGAGGAGAAGTTGATGACCAGATACAAAGAGATTGGCGAAGGACTTTGGATAAATACAAATTCAGATACCCAATTCAAGTATGACATACTAGAGAAAATCAATAGCAAGTTACATTTGCAATGGGTGATAGAGAAAGTTTGATTTGTACACAAGTAGAGAAGATTAAGCCTTTTCTCCTCTACTTGTGTTAAATCTCTTTTTATATTGTTTGTATACTTGCAAAGTATTGAAACAATCTAATTCAGTTGTGGTAAATTTTTCTTTTGTTAACACATTGGTAGCAAAGAAAAATGTACTCAAATTCTTGGTTTCTATATATAGCAGTTCTCTTCTCTGCATAAACCTTTACTTTTCCTCCTGTAAATGGACTTTTCATATTTTTAGTATTATCTCGTTGTGTCTTTGTCGGTGCAAAGATAATGAATTAATTGTAATTTCATTATGTTTTGTCTAAAAAGTTTAGATTATTTTGATAGATGCAACACCTGAAAATGACAGTTATGACAATTACAGTTATGACAGTTTTGTTTTGAAAATACGTATTTTTGTAGGTTATGATTTGTAAGCAAATATTTTATATTATATATTAATATATATATTAATATATAATATACGTTCTATCAAGGATTAAAAAATTTGGTTTTTGAAAACTGTCATAACTGTAATTGTCATAACTGTCATTGTTTTTTTGGACTCAACTCTATGACTTCGAAGATACAAAATTATGTCTCGTCCAGCGCAAAACTACGAGTTATATTTATTAACACAAAATCTTTGTTTTGTTAACAGATTTTTGCAGATAAGTGCAAGCCCATTTTTGGTGTTTGGCGAAAAAAGCAGTACCTTTGCACCTGTAATCAAATGAGAAATAATAATGAA
>ERZ1023666.722-NODE-722-length-12883-cov-55.886810_pt1 | contig 12883 bp, 9 predicted proteins | sample MGYA00380341_ERZ1023666 | MGnify/ENA primary metagenome ERZ1023666 (study PRJEB33179, sample SAMN07448983) | human gut metagenome | biome: Human-gut; feature: Human associated habitat; material: Faeces | host: Homo sapiens | place: India: Bhopal | collected...
TATTACCATCATATTCATTATATGAATAACATGCTCTTTTGGCATTTTCCAACTCATCATATTTCTCCGACATTGATTGCATTTCCAATCTTACCATCTCTGCCATACCATCCAATAAAGCTCTAACTGACTTCTTGGTATCAGATAAGGCTATTGTAGGAGCAGCCACATGTCGATTTGTCAAAATCTTACCGTCCTTGGAAACCAAGAAGCCCGTACCCGTAAGCATCTTCTTGTTCTTCTGGATTTCCTCTAAGTCCATTGTCCAATTTTCAAAGTCACCATCTTTGTCAAAGCCCGTAAAATACCAGACTTTCCCAGTTGGCAAAGTCACTTTGTAATAAAACTGGTTGGCAACCATCACTACACCAGAACCACATTCTGTAAGAATCTCATCTGAAGTCTTAGGACTGTCACATGCCACCAAGCTAACTATAGCAAATAGCGACAAAAAGAAAATTTTTAGCTGTTTCATTATTTTAATTTTTAATTAAGATTCTGTTGTTACACATATCACAGACAATTTATTATTACCATGAAAATACCTAAACACTATTTTGCCTGCAAACTTACTACTTTTTTTTCAAATAACCTACTTAATTTGTAAAAAATGGCATCAGAAGTCATAAAAATATTCATTTTAAAACTGTAGTTTCCTAACAAAGCCCTAGTAGTTACTACAAAATATCAAAGAACGAATGTATGTTAAACGTTTAACGAGGACTCCTTTCCAAGTGACCCAATATTATATTCTATATTTTGAGTTCGACTAAACGTTTAAAAGTTCGGCTAAGCTCAAGTACATCGTAAGCAGCTAGCTTTCAGAATATTACTATAAAAAATAAACTAAAAAACTCAGCCAAATTCAACAAAGTCCGACTAAACTTCGACTAAAATCCATCTCTATCCATCAGTTATTTTTATGATATTATTTTCTTAAGCATAGAGAGGAATCATGCAAACCCCCAATTCCTCCTCCTCAGAGTCACAGCCACTATCAGCGAAGCCATCATCGAAACCGGCATCATACCCTCCTTCATACCCCCAACTCATACTCCTTTCTTTTCTTTAATCTATCGTACCGTTCTCAACAACGCCCCTATAATCTGTCCCAAAACAAGATCTTGCTCTGTAGGAACAGAATGCTTAGCCTGTAAAGTAGGTGAAGGAAGCTCCACATTAAAAGGTATAGACAATTCAACAGCATCGCCCATAAATCCAAATGGTAAGCTATTTTTCACAAGATACAGCTGACCAACAAGCCTCTCTTTCAAATTTCCAACATCTTCATTCGGTAATTGGTAAAGGTATTCAGCCTTATTTGTCAACACAAATGGCATATCAATCTGGCTCCATGAAACCATCCGATAATGTCTACCATAAGAACGTGTTGGTCGATACATGTAGTCACTATTCACCTGTCCCCAAGCCACTAATCGAGCCTTAGGTCCAACAACCAAGATTACATCCCCTTTCCTAATTTGGCGAGAGAAAGCATAATATGCAGCAGGTTTCGTCAGGTCAAGGCCTTTTCCTACTTTGTGAATTCCATCCAGTCCCCGACTACCATTCTTTTCAAAATACGCCATCTGCAAAGATGCTACATCTGGATAAGAGAGAAAATACTTGAACCCTTTCGCTGGCATTTGCATTTCATTAGCAGCAAGCATTCTCTTCCATCTGTATTCGTAGATAGCAGAAGCTAATTTCCACACCCAATATTTACCAGATAGCTTAAAGGACGAAGAAAGTTCTTGTCTGAGACTTTCCTCAGACAAGTTGACCGTCTCCTCATAAATATTATCTGAAATTCGATAATTTTGACATATAAGAGACTCGGCATATATCGCTTCTGATATTTTGTACTCTTCCATAAGCATCATTTCTTTATATTCTCAAACTTTGCTTTAGTCACATCAATATTACCTATAATAGGAATGATATTAATCAAGAAGCGTTGGTTCTGCTGCTCCACATCACGCCATGCCAAGAATTCTTGTGGGGTAACCTCGTTGATGGTCTTATACTTTGCCTCATTAGGATTCAATGTGATAGGATTTTCACCACCCTTATAGAAATAACGAGGAACACCACCTTCTCCACTACCAGCTACAATAATCTCACACTTACTATCAGCGTCATTCTCACTAGTATGTTGGAATAATCCACATCCTCCTTCCGAAACAGGATCTGTCCAGAATTTCCTTAAGAACTTTGCACGAAGAAATGAAAGCGTTTCATTATTTTGCCAATCATTATCATTGAAAGGAATCTTAGAAGATTGTCCCTCTATAACTACCAAGAACTTGATGTTTTTACTATCACTATTGGATTTTTCCAAATCGTAGATAATATTTTGAACCAACAAACCAGCCTGGCGGATGCTATCACGTTTCTCATCAGCTTTCCGCTTATCAGTCAAATCATACTTCAACTTACTACTAATATCATATTTTTTGTCTTGATATGCAATACTCACCGTTAACGTGTGCTTCAAATACTGAGTATCATAAGCATAATATCCGCTATTATCTATGGAATCAACGGTAGAATATACATCGATAATATCTTTGTACTCATTTACCAACATTTCCAACTGCCCTTCCTTCAACTTAAAGCGAGCATAAGAAACGGCAAACAATATGAGCATCACGGCAAACAAAGTTGTCATGATATCTACATAGCTTGGCCAAAATGATTCTTTATTTTTTCTACCTATATCCATTATTTTTTCCAAAATATTTTTCTAAACCATCCCTTTTTATTTGACTTTTCTTCCGCATCTATACCTTTATCCATAGAAGTCGGAGCAGCAGTTGGGCCATCTTCTGCTACAGTTACTTTAGAATGCTCTTCTAGAGAAGTATCAATCTGAGAACGAGAAATCGATTCGTTATTTACAGATTCATATACAGGAGAGTCCTTTTGCTGGACTCGCTGAATAACTTCCATCGCTTTTTGATCTCTTTCCTGCTCTTCTCTTATCTTTGCCAAAAGAGCTTCTTTTTCTGCTCGATCTTTCTCTGCTTGGATTCTTGCTAACTCTATAATTTTTTGCTTCTCTCGCTCAGCTTCTTCCGCCTTACGATTAGCCTCTTCTTTTTCACGCTGTGCTCTATCCACTGCGGTATTGGAATTATTGCTAAACCAACCACCTTTCTTATTATCTTCCTGAATTGCACTAATAGCATTCAATTCTGTATGAATTTTAGAAAGAGTTCTCATCAATTGGTTGCCATCAACTGGATTACGCATAAGTTGTTCCAACTTCTGAGAAATATCATTCAGTTTCTTCAAAGAAGAGAATTCACTTCGTATCTCATCAACAGACAACTTCTTGTCTATAGCCTCAACAAACTCACGTTTACGTTGTTCCAGTTCAACCTTTCGTTCCTGGAGCATTTTTTCGTAATCATCAAGATAAGAATCAAGGGCTTCATTATATTTCTGCATAACACGTCCCATCTCCTTCTTCTGCGCCTCAAAATATACCTCCAGTTTTTCATTAGCTCTATCAGCATAATCCTCTGCTACCTTTTGCTTCTTTTTAATCGCAGATATATTTTCTTCAATTTGCTTTACCTCCTTGTAGGTTATCAACTTGGTTTGCGCAATAGTTTCACCAAGTCCATTAATATTTGCCTCAAACTTAGTAATTCTGTCAAGAATTGAGTTGATTTCTGCTGCAACTTGCTTTGGTACCTGCAGAGATTCATTGAAATCTTTTTGAAGATTAATGGTTTCCTGTGCAGCAATCAACATCAGTCTTCTTGCTCTTTCAAACTGATCAAGAGAACCCGTTATTTCCCCAAAACGTTTGGATGCCTCAACAAAAGCGTCCATACCCCTTATCAATTGATTACTCTTAATTGTTGCAAGCAATTCACCCTGAAGTTCAATGTTTTTATTAACTTTATTCATATTTTGTCCCATTGTGTCAACAGCTGAAGCCACAACTTGCACACTCTGACGGAATTCATTACCGAATGCACCTGTCACATTCTTGAAGGCATCTTTAAACTCTACAATCACTTTCGAGAACGTAGGTTCAAACTGATCAATAGTCTCATGAAGCTTACCTATTGCCTCAACCATACTGACATCAACAGATGGCATCAACTCGTTCTGTACCCACTCATAAAATTCATTCTTGTCTCTATCGATTTGATTAGTCGCCTCGCTAGCCGCACGGTGGCTCGATATCAATCTAGAAATTCCACACCAACTAGTAATCATCGATACTAACACTCCGGCTATCAAACTCTGAATGTTCGCATCCGTAATTTCACCAGAATACCATGTTCCTCCAAGAAACATTAACAATCCGATAAAAACACCAGCAAAGGTACCCATCAAACCTATATGTGTAGGAAAGGACAACTTTGAAGTTGCGATTTCATACAACATAGAGATTCGACGTTCCGTCTTGTTTTGAATAATCGAAAATGCAACGGTTCCCTTACTTTTTCGTATATACGCATTAATGTCCTGTATTAGACTTTTCAATTCAGCGTCATCATTTGCTACATTTTTAATGACAACACTCATTGTTGACTTATCCGTATCAGCGTCAACCGTTATACTATCATAAGTTGAATATCCTTCCTTCTTAGAAAAAAAGTTTTTTAAATGCTCTATTGCTTCCATATTTATATGGTACTCTTTGGTTTGTTTTACAATAAACCATATTGCCATACAAATAGAGATACTTAAAGAAAGAGCCAACTGTACAATATATTCTGCATCCATACTAAACTATTGTTGTAAGTTCGAAAATTTTATCAATAACAGGAATAAAGAATACTGCATCATAGCATACATCATCGTCATTAGTATATTTCTCTTTTACATCTGAACGATAATGGGTACTAAGATTCTCATTATATCCCAATTTTACATTATTCTTGAAGAGATTCAAATCAACCGAATTGTCAACGACTCCATGTCTCTTCAATATATCAAGGACAGAGCAATACAAGTCATTCATCTCTTTATAGTTTTCTAACAATCCAGACTGTAACGACGGATCATTATTCATCTGTCCAACATTCTCATACTCTTTATCAACACCATGGTATATCAAGTTTGGTGCTTCAACAGCATTTTTTGAACGATATAATCCACCATAACAAGTGCTTTCCTTTCGAGTTTTAGGCATCACGACATGAATTGTTTCAACTTGTCCATATACTTTTGAGAAAATAGCTGTCACGATATCCTCTATCAAAGTCACATCTTCCGTAATGAAGTTATCAATGTAACGACTACCGTTACCACTGAACACAACAGAACGTGGATATGCATATTTTTCAAACTTATACATCTTGGCAACATAATACATAATTGCCGTAAAATGGTAAGCAAACAATGGCAAATAATCATTGTGCAAACGATCCATAATGTCATTACTCTTGCTATTACTCAACCAGAAATTAATAATATCAGTTGTAGAACATTGCTTATTAGCTTTCATCTCTGATTCCAAAAGACGAAGCTTATCATTCTTGCCCCAATTCAAGGTACCAATGTATTTCTGATAGATACCATTTGCTCTGATATTATCAAATTCCTTGTGACCATTACCCCATAATATATCACAACCAAAATGAACAGAAGATGCAGCAACAGGCTTGTTCTCATTAAAATACACATAATCAGTTGAGCCTCCACCTATATCAACAATCATTACAGAATCTGTGTTCTTTACATAATCCATCTTCTTGAAATAATAGTATGGAGCCTCAGATTCTGTATAACAAGTCACATCACCTGTAAACAGAATCTCTTGAGCTAAATTCTTCCAACATCTTTCATAGATACGCTTAGAATTTCCAGAAAAACTTAATGGTCTAAACCATATTAAGCTTGTTTGGTTCAACACACCATTATGCTGTAAAATATCACACTTGATAATCAAAAGTAGTTCTTGAATGAATAGTTTGATACAATCTTCATTCTCTTCCCACTTGACATCGGTCTTACATTCCTGGAATGTAGTCTCCATCATCTTCTCATAGAAGAATGCAATATTATGGTTATCAAATAATTTCGGTTGTTCTACTATATTACGAGCCTTACAGATTGCAGTACGGATTGGGAATTTATAATCCACTCCATCTATAAATGGAGGTACAAATTCTGTCTTCATCATATCACATACAGGTTCTCCCATAGAGTCTTCTATATTTGCAACTTCTGAATACTGCGCATTACAGTCATTATCATGTAGATAAGAAACCATACTCTCTTTCATTGCAAACATTTCAGGAACATCATTAGCATTATTATCCGTTCTGGAAATAAACGTATTAGATGTACCCAAATCAATAGCATAAGTATAACTATTATTGGTACGTTGCGCTTTTCTCCATTGAGGCAACAAGAAGCCACAATCTGTACCAATAGTTAGCTTCATAGCATCAAAAGCTGTATTGAACAACTCATAATACTTCGTACTGCAAGCTAATGCACCAGCACCAGAACCTTGTTTAGAACGTACAACAGGTGCTTCAACACCATTTTGGGCACGCTCTGCATCAGCCTCATTTATCTTAACATAATTACCGACAGCATCCTTTTTGTAGAATCCAAGAGCAGTATCTTCAATCTTCAAGGTATGCCATTCACCTTCACCATTATTATTGTCAGCAACCGCCAATGCCAATTTGAAATAATTATTCTCAGTATCTACAGGTGATAATATATTAGGAAACAATCCTACATTTACAGAATGGTTATCCTTGGAAAGATCACGAATTTCATCCTGTTCACTGTATTCTTTCAAATATTCCTCACCTTTATATCTAAACTTAACAACTACACTATATGGCTTAACTTGACAGACACACTCTGCCAAGCCTTGATCTAAATAAGACAAAGCTTCGCTCTTTAATGGCAGAAGATAATCATACGTACGCTCATTAACTTCGCGCTCATACTTTATACCTACGAAATTCTTTCGGTTCAAGCGATAAGGAAGTTTGATGAGTGTAGGCAAAAAGAAATCATTAACATCAGTCTCATCATTATATCCTACTTTCAATCCATTGATAATCAATTCAGAATTGAACAACGTCAGAACTTCATTCGTTTTTATCGAATAGTTATTCTTTATATCAGGATCATTTTTAAACTCACGGATATAATCTCGCAAATAATCATATCGGCTATCCAAGTTGGAACCACTAAACAGCTGATACATATAATTTTTGAAATCCTTATCTCTATCTTCCAACAAAAGAATATCACGAAAATACTGTCCTTTGGTTTTACGATTGATTTCCAATGTCTCATACAAGCTCCCCTGAAACTTAATTGACGATGTATTATTTTTAGAAACATCCGATTTGTCCATATCCGGTGGAGTCACAAATCCTGTCATAGGAGAACTTGTACCAAGAAGATATTCCTTGCCATCCTTCTCTAGAATAACAAAGAACAATTTATCCTCTTTTATATCTTCATCATAAATAGAATTAAGAGCATTATACAAGATAGGAACTTTATCATGAAGTTCCTTCATTCCCTCTGCTTTATTCCACTCTTTAACTACAATTTTAACGTTATCTCCCCATTGATTTTCATGAAACTTTTTATTAAAAAGAATCTCAAAGACATCAAGACAATCGGAAACTAATCTGGTATAAGCCAAACCTGCATGAACTGTAGAATTACGCTTTTCCTCTGTCAGTCGGCGAAAAGCCTCTTGTACGACAAAAAAACGTGCAAAAGGTGTTGGCAAAGAATTCAAAGCACCACTATTATCAGTGCGTTGTTCCTTGACTTTATCTAAATTGGTCGCTTGAATACCAGTATCCTGAGGAGTCCATACGGTTCCCTGAATGCCACGGTCTATTATATTTAAATCTATACTTGCCATATTTATTTAATTTTCTGAGTGAAAGTATTTATTGCCTCATAGGCATATTCCAGGAAATTTCGAACTTTATTGTTTGTCATTCCCTTATTTGAGTTCTTGATCATTTCCAATAAATAGTAAGAATCGTCCTTAGCCTCCAATTCTACACTATTCTTAATGATATTAACCATGTTAGATGGATTAATATCTGCAATAGGTGCAAACGCCCTCTTCTTTGCAGACAACTCAGAATACCATTTTTCAAAAGACTCCGAGAAAGAAATCACCTTAGAAAGAGATCCCTTATAGAAACTAGCATCAAAACCACGACTTTGCCTCAATGGGAAATACTTTTCATTTGGCAACACCTTTAATAATGTATTCAATATACTGTAGTCTGCAATACACTTAACCAAAGAAGCATATCCACTACCAGCAGAAGCCAAATCCAAAGATGCAACATCATTTTCAATTGCACGAGTCAGATACTGTCGTTGCTGAGGCTTGGAACGTTGCAAGAAATCAAACAAAGCTGTAGCAGCAACAAGTTCTGTAAAATTCGCCTCATCCGGTTGAGTTTTCTCGTTATTCTCATGAAATGCCTGCAAGGTTGTTTCACCTACATAATATAGTAAATCAGACTTCACTGTACGTTCATAGTATGTAAGTGCAGCCTTCGCCTTGGTCATAAAATTTGCTGAATCTATTTTACTTTTATTCTTCTTAGGATCGGTCAAACCATAATATGGCAATACCGTTACTGCACCCATAAATACATCTGAAACAGTCTGAGAATCAACGGTATTTCTAATTTTTCTTTCCAAAAGCGGATAGCCAGATGCTCCAGTACCTCCAAAAATAGAACTTATAATAAAGACTCGATCCTCTTCTCCACAATGAGTTTTAAAAGCATTATACCATGAAGCCCCTTCCAACATTTCTTGAAGTACTACAGTTCCTACATTAGGATTACCTCTGAAACCGACAGACAAATGATTATCCAGATTCTCCTTTGAGTACAAAGTCTGTATCAAGAAATTATTAATACTTTTAGTATCAAGACTACCAATATTTAAAAATTCTGCATAAGAGCGATTTTCGCCCGCGGCCTTATTGGTATTATTTGTTTGGGTATCTAAGGTATTGATAAGGGCCATTTCGGCCTCAAAGAAACCCTTTGGACTTTTTCGGTCTTCAGAAGCCTCTTGATGAATCTCTACATATTTATCTATCAAAGTCTGCAGATTTTTCTTTTCATCTAAATCCAAATGTGGATCAACAATTATAGGAACCACGGTAAAGCCATTGGTATCCATACCAGCAGCCATCAACATCGTGATACTTTTCATCACACGCTCACCAGTTCCACCTATGCAAAATACAAATACTTTCTTCATTTCAATCTAACTTTTGAAGTTTACTAAAACATTCGATAGGCATTAGTCGCACACCTTTTACAAATGAAGACAGATGCTAACCAATTAATAGCTAGAGTAAGAACAGCATTCTGTAAAGCAATTCTTATTTCTATAGTCCATGTTCCATCTATTCGTGGATAAGCTATGCCCATAGCTGCCCCCAACGTTACTAAAAAACTTACGATTGCGCTCGCTATAAAGAACATCCACCAATATTTTGGCAAATAATGACGATTAGGTTGCTCATTGAAAGGCTTATAATAATACCAAGCCGCCAAAACACCTATAAGAAAGAACAATAAGATGAAGACAATAGACAAGCTATCCAATTTATCCCAAAACAAACTTGCCTGACTATATAATTCTTCTTGTCCCTCACCTGTATAATGTTGCAAAAAACTAGCTTTATTACCTATCAAAAACTGATAAAATTTCAAGAAATGCATAACTATAAACTATTTTTAGAAATCAATATATAATTTGGTTTTGGCTGGTAGTTCACAACTCCGTCCTGACCTATGCCACGAATAAAACTTGTCAAAGAATAAGATGTAGTAACATCGTTCTCCCCTTTGGAGTCATCCAAGAACTTCACCATAGTAGTGAGTTTGTCGTATGGTATATTAATATTCCACTCCAAAACCTCCATATCAGAAGGCATGTTTGATACTTTTATTTTTATGGTTGCCACAGCTGAACGCTTCAGTTCCAAATTTACATTGTTGCACTCTTCCACATCGAAACTTTCAACACTTACCGTCGAACTATATTTAGGTTTGCATGTAAAGCATTGTTTCAAAACTTCCTTATTCGACATAAGCCATCTGTATGACTCCAACTTCAATTTCAAAGGTATTACACATTCATCAACAGCCTCACCATATCCATAGAAAGTTGGCTGTTTTTCTAATCGAACAACATTTTTAGGAACTCCAAAATCATAAGGGCAAGAAGCATACTTATAGCCTGTCTCCAGATTGTCAACAAATCGTTTCTGTCTCTGCAACATAATAGCGATACCATTACGAACAGCAGACACCTTATCTTGCTCTCCGATTACCAAATAATAATAAGGAGATTCATTGGTCACTACTCTTCCCTCCTTATTTATATAGTCAGATATTGCACAAATCAAAGAATATGCTTTCTTTGAATTTCCAGCAATTCTTGCAACATCCGCTGCATACTGGGTAAGCAACACCTCTGGTGCCGCAGAACCAACTGGACTATATTTCATATCGGAAATAAGAACTGCCACATCATTCTTTTTCAATCGACTGACAATATTCTGTAACATAACAGGTACCTGAGTAGAAGCATTGCATTCCAAAGCGCCAGTATTCATTGCTGTTTGGAATTGAGCCAAAGACAGCTGTCCTGCTACACTTCCATCATTAGTCATTATATTGATATCTTTTGTTAAACCAGCATAATAACTCATAACTTCATAAACGTCTTGTTTAAATCCAGTAGGTTGACCAGCTCTAAAGAAACCATTCATACTACCAGAAGATTCTATATAAAAATGAATTACAGAATTATAATCCAGCTTTGCAAAAGAAGGTTTCTTTATTAGCTCTCCTTCCTTTGTAAAATGTGAATTGCCTAAAGTATTCAAACTTTCACTACAAGCGCTCATAGCCATTAAGGTTAACAGTGCTAATACATAATCACGTAATTTATGAAAAACTTTCTTCATAACAGAATTATTAGTAAAGTATATAATAGAAAAAGCGTGGAACCATTGTATGTCACAAATATTGAGGTTATGGTAGAACCCATCTGCATGCAACAAACAATAGCCCATGCTTAGGGGTATACTATCCCCTTAATAAAAGGGTACAATAATCCTATGCGTGAGCAGTATTGCTTATCATCCTGCAGATTTCGAAACTACTACATTCCAATATTAGGATAACGTCTCTACGCTCTTTAATTCGAGTCTTCATCACGCCCGTTCTTTTCCGTTCGCTCAAACTCTCCCGCAAAAGTAACAAATATTATCGAATCTACAAAATTTTTAGCCAAAAAGTTTCGAAAAAAATTGTGTGAGGGAACACAAATGGGAAGAAGAAGTAGTTTTACTTGGCAAGGAGGTTTAGATTTTGGGGAATGTTTCCACATACTTTCCTCATTTTCCACGCCATCTACTTTTGGTACACAAAGCATAATCACCTGACAATCAACCCATATCATTTTCATTCTTCTTTTTTGCACACTGATTGTGACTATGAATAGCGGGTTCGATAATGAATCCACAAAAAAGAAAGTAAGTAACATTAAACAGAAGTTGGCACTCCTATCCAGCCACAGGCTACCACTGAGGATTCTACACAACAGGAGACTACTCAGCAGCAGGAGGCTACAGAGACTGAACAGCAGACAAATGCTGAATAAGAAATCACAAGAGAGTTCTGTAGAGTTCAATTGAATTCATTTTGCAGACGACATATTAAGAATAATAGGGAAAGCGTAGAATCCCTGCACCTTGTTATGGAGCATAGAAGCATAGAGAAGAACTTCTCATTCCCTTGATACTTGGGTGACCGTTCTTCTTGTCTATGCCATGTGCAAGAAGCTGGTTCCAGCAAGTGAAGTACTTCACATAGCGGTTATCATTTATCCTATCACCCAATCCTCTATGCTTCGCTGGTCTTCAGAGAAGTTGACACCCACTTTAACAACCTTCCGACGATCATCGGCAAAAGCCTTGGCATAGTCCTTGCCACAGATTTGTGCCATGGCGGTACCAGCAGACTTTTCATATTTCAACTCGAAGATGAAGATACTCTGCTCTGTCTTGAGTACAAGATCTATCCTTCCATCCGAAGTGGTATACTCCACCTTCACATCTTCGCCAAGCATGGTGAAGATGGTGAACATAGACTAGCAAAGAAACCTTGTCTTACTTCTTGATTTGGGAAACAGAGATGATACAACTTGCCTTTCTTCTCATATCCTTTAATGGTAAGGTAGCCACTTTGGAAAAGGACAGGAATAGGATCAGCCAGCCTTTCCGTAGGTGTATCAAAACGTGATGCCTGTATCCACAGATCGTCCAGGTTGAGCATATCCAAATTCTTCTGCTGCATCAGTTCTATCAGGAATGTAGGCGTACCAGATGTAAACCAATAGTTATTAAACTCCTTATCGTCCAAAGCATTGATAATGCTGTAAGGATTGAAGATATCCTCGCTATTGATACTGAAATGGTAGCCATCATAATGCTGCCCGAGTTGCTGCAAGGTCTCCTCATAAGTGAGCTCATTATGCTCAGCCATCTCCTCGATACCCTCACGGAAATAATGCGACAATTCACTCTTGGTAATACCACAACAGCTGCTGTATTCATCTTTCAACGTGAGAATCTTGAGATTGTTCAACTCGCTAAAAATGCTGAACTGACTAAACTTGGAGATGCCTGTGATGAATACAAAGCGAATGTTTCCCTCTTGCTGCTTCATGGGGCTGAAGAAATCTCGCATGATGTTGCGGATGGTCTTCTGTAAGTCTTCGTCACTTACAGAATCATGCATCGGGGCATCATATTCATCGATGAGAACGACAACTTGTTTACCTGTTTGAGCAGTAGCTGCAAGCAAAATAT
>ERZ1023666.726-NODE-726-length-12815-cov-7.650470_pt1 | contig 12815 bp, 9 predicted proteins | sample MGYA00380341_ERZ1023666 | MGnify/ENA primary metagenome ERZ1023666 (study PRJEB33179, sample SAMN07448983) | human gut metagenome | biome: Human-gut; feature: Human associated habitat; material: Faeces | host: Homo sapiens | place: India: Bhopal | collected...
TCTCTGCTTTTGTCTCACTGCTTGTCGTACTACCTGTTTTATATTAAGTACGCTATATTATAACACGTTTTTCAAAAGCCTACGAGTGTCAAATATGCCGATATCATTTTCTCACCCCATAGCATCGAAATAAATATTCCGGCTGCCAAGTACGGTCCCATCGCAAGCCTGTTGCCTGCGTTTGTTACTTTCATACGAATCAGATGTATCACGGAACCGATGATGCATCCTAAAAAAAATGCTAATGTAATATTCTGCCAGCCTATCGCAAGGCCTGCACATGCCATGAGCTTGACGTCTCCGCCACCTATGGCTCTTCCTCCACTTACAAGAAGAAGGATTTCAAGGAATAAACTGACGCAAAAGAATCCTATCACATATTCAGACCAGTTATCATGGTCTAAAAACACATGCAGGATTCCAAGCACCAGTATAAATATATTGATTCCTAATGGAATTTCATATGTTCTCCAGTCTATCACACTCAGAACTATGAGTGCAGATGTAAGAAAGCAGTAGATGATACTCGTAAGCTCAAGTCCATTTACTGCAAAAACTACTATGTATAATATACCGTTTAGTGCCTCAATAATAGGGTATTGAGGTGATATCGGTTCTTTGCACTTGCGGCATCTGCCACGAAGAAACAGCCAGCTGAAAACCGGCACCATATCGTACCACGCGAGCTGATACCCGCATCTCATGCAGTGGGACCTTTCGGTCACCACTGTCTCATGCTGCGGTATACGGTAAATACAGACATTTAGAAAGCTGCCTATAACTATACCGAATGCAAATATTAAGATGTAGATGGGTATCAGTTCTGGTATCATTTAATAATTATCCCTTCAAAAATTAATTTTTCGGTTTAATCTGATCGTCTGTTCCAGTTGCAGTATAATAATTAGATGTTGCTTCATATGTAATTTTTCCTGTATCTGTAGCATACGTTATTACTACTCCAGTAGTACCCCATCCGCTACCTTTTAACTTAGTTGCCTTAAGTCCTGCATTATCTAAAGCAGTCATAGCTGTATCATTAGTTCCATTAACTGTCATTGTTGGAGTAGCATCTTTTGTTACAGTAACTACGACGTTTCCAGTAGCATCTTCTTTATCAGAATAATATGTCTTAAGAGCTGTTGCAATACTATCACAGTTCTGGATATCTGTAGCCTCTCTAGACTTCTCAACATACTTGATAAGCTGTGGAGCAAGTACACCTACAAGCACTGCCATGATGGCGATTACAACAATAAGCTCTACGAGAGAGAAACCTTTGTTGTTCTTCTGTTTCTTTCCTAACTTTTTAAATACATTCTTTACCATAGTTCTTTTCTCCTTTTCATTATAACATGGTTTTTGTGCAAAGAGCTGTGCCCTATCAGCATCTCTTTGGTTTGTATGCGCTCATTGTACCATAATTCGAAGTATAATGCAAGTTATTTTCTAGTACAATAGTATCATTGCTGTATAATTTTTTTCGCCTTTTTTAGCAATTTTAACCAAATTTTAACCGATTTATTGCATTTAAATCATATTTTTTCAAAGAAATAATCTCCCGGGCTGTATTTTGGCACAGCGTGAGGGGCTTCACTCCATGTGACAGGCTAACGCATACACTCTCGTGAGAGCTACGCTACACTGCCAAGATACTGTAGGAATTATGCTTTTAGATTTTCTATGCTTGACGAAACCGTCGAACCGCGCCGTCCGTGGCGCGGTTCTCCTTGCCCATTACTGCTCACACCATCAGTGTGACCAGTAACGATTACAGCCCATTAAAAGTGCATCTACGAGGCAGGGGCTGTAATCTGACAATAGTTGATTTATTGGCGCATAGCTTGACAGCGTGGTGTCAAGCTTGCGTTTGAACAGCAACGATATATTACATCCCAGTGGCAGTTCATTTCTGTGTTTCATGCGCATAATTCAACAGTATCTAAGCAGCTTCGCTATTCGCTCACCCGAGAGTATATTCGCCAGCCGTTCGTAGAGAATGAAGCCCCATCCTACTGTCAGCAAAAGAGGAAGCAACCTCCGGGCTCTCGCCCAAAGATTGCTTCCTCTAATTTACATTTCACTACAATATTAGCTCACAAGCCATTTTTTTACAGTTTCCTCATCAAAATCCACACATTCAGCTATATCTTCTATTGAGTGACCTTTTTTCTGAAGTTTCAAAGCTGTTATTTTTGCCTGACGAATTCTGCCTTCTTCTCGACCTTCTTCTCTGCCTTCATTTTTCTGTTCTTCCCACGCCTTGCACATATCAATCACCTCTTCTTTCTCATCTATGTCTATATCCGTTCCTGCAAACAGGTTGATTGCCTCAACCGTCTCTCTGTCCACATTGCTAAACTTTTCATCATTCTGCAGCACTTCCTGCATTTTTTCCTTATCATTCGCATTCTGCAGTACCTCGAAAAGCTGCCTGATAGATGTCCTGAATCCGGTAAAGTCTGTTATCTCCCTTTGTTCCGAGATACACTGTAATCGTAATTACAGGAATCAGCTTATCTCTTTCATAAATTGTCTCTTTAAACAGATTGTAGCAGAGCTATGATGCTTTGTCATTATATTTTTTGCCACAGCGTAAGGGGCTTCATCCCATGAGACCGGCTGGGCACACTCTCCCGCGTGAGCGAATAGCGAAGCAGCCTAGATACTGTTGAATTATGCACACGATACACAGAAATGAGCTTCCACGGATGGGAGCTCAAGGAGAACCGCGCCACGGACGGCGCGTTTCGACGTTTTCGTCGAGTATCGTAAATCTTTAAGGCATAATTCCTACAGTATCTTGGCTGCGTAGCGTAGCTCACGTGAGAGAGTGTGCACAAGCCATGGCTCATGGGATGAAGCCCCGCCCTACTGTCAGTCCCCTCAGACAAAGAGGAAGCAGCCTCCGCGCTTTCGCTCAAAGACTGCCTCCTATCGATCTTTTTTCAACTACAGCTGCTATGCCAGCTTCTTATTTTTCTCAAGAAGCTCATAGATTTTCTCAACATCATAATCCGGCTTCATTGACAATGCCGCTTCGTAAATTGGAGCGATAACCTCCTCTTTTTCTTCCAGGTCATCTGCTATTTCTGCCACACTCTTGTCCTTTTGCAGCTTTTTTACAATCAGAGAAATTATCTTTTGTCTTTCTCCTAATTCTCGGCCTTCTTCTCGGCCTTCATTTTTCTGCTCTTCCCACGCCTTACACATATCAATCACCTCTTCTTTCTCATCTATGTCTATATCCGTTCCTGCAAACAGGTTGATTGCCTCAACCGTCTCTCTGTCCACCTTGCTAAATTTTTCATCGTTCTGTAGCACTTCCTGCATCTTTTCCTTATCATACGCATTCTGCAGTACCTCGAAAAGCTGCCTGATGGATGTCCTGAATCCTGTAAAGTCTGTTATCTCCCTCGGTGCCAGCAGATTAATTCTGTAATCCGGTATGAATGGCAGAAGCTCTTCATCCACATCACCAAACATATCTGACAGCCTCCTTGGTCCATCCCATTCCTTTGTCCCGAGATACACTGTAATCGTAATTACTGGAATCAGCTTATCCTCTTTCGTAAATCCCGAGAGAAATTCATCAGAAGTTGCGGTATCCTTTTCCCTGCGGTGCTTTTTGGCTGTTTCCTTTACCTGATTGCCATATGCCATGACATCATAAAACATGTTTTTTACCGGAATGGAATAGTGTATATCCGACTGATTCTCTACTCCTATCAGTACCACATATGATTTGCCGGTATATTTGATACTGGCATTTTTGAAGATGTCCCTCAGCTTCTGCATCGCTATGGTCTTTTTGTCAAGCCCTAGTGCGATCAGCACCTCCGTTGTGTCTCTTTCCTTAAGGTTTTCCGGCAGGATGACCTCTCTTCCTCCATACAGTATATTGTTGCACAGGGCTGCTAACCTGGCATTGTCTGCAAGTATTCCTTTGCCATTGAGTCCTTTGCGCTCAATCCTTCTCCTCCTGTTCTCTTGTGTGAGCAGGAAAATCCGATGCCAATGAGGGTACAGTGGTACAGTTTATGAAGTATACATGTGCAGTCCTTCTTTATGTTATCTATATGTTTTCTATATGTTTACATTATGATTATCACACTGTATACAGTTCATCTGTCTTCTGACTACATTATCTGGCTTCTAACTGCCCTCTGGCTGCACTTTCTGTATTCTGTCTACATACGGCATTTCAATTTTCCTGCTGTTAATGGGTAATTAAAGCATTGAAAACTTCCATGTCCTTTGTAGAATGATGCGAAGTGGTCTGCCCTCTTCAAAGTGGTGTGCACCTTTAAAAACTGTTATGTGGTGCCGCTTACAGAAATATAATGCTTTGAGTTGATTGTAGCATAGCGGCAGTTCTTTGTCATCATAATTTTTCTTTTTTCATACTTATATTTTCATTCTGCCACCGCGTAAGGGGCTTCATCCCATGAGACCAGCTGGGGCACGCTCTCTCGCATGAGCGAATAGCGAAGCTGCTTAGATACTGTTGAATTATGCACACGATACACAGAAATGAACTGCCACGGATGGCAGTTCAAGGAGAACCGCGCCATGGACGGCGCGTTTCGACGGTTTCGTCAAGCATAGATACCCTATAAAACATAATTCCTACAGTATCTTGGCAGTGTAGCGTAGCTCACGCGAGAGAATGTGCACCAGCCAGGGCTCATGGGATGAAGCCCCGTCCTACTGCCAATGTCTCTGCACCAAAAAAGCAGCCTTTGAGCTTCACACTCAAAGTCTGCTTCTTTTTTATTTTATAAACTGTCCATAGCCTGATACATGGTAAGCATAGGAGCCATAACAGCTGCCACAAGCACACCAACAATAAGTGCCAGAACAAGGATAATCATAGGCTCAATGGCTGCCATAACTGTCTGGGTAGCCAGCTCAACTTCCTCATCATAGTAGTCTGCCAGTCGGGTAAGCATGCCTTCCAAGTCACCGGTCTCCTCACCGATTTTGGTCATGTGTGAAACCATAGGTGGAAACAATCCACACGCAGTGATTGGCTCAGACAGCGGAACACCCTTACTCACTTCTTCCCTTGCATTTTTCAGGGCTTTTTTGTAAAGCGCATTCTTCATGGTGTCAGCAGTGATACCAAGGGCTTCAATCATCGGAAGTCCTGAGTACACAAGTGTGGAAAGTGTACGCGCATAGTTACTGGCTGCTGTCTTGATGTTTAGCTTTCCGAAAACCGGAAGCTTTCTTGCGAGATTACCAAAGAACATCTGGCCGCTGTCAGTCTGCTTATAAAGCTTGATGGCTATAACAATTGCTGCTATGACAGCAATCACAATATACCAGTACCCGGTGACAAAATCACTCATCGCAACAACTGCCTTTGTGATGCCCGGCAGCTCTGTTCCCAGGTCATTGAACATTTCTGAGTAGCTTGGGATGACCTTTACAAGCATTACAATAACAACCGCAATAGCTACAATCACAACGATAATCGGATAAACTGCCGCTTTTTTTATCATGCCGTTAAGCTTTGCTGATTTTTCGAAGTGTGCAGACATTCTGTCAAAAGCTACATCAATCTTGCCGGATGCTTCTCCTGCCGCAACCATGCTCACCATGATATCAGGGAAAACATTCGGGTATTTTTTGAGACCATCCGAGAGAGTCTCACCTTTTTGAATCTCGGCATGAACACCTCTGATAGCTTTCGCCATGACCTTGTTCTCAGTCTGATCGGATAGCATATCCAGCGTATCAAGAATCGTAACACCGGCATTGACCATACTGGTGAACTGGCGGCAGAATACCGATAGATCTCTCGGCTTTACCTTTCCTCCTACACTGAACGAGATTTCCTTGGTCAGTGCTGTTGCCTTGGTGAGGCTTATGACCATGTTTCCATCCATCTTAAGCTTATTTTTTGCCTCTGCTTCTGACTCGGCTACTATATTTCCTTTTCTTTCTTTTCCGCTCTGGTCTATAATCTGATATGTCCAGTCAGCCACTTTCTTCTCCTCCTTATGCCTATTCTGTGCAACCTCCAGATAAATTAAATCATAATTTATTAAGACTCCACAACATTATACCATAACAGTAAAATACATACGATTATACCATCAATAGTAAAGGTGTACACGGCTAGCCATGCTTACCGGATCATGTGCATACGCAACTGCAGTCTCCGGCGCTATAAGGCCCTGGCTGTAATACTGTAAAATACAGTCATCCATCATCATCATACCCTCTCTCTTTGATGTCTGTATGATAGATGGAATCTGAAATGCTTTTGCCTCACGAATTAAGTTTCTGATGGCATTGTTTGCAAGGAGCACCTCAAACGCTGCAATTCGTCCGCCATTTACCATTGGAAGCAGATGCTGTGCAACAATTCCCTCTAAAACTCCTGAGAGCTGCACTCGTATCTGTTGCTGCTAGTGTGGTGGAAAAACGTCAATCATACGGTCAATTGCGTCGGATGAACTGTTGGTATGCAGTGTAGAAAATACAAGATGTCCTGTCTCCGCCGCTGTAATAGCTGTAGATATAGTTTCAAGATCACGCATCTCTCCTACAAGTATTACATCCGGATCCTGTCGCAGTGCAGCTCTCAGGGCTGCAGCATATGAGAGTGTATCCTTTCCAACCTCTCGCTGTTCCACTATAGAGCGGCGCCTTGAGTGCAGGTACTCGATAGGATCTTCAAGCGTGATTATATTTTTGGAATCTCTTGATGCAATGACATCTATAAGACTTGCCAATGTGGTCGACTTACCACTTCCTGTAGCTCCTGTCACGAGGACAAGTCCTCTCATCTTTGTGGTGAGATTGACAACCGACTGTGGTATGCCAAGCTGCTGCGGTGTAGGCACATCATATGAGAGAATACGAAGTGCTGCTGCATATGAACCTCTCTGTCTGAACACATTGGCTCTGACTCGTGAAAAGCCCTCCACCGAAAAAGCAAAATCAAGCTCTCCCTTCTCCTTTAGCTCATCTTTAAGCTCCTGCGGAACAATTGGTGAAAGCAGGTTGTCCGTCTCAACATTGGTAAGAACCTGATTTCCCTGCGGTACAAGCTTTCCGTCAATTCTAAGCATAACCGGATTTCCCGGTACGATATGTATATCCGATGAGTTCTGTTGCTGCGCTGCTTTTAAAATGTCTACTATCTGCATTTTCTTTTCCCCCTTAGTTTTCAAACGTGGTCTTTAACATTTCCTGGAATGAAGTAACTCCTTCGAGTACAAGCTTCTCTGCACTCTGTCTAAGTGTATGCATGCCCTCATCACATGCAGCCTTGTTTATATCCTCTATATCAACACCTTTTGAAATAAGTGACTTTATCTTTGGTGTTATGGTCATTATCTCATATATACCGATTCGTCCCTTGTAGCCTGTATTGGCACATTTTTCACAGCCACATGGCTCATAAATCTTTACCGGACGGAATGCCGGTATATTCATAAAGGCCTTTTCCTCCTCTGTCAACAGATGCTCTCTCTTACATGCCGGACAAAGTCTTCTTACAAGTCGCTGTGCAATGATTCCCTTTACCGAATCCGCAAGCAGATAACTTTCAACTCCCATGTCCTCCAGTCGTGAAATAGTACTTGCCGAGCTGTTGGTATGCAGTGTGCTGACCACAAGATGTCCTGTGATTGACGCCTGTACTGCAATCTGTGCTGTCTCCTGATCTCGAATCTCACCAATCATAATGATGTCCGGATCCTGTCGCAGAATGGAACGAAGTGCTGATGCAAATGTCAGGTCAGCTTTATTATTTACCTGTACCTGGTTTATTCCATCTATATTGGCCTCGACCGGATCCTCAACTGTGATGATATTTACATCCTCCTTGTTGAGCTCTGAAAGTGCCGTGTAAAGCGTGGTTGACTTACCACTTCCTGTAGGTCCTGTAACAAGGATGATACCGTTTGTATTCATCAGTATATGATCAAAGGCCTTAAGCTCTTCGTCTGAAAATCCCAGCTCCTTTTTATCTCTTGTAAGTGCCTTTTTCTGCGCAAGTCGCATAACACATTTCTCACCGAATACTGTCGGAAGGATTGATACTCGGATATCATACTCTATCTTGTCTATCTCCATAGTGATACGGCCGTCCTGCGGCTTACGTTTCTCGGAAATATCCATACCACCTATAATTTTAAGTCGTGTAATAATTGCAGAAAGCAGATGTATACTATATGCTGCCTTCTCATAAAGCGCACCATCAATTCTGTATCGCACCCTGACTTTATTTTCCAGTGCCTCTATATGTATATCTGAGGCCCTGAGTCTGGCTGCCTGCTCAATGATAGAGTTGACAAGTAAAACTACCGGCGAATTGTTGACATCCTTGCTGGTAGCTTCCTCAGCCTCGGCATTTTTCTGCTCACGCTCTTTTCTCTCCCTCGCATACTCCTGAGCCGCTTTCATAGCCTCTGTATCACCGTAATATTTGTCAAGCGTCAAAAGTATGTCTCTGCCTGTCGCTACTGCAGGCTCAACCTGTAGATTGGTAACAATTGAAAAATCATCAAGCGCAACCATATCCATAGGATCAGCCATGGCCACATGCACTACATTGGCATTATTCTTGTCAAATGCATATGGTATCATAACATGCTTTCTAAGCACTGTCTCACTGACAAGGTTTTGCACCTCCTCAGGTATGTTGATTGCGCTCACATTAACAAGTTCCAGTCCCAGCTGCTGTGACAATGCCTTTGCTATCTCAAGCTCATTGGTGAACCCAAGCTCAATGAGTGTTTCTCCTATCTTCTTATGCTTTTCTTTGGCTATAGGCAGAGCCTTTTCCAGCTGCTCCTGAGTAATTACATTTTCATTTATAAGCATATCACCGATACGCTTTTTCTCTCGTCTAAAAGCCATAGTGGCTCCACCTCTTTCATCATTTAGTAAAATACTACCATTATGATGGCTGTATTTCAAGGGTATTTATATAAAATATACAATAAATTTATTTCAATACTAAAATGTAACGATTCCGAGTGCCTGCAGCAACAGTATAAGCAGGAATGCCGGTGCAATAAATTTAACCATGATTATATAAAGCCCTTTTCTGGTGAATTTGCTGCCTCCGCGTGTCACCTCATCTATTATTACCTTTGGACTTACTATCCAACCGATAAGGATACATGTGGCAAGTGCAACGATTGGCATAAGCACATTGTTGCTTACATAGTCCATTATATCAAGTATCTGTCCGACTGTGCCGTTTGGAAGCTTAACCTCCATATAGAGCTTATTGTAGCCAAGGCAGACTATTATCTCTGCAATCAGACCGTATACCGTGACTAAAATTGCGCTTTTTCTGCGGCTCCAGTGAAATCTGTCTATAAGACTCGATACAATAGCCTCCATAATTGATACAGACGATGTGACTGCTGCGAATGCAACTATCATGAAGAATATCAGTCCAACAATATCTCCTGCTATTCCCATTTCATTAAATACCTTTGGCAGTGATATAAACATAAGCCCCGGTCCTGCTGACATGCCGTCACGACCCATAAATACATATACTGCCGGAATGATCATAAGGCCTGCAAGGAATGCAACAAGAGTATCAAAAATCTCGATCTGGTTGATTGAGCCCATGAGCTTTGATTCCTTCTTGACATACGAACCATATGCAACCATGATTCCCATAGCCACACTGATTGAGTAGAACAGCTGACCGAGCGCATCAACAAATACTGTGACAAGCTTTTGCATTGTAAGCCCCTTGAAGTCAGGAACCACATATATCTTAAGACCCTCAAGACCACTTCTTGCTGCGCCTGATGCATCCTTATAATTGAGCGTCAATGAGAAAATACCGATTGCAAAAATAAGCACAACAAGGATAGGCATGAGCACCTTGCTGAAGCGCTCGATACCTTTATTGACTCCGCCAATGACAATTGCTGCTGTTATAAGCAGATAAACCACTCCAAATATGATTGGTGCCCACTGGCCTGTGATAAAGCCTGTGAAATATCCATCCGCAACCGCATTTTTACCGCTTCCTGTAATGAAAAGTGTAAAGTATTTTAAAACCCATCCACCTATAGTACAGTAGTAAGGCAGAATAATAGCCGGTACTATACATGCAAGCACACCGATAAACTTGCCCTTTGGATTGATAAGACCATACGCGGTGAGCGGTCCCTGTCCCGTCTTACGTCCTATTGCAATCTCAGTGGTAAGCAATGCAAAGCCAAAGGTCAGAACAAGTATCAGATACACCAGCAGAAAAAGTCCTCCTCCGTCCTTTGCTGCCAGATACGGAAACCTCCATATATTTCCAAGTCCTACCGCACTGCCGGCTGCCGCAAGAACGAACCCAATGTTGCCGGAAAAAGTGCTTCTTGATTTTTCTTTCATTTTCTACTGTCTCCTTAATATATTATATAATTTAATTTCGATTTAATATGGACATTGTTTCCATTTACAAATCTAATATACCTATTATAATCATCTAGAGTACTTTTTGCAACGGTTGATATTTTTTATTCGCATTTGCAGTACGTGTGGTGGCACATGGCAGGTGTCGTGAGTGCTACGCTATACTGTCAAGATACTGTAAGAATTCTGTCACAGCGTAAGGAACGTAAGCCCCGGGTACCGTACTATTTATTGTCCTAAATAAGGTTCTTGATTCCCTCTGTTAAACGCTTTGCAACTCTCACATTGTTCATAGTGTAAAGGTGAATTCCCTCCACATCATTAGCTAAAAGCTCAATTATCTGACTCTCGCAGTAAGACATTCCGGCATCAAAAAGTGCAGCCTTGTTGTCTCCGTATCTGTGCACAATCTTCTGGAACTTCTCCGGGAACTTTGCTCCGCACATTGTGACCATTCTCTGAATCTGAGCCGCATTGATACAAGGCATGATGCCCGGGATAACAGGCACATTGATACCTGCAAGCCTGCAGTCCTCAGCAAAATTGAAGAAGGTATCATTGTCAAAGAAGAGCTGCGATAAAAGAAGCTCTGCACCGGCATCAACCTTTTTCTTAAGATTCTTAATATCATCTACCTTATCAGCTGCCTCCGGATGGATGTCCGGGTAGCACGCACCTGCGATACAGAACTGATCACCTGTGGTGTCCTTTATATACTTAATAAGGTCGCTTGCATGGAGAAAATCCTCCTTTGCAGGCACATTTGGATTTCTGTCTCCTCTTAAAGCGAGGATATTCTCGATGCCCTCATATGAAAGCTGTCTGGTGAACTCATCTATCTCTGCCTTGTTATAGCACAGACATGTAAGGTGTACGACCGGCTCCACATTGTACTGGTTCTTGATTTTCTTCGCAATCTCGATAGTCTTGTTATTGTTTGAGCTGCCGCCTGCACCAAATGTCACACTGATGTACTCAGGATGACAATCACAGAGTATCTCAAGCATCTCGTCTATATTTTTGAAGTCCTCCTCTTTCTTTGGTGGAAATATCTCAAAGGAGAGCGACTGTGGTTTGTTTGTATGTATCTGTGTAATCTTCATGTTATCCTCCGGTATATATGGTTATTCAATAATTTGTAATTTTTATATTCCATATATTACTGTAGTTTTTTGTCATTGTAAAATATATTTTTCTTTTAGTTTGTCATAAATAAAATCTATATCAAAACTTGCTGAGCATTTGATTTTTTTATATGAGGTGATATAATGGGCGAAGCAAATCAAAAAGAGGTTTCACAATGAAAAAAATAGATTTTGATAATGATTCAATAAAGAAAAATATATTGCAGGCTGCTCTGCCCATGCTGGCAGCCCAGATTCTAAGCCTGTTGTACAATATAGTAGACCGCATATACATTGCCCGCATACCGGATATGGGAACCACTGCACTCGGTGCTGTGGGGCTTTGCTTTCCTATTATAATGCTGACAATCGCTTTCTCCAATCTCTTTGGAAGCGGTGGTGCTCCGCTTTTTTCAATAAAAAGAGGCATGAGTGATGACAGAGCCGCCAATACTATAATGAATACGAGCTTTACAATGGTCTGCACATTCGCAGTCGTTTTTACAGCTTTGTGCATGATTTTTGCAAAGCCTCTTTTAATCGTGTTTGGCGCATCTGAAAATGCTCTCAAATACGCTCTGCCATACCTGCTCATTTATTTGATAGGAACACTCCCATCCATGATTTCAACCGGCATGAATCCCTTTATCAACGCTCAGGGCTACTCCACTACCGGCATGCTGTCTGTTGCAATCGGAGCCGTTGCCAATCTGGTTTTAGACCCGCTTTTTATATTTGGATTTAATTTCGGTATCAAAGGAGCAGCTATTGCTACGGTCATCTCACAAATACTGTCTGCTCTCTATGTGCTTCACTTTCTTAGGAAAAAGGCTGAGCTTAAGGTGCGCCTTATGACACTCTCTGAATTCAGTGAAAACACGCGCTATGCAAAGGACATCATAAGCCTTGGAACCTCAGGCTGTGTCATGCAGCTCACAAACAGCCTGGTATCTATATGCTGCAACAATGTGCTTTCAGTGACCGGTGGCGATTTGTACATATCGGTAATGACCATCGTATCAAGCATCAGGCAGATGGTCGAGACTCCAATTTATGCAATTGTGGAGGGTTCATCTCCTGTTTTAAGCTACAACTATGGCGCCAAAAGGCCGGCCCGGGTGAGAAAATCTATTTTCACTATGGGACTGCTCGTGCTTCTATATACAGCTGTCATGTGGAGTGTGATTATACTTGCCCCTCATGCCCTGATTTCAATTTTCAGTACCGATACCACCCTTATGGATGAAGCGGTGAAGGCTTTGAATAACTACTTTGCTGCATTCATATTTATGG